>ERZ840371.3436-NODE-3436-length-12908-cov-3.022252_pt1 | contig 12908 bp, 10 predicted proteins | sample MGYA00519937_ERZ840371 | MGnify/ENA primary metagenome ERZ840371 (study PRJEB31850, sample SAMEA3708873) | human gut metagenome | biome: human gut; feature: human-associated habitat; material: faeces | place: China | collected 2014 ... | reverse complement strand
CTAAAACTTCTTCTGTTATATTTCGTTTCACATAGGAGACTGCATCTTCCGATGATGTCACACCAAGAACACTCGCCATATCCAGATAGATCACATCATACTGATTCAAATATTTTAAATATTCATCATCTTTTGCAATTTTAAGATCATCAAACAATTCCTTGGAATCACAAGTCTTATCATAATATGCACACAACATTTTGGCAGCAAAAGATTTCCCAAAACGCCGTGGTCTGCTGATACATGTCAGATTCCGTGCGTGTTAATTGTTTGATTAATCAGACTTATCATTTCTGTTTTATCGACATAAACGTCATTTCTCATATTCGAAAAACCGCTGTTTCCCGGATTCAAATAACTTCCCATCTGTGCTGTCACCTCCTCGCATATTTTTATTTAATTTCTTGTAACTTACTTGTTATCTTGTACGTTTTCTTGTCTTTTATTAATTTGCGAACATATCAAGACTTCTCTCCACATTTTCCTCAAATTATCATTACAATCATTATTTTCTCTTGACAATTCCTCAAATCTCCATATAATTATCTATGGTAATTAACCTTGGTAACTATATAGGAGTTTTATTATGACAAATGAAAAAATCAAACGCATGCTTGATGCATGTTATCAGGCAAAGCGAATTCGTGAGATGCTCCCTCCGCTTCCGGAAGGTATCGTGTCATCTCACATCCGCTATATGGATATGATCCAGGAGCTTCAGAAACAGAAAGGCCATATAAGAGTTTCTGATCTAAGTGACGTTCTGAATATCCCGCGACCGGGTGTCACAAGGACAATAAAAGAAATGGAGAAGAAAGGATTAGTTCAAAAGATCTCCTCTCCGGATGACGGACGTGTCACATACTTGTCTTTGACAGAGCACGGGAAGAAAATCTCAGAAAAGTATAATGAAAATTATTTTAATGAGCTGATTTCTTACCTTGACGGAATCTCTGATGCGGACGCTGACTGCATGATTCAGACAATTCAGAAATTTTACGACATCATGTGTGAAAGGAGCATTCAAAATGACAGATAAAACTGCTGATTTTACGCAAGGAAGCATTTTAAAGAAACTGGTGGCATTTATGATGCCGGTACTTGGTGCATTGATCCTTCAGGCAGCGTATGGAGCTGTTGACCTTCTGGTCGTTGGAAGATTTGGTTCTACCTCCGGGCTTTCTGCAGTTTCTACCGGAAGTCAGGTTCTGAATCTGGTCACTTTCGTAGTCGTCCAGTTTGCTATGGGTATCACGGTTCTGATTGCACGTTATCTCGGCGAAAAGAAACCGGAACAGATTGGCTCCGTCATTGGCGGTGCTGCAATTGTATTTACAGCGATTTCAGTTGGATTGTTCATCGTTATGGTTTGTTTTGCGCATCCAATCGCGATCCTGATGCAGGCACCTGCTGAAGCTGTCGAATTGACTGCTGTTTACATCCGTATCTGCGGAAGTGGAATCTTTTTTATCGTCGCTTACAACCTGCTTTCTGCGATTTTCCGTGGACTTGGAGACAGCAAGTCCCCTCTGCTTTTTGTACTTGTCGCATGCATCATAAATGTTTTCGGTGACTTGATACTTGTTGCAGGTTTCCACATGAACGCAGCCGGTGCCGCGATTGCAACTGTTTTCGCCCAGGCAATCAGTGTTGTCTTCGCAGTAGTTCTCCTTATCAAAAAAGAACTACCATTCAAGATTAGAAAGAAAGACTTCTGTCTGAATCCACAGTGCAAGAAATTCCTCATTATTGGACTCCCTCTTGCACTCCAGGAATTCCTGACACAGATGTCATTCCTCGCACTCTGCGCTTTTGTAAATCGGCTCGGACTGGAGGCTTCTTCTGGTTACGGCGTTGCCTGCAAAATCGTAAACTTTGCAATGCTGGTACCTAGCGCACTCATGCAGTCCATGGCTTCTTTCGTCTCTCAGAATGTCGGTGCCGGAAAAGCAAAGCGTGCAAAGAAATCTATGTTCACCGGAATCGGTGTCGGTCTGGTTGTGGGATGTTTCGTCTTCACTCTTGTATTTCTTAAGGGAGATGTGCTGGCCGGATTCTTCTCTACCGATGCAGCTGTTATTCAGAATGGTTTTGCTTACCTGAGAGGATTCGCACCGGAAACAATTGTAACAGCCGTTCTTTTCAGTATGGTAGGATATTTTAATGGAAATGATAAGACTCTTTGGGTTATGACGCAAGGTCTGATTCAGACACTTCTGGTCCGTTTGCCAATGGCATACATCATGAGTATCCAGCCGAATGCCAGCCTGACAAAGATCGGTCTTGCTGCACCGGTTTCTACAGCAGTTGGTATTATGTTGAACGTTGGATTTTATGTTTATTTAAATCGAAAAAAATAGCCCCCTGCAACCGCTGCCACTGGCATTACAACCACGCAGGCGATTGCTCCGAAGATCATTGAGGCACAATTTTCAAACATGATTTTAGAATTCAACAGTAGTTCAAACGAATATCCCTGCATCCGCAGATAGGAAAAAAGCAGAAGTGATTCTCCTAAATATGCAAACAGAAGTGTATTCACCGTTGTTCCGGTCACTTCTTTTCCTATCTGCATTCCGCTGTGAATCAGTTCTTTAAAAGTCATATCTTCTTTATGGCTTTTCACTTCATAAACAGATGTGGTAACTGTCAGTGCCATATCAAGAACAGCTCCAAGAGTACTGAGAAGTATAACAGAGACAGCAACATTTCTCATACTGATATTCAGGTTCATATTATAATAAAATACATCTTCTCCAACCTGTTGTATCTCGTTAAGACCTCCCGCCTCACTTCTCCATACAACGATATATATGAAGAAAAACAGCAACAGCATTGTGATCATAGTTGCAAGAAATGCACTCCATGTCTTTCTATTGCTACCATTTTGATAGAACAACGTAATACAGGAAATGACAACACCGACACAAACCGTAACGAGAAGAACAGGAACTCCTGATGCCATAAGCCAGATTGCAAGACTTAAGATCAACAGATTTCCACACAAAGCAATAAGCGAAACGACACCTCTGTCTCCACCGACGACCATAATTAAAATCAGTAAAATCAATCCAAGTGTTATCAGCATTTTCTTTCTCCCTGAACCTTTCTTGCTTTCTTCTGTCTATGAAACATTCCTGGGACCTTCATCATCACAGAAGTGACCAAAATAGAAATCGGTATTGCCAGAACAATTCCTATACTTTCCACCAGAAATCTGCACAATTCACATGGAATGTGCAATTTTATAATAGTAATTAAACTCACATCATTATTCATCCGAATCAGACACATTGGGATCAGTCCACAGCCAAAGACAAACAACAGCACATTTATCATCGTTCCCATAATGTCATATCCAATTTCTCTTCCTGATTTAAATAATTCCAAAAATGTCACTTCCGACTTCTTTTCAACAATTTCACTTAAGGATGCAGCGATGGCGACCGCCACATCCATGATTGCTCCCAGTCCTGAGATCAGGATTTCTGCATGGAAAATTTCATCCGGATTTTCAATACTTCCAAGATACTCCATGGTCGAATAATCAAGATCTTCTGCATGATGGATTACAACATCAAAGATTCCCATGATCATTACAAGAACAATCAATGTTGTAAAAAGTGCTGCCCATGTCTTTTTATGAATCCCGTTTAATCCAACCAATGTAATAACCGCAAAAAGAATCACCAGCCTGCTGCACATTTCCAGCACATTTGATGTATCTCCCGCTTTCCAAAAACCAATTGCAAAAACAGCAACATTAAAAATAACGGTCAATATCGTAAGCGCACCCTGTCTTCCTGCAACGATAATTAATATAAACATCAGAAATCCTATGAGTATCATAAGCTCTGTATCTCGTTTCAGTCCACGAATTCCAGAACCCATTCTCTTGCTTGTTCCATTGAGCAGTACCTTATCTCCCTTATGATATGGCTGTTTCATCATTCCGGTATACGTGCACTCATTCGTAAAACTTATTGTCTTTCCCTTGTTTTCTCCATTTAGGATTACTCCCTGGATATTCTGCTTATATTTTTTCTCCTTCGTCCCTCTGGTTCCTGTCTCTTCTCCTGAGACACTGGTTTCGACCTTTGTCAGTTTTGCAATGGGTGTGCTATACAACCATGCATCATTTGCAACAAAGATAATACACAGCAGATACAATATGCCAAGGATACAATATAACTTTCTTTTCTTGCTTTGTTTTACAAATTCCAACATTACTTTACTTCCATCTCGAATCTATCAAAAATCATTTTTTTATTTTAGCGCAAAAAATTTTATTGTCAAGGTGAATTTGAAAATGATTTTCATGTTAAAAGAACAGGACAACACGCTAACGCGCACTGCCCTGTTCTTCTTTTCTCTATTCTATTTTGCTTCTCCCTCCGGGAAAATAATCTTATTTACGAAGAAGAATACCACCATCGACACTCCTCCGTTGAGCACGGTTGTTCCGATATTGTAAAGCCATCCAGGTACGAACATTCCTGCTACTGCAACCCAGATACAGTTAATTGAGTTTACAATACATGTAACAATACAAAATGCAATCAGATACCAGAACGCCTGATACCAGATTTTTCCTTTACTGCGGAATACAAAGCTTCTCTGGATTGGGAAATTGATACACTCACCAACGAGCATTGCGATCATGTATGCACAGAAGTACGGCAGTCCGCCATGCGCCGCATCATATCCGATGATATTCCATTTAAATGTCTCACCGAATAATGTAATGTCGATTCCCGGGAAACCGAAATCAATATTCGGAAGTCCTGCAAACGCAAGTGGCAAAAACAGCAGCATTACATATTTAAGTACAGTGATCAGATTACTTACGATTACGAACAATCCGCCTTCTCTTATCCATTTTGAAGCACTCGGATGTTTCTCGGCAAAACGGTTCCATATGTTGTTTGACTTATTCATTCTACGCTCTCCATTCTTCTAAGATTCTAGATTCTATTGTCCTCCCCGGACTTTGTATCTATATCCTAACATGGATTACATGCCTATCTATTGTACTTACATAACCTGCACTTTTTCTGCATAAACTGCAAGCTTAATTTCCTTGTTCTTCTTTAATCGGAATCAAAATCTTCAGGTCAAACCAGTTTTCTTTTGTATCGATCGTAACTGCTCCGCCGTATTTATTCACTGTATAACGGATACTCTTCATTCCGTATCCATGATACTTTTTGTCTTTCTTTGTCGTCGCAATATTTCCATCCTGATACTGCAATTTTTCTTCACAGTAATTCTCGAACTTAAGAATCAAAAATGCCTTCTGTCTGGACACTGTCACATGAATCAGTCTCTTCTCCTTGTCCTGTATCTTCATCTCACATTCAATCGCATTATCGAGTGCATTGCCAAAGATACTGCAGATATCCATAACATCCATAAAGTCTAACAGTGTTCCGTCTGCCACACAGGTAAATGTAATCCCATTCTTATTACAATACAGACTTTTGCTCGTCAGCACAGTATCGAGAACTTTATTTCCGGTTTTATTCTGTGCTTCATACTGACGGATCTCCGCCTCCATCTCATCCAAAAATGCTTCTCTTTTCTGAGGATCTTCCTCACTTCTCAACACCGCAATCTGATGTTTCAGATCATGATATTTGTAATTGATCAACTCAATACTTTCCTTTGACTGCACATACTGTGCATATTGATTCTGAAGTACATTCTGAACTGCCTCAAGTTCTTTTCTTGCCCGCATCTCACAGCATTGCATAAGATGTGCGTACAGAATCGCAATTCCGGCAAGATCCACGATTGTACGAATATTTGCTATCTCAAATGAATATCTTCCGGAAAATGGAGTATTGATTGTAAGATAGCTAATATTACTGACAGCAAAAACAGATATCGCAATCAAAAATGCTGAAAAACATTCTTTCCAACCTATCTCCATCTGTCCATCTTCCGGGAAATGTACATGCAAGATCTTGAACAAGATCACGCTGATCATTCCATATCCAAGGATAAGAGCTGACCATTCTTTCCACCATACTCCTGATTGCGCTATCCTAAAGTAACAAGCAACCTGCCATTCTATCGATGCCATGAATTCTACCACAACAAATGCGATCAGCACAAAATATACTGCGTCTGTTATTTCGATCGCACAGGATACATAAATGAAAAACAGCATAAGGAATACTGCTACGATCATGCAGGGAATCCAGAAAAACAATCTGACATCTTCCGTCACGACCATGAATCCGCTCTGTACAACAAGCATCACTGCCATGATCACACCTGTCTTTATTTTTGAAAATCTCTTTTTAAATGGCAGGATAAATATCATGCATGCAAGCCACTCTGCAATTGCCGAGTAAAGTCTCGGGATATCCGGCATCAAATGATCAATCATTTTATCACCTCTCCCCAATATCTTGTCAAAGCTTCCATAAATTCCTTTTTACGTGCACGGCTCAACACCAGCTCTTCGCCTTTTACCACCGCACAGTTGTCCTGAATCCGGTCTACATGCTGCAGATTGATCAGATATCCTTTATTTCCTCTGCAGAAATTCATCCCTGAAAGCTTTTCATCCATCTCTTTCATTTTCCCTGTGGTTTCATAATCCCCAAGGATCGTATGAAGGATCAACGTATGTCCCTGACTTTCAATATAGTAAATATTTGCGATATTAATACGCACCATACCGCCTTTTATATTTACCATAATCACCTTTGCCTCTCGCTTTTTCATACGTTCGATCGCGCGATTCAATCTCTGGGAGAACGCAAAATAAGAAACTGGTTTCAACACATAATCCAACGCGTCTACCGCATAACCTCTAATTGCATACTGTGCCATGTTTGTAATAAAGATGATTACAACTTCACTGTCCATTTTACGGATTTCTTCCGCAGCTGACATTCCATCCATGAATTTCATCTCGACATCCATAAGGATAATGTCGAACTGAGATTTGTATTTATTGACAATCTGATCTCCATCGGAATAAATGGTTATCTCGAACGCTTCTTGATTCTCTGCCTCGTATTGATGCAGAAATTCTTCCAGCTGTTTTGCATACATTGCTTCATCTTCTACAATCGCAATTTTGATCATTTGAATCCTCCTCCTACTATCTTTCTATATATAATAAAGGATTTTTTTATCTATCTCAAGTCGTTGCTACGCTTTATATAACTGTTCAGAGGCGATTATGTTATCATAACGAAAACAGGATTGGCCTGTTTCTATCTGTCCAATCCTGTCTTTCATTTAATATATTACGCTTCTGCGTTATCTACATTTTTTCTTTTCTTTCTGAAACGCACGATCACGATCGCATCTGCTACAATTAAGAGAACTGCCAGAATTACGTCTACTGTTACGAAAAGTTTTGTCATATTGCTCATACCTGCAGCCGGGTTACCATCTGCATAGTATCCGCTGTTTGCTACAGTGTAAAGAATATTCTTACATGCCTGTCTCATCGCGAGTACTGCTGTTGCACTCTCATCTGTAAGCTTGTTAGACTCAGCACTGTTGAATCCAAGCATCAGGTCATTTCCGTTTCTGATACAGTGATCTGTGATCATATATCCGTAAGAACCGTCGTAATCTGTCTCTACCATTCCAACGAATCCCCATTCTCCACGGAGAACGTTATTCAGAAGTCCGTTGTTTGCACAGCTTGGAACTGTACCAATCCAGTTAAAGGATGACATTGCTGCTATTGCATTTCCTTCAAATCCTTTCACTGCAAGTTCGAATGCTTTCAGGTATCCTTCACGGATTGTCTGCTCAGAAGCAAATGTCAGAAGGAAGGAACAACGATTTGTTTCCTGATCATTTAATGCAAAATGTTTGATATAAGGATATACACCTTTCACTGCAGCTCCATTCATCTCATTCGCTGCCATGTATCCGGATAATACGCCGTCTTCTGAATAGTACTCGAAGTTACGTCCTGCAAATGCAGATCTGTGGATATTCATTGCCGGTCCATACCATCCGAAGTTATTTGCGTCAACATATTCCTGTCCCATAGAGTCTCCGACTTCTTTTGCCAGATCTTTATTCCATGTCTGAGCGATCAGTACTTCTGACGGATAAGCTGTTCCGTATGTCTTTGTGATAAAGTTATTCAGTCCTGCCGGTCCGTCACAATCAGATGTTGCGATCTTTCCTACAGACTTGATTTCTGCTGTCTGCCATCCACCTACATTAATAAGTGTAGACATATCCTCGAAGCTTAACTGATCTAACAGTTTATCCCAATCTTCGTCATCATATGATTTTCCTTTAAGGTCTGCAAGCTGAAGTCCGTTATCCTGCTCCATCTTCGGCATCTCGTCGGAATCATCATTGTATTTTGTACCGTCATAGATTCCAAATACATTTTCTTCTACTGCTTTTCTTGTCTCGTCGCTCATTACATAAGCATCTTCACTTAACTTTCCACAAGCAGATTCATAATTTGCAAATCCGTTTGCTCTTGAGAGCTGTTCGAAATCACCGCGTGAGTAATCTTCAAACTGGTTTGTTGCTACAGTTTCGTCAGAAGAACGTCCGTCTTTACTGTAGTCAATATCACTGTCTACTGTAAATTTCTCTTCTGCTACAACAGTATGTGAATCGGAACGAAGAGAGATTGTGTATTCTCCGGCCTCTAAGATATATCCACCACCGGAAATCTTGATTCCTTCAGAATCATAGGATGCCATATCCTCTTTGTTAATTGTGATAGATTTTGTCTCTGCTGCTCCCGGATCAAGAGTTTCTGTTTTCTCAAATGCGATCAGATTCGCAGCTGCTTTTTCAATCCCACCGTTTGTGTATGGTGCTGTGTAATAAAGTTCGATGACATCTTTACCTGCAACATCACCTGTGTTTTTCACTGTCACATCAAATGTTACTGTATCACCGTTATCTTTGAAATTCTCAATTGTCTTATCAAATGTTGTATAGCTCAGACCATATCCGAATGGATACTGTACTGTATCTTCATACTGGATCAGCCCTTCTTCTGCGGCTGTTTCATAGAATTTATAACCTACATAAATTCCTTCTGCATAGTTTACAAATCCCATACTTCCTTCGTATGCTGCATCATTTTTGGCAATCTGATCTTTCAGGTCATCTACATTTGTGTAAGCATTGAGACCGATGTTGTTGTAGTACGGTGTCTGCTGAAGATCTTTTACAAATGTATCGGCTGTCTTTCCTGATGGATTCACAGATCCGTTGATAATCTCTCCAAGTGCCTCGAATCCTGTTGCACCTGCTCCCGGTGCGAAGATAACAGCACCAATCTGCTCATACTTATCAACCCAGTCAAGTTCCATTGCATTGTTTGCATTTACAACCACAATAACATTTTCAAACTGAGAGCAAACTGTATCTAACATATCTTCTTCTGTGTTAGACAGTTCAAGATAGCTTTCGCCTTCATCAAAGTCATCGTAGTCACCGTTGTTTGTATAACTTCCTTTTACATATCCGTAATTTTCCGGTGTAACTGACACATTCTCTGCCTGTTTTTTGTAACTTCCGTCAATTACTGCTTTCATATCTGTCGGAAGGTCTGCGCCTTCTCCTCCGGAACGTCCGATTACTACAACAGCTGTATCAGAAAATTCTTTTGCTTCTTTCATAAGGCTGTCTGTATAATATTCTTTTGTTGGCTCCGGTAATGTCCAGTCCTGCTCATAGCGATTGTCGGACGATCTTCTCTGTAATCTGTATACATCTTTGTCAGAGATTCATTTGTCTCATATCCTGCATCTTTTAAAGACTGTAAGATACTGATCGCTGTGGAAGAATCAGAAGATCCTGATCCCGTTCCGCCATATAACGGATTTGTTGAATCCCAGCCAAATACATTCAGTTTCTTTGTATCAGAAGCAAGTGGTAAGATTCCTTTATTTTTCAGAAGAACCATTCCTTCTTCTCCAACCTTCTGAATTGTTTCACGGCTCTGCTCTGTTGTCTCCTTTGCAAGCTCTACTTTCTTCGCATTTAAAATACTTGATACATTATTGTACATCGGACCATAACAGATCACGTTTACAAGTACTGCCACGATAGCTACAAATGCAATTCCTGCCTGCCAGCGAATCACGTGGCGAACTCCCTTTTTCGCTTTATGCGCTGCGATCATTACTACGATCATCGCAACTAATGCAACAAGAATAGCAATAATATAACCGCTCAGACGTTCAATATATGACGTCAAGTCCGCAACACTTACTCCCAGACTAGTAAATATCGGGGATAATAAGTTTACTAAAAAGTTTGTCATAATGTTTCCTCCCTTTTGTTGATGGGCTTATGTTAGCATACATTTTTTCTCTCATGCCTTTTTTCGCATAAATGGTTCATTTTTTTCATAACCTGCAATTCCATTTGGCATATTTAACAATTTGTATATTTAATTTTTGTCTATATTGTCTAATCTCTGTTGATTGCAGCTTTGATCAGATGAGCTGTTCCTTTGATTCGATGTCCATTCGCCATCTCGGTCAATGCTTCTGCCATTTTCATCGTCACAATACCACCTGTCATTTTCGCATATCCACGAATTGGCATATTGTAGTTGAATAAGACGTTCAGGTTCGGCTTTCCCTTCCAGTCACTGATTTTCAGAAGTAGTTTCAGGATTGCACAGAGCAGTTTTCCAAGAATTCCTTTTCCGTAATACAACTGGCAGACTGCATCGTTCATTTGGATCTCACCGCTCCAGCTTCCATCCGGAATCTCTCTTCCATACAGAATACGGAATTTTTCGTCTGAAATGTCTTTAATCTTGCCGCTGAAATATTCCGGGAGTTCTTCTTTGTTATATCCGCCATTTTCAACAGTACCCTTTACATTTAAAGAGCCTTCAAGAACCATCTGCTGCGCATTTTCACCGATCATGATCTGATAAGTACCGCTTTCAATCTCCCAGCTGTCTGTTCTTGTATCATAAAAACGGAATGTCTTATCATCGAATCCGATTCTTACTTCCTTTTCTTCTCCCGGCTGAAGCTCTACTCTTACGAAACCTTTCAGCTCGCGAACCGGTCGAAAGACAGTCTCAGAAGATTTTCCAACATACAGCTGTGCGATCTCAGTTCCTGACACATTGCCTGTATTCTTAATTGTAAATGTCACACCTTCTGTATCTATTTTCAAATCTTTATATTCAAAGGTTGTATAGCTCAATCCATAACCGAATGGGAAACGCATTGATTTTCCAACAGTTGTGTAATAACGGTATCCGACATAAAGAGACTCTCTGTACTCACTGCTTCTTTCTTTGCTTGGATAATATGCGTATGCCGGTGTATCCTCATAATGGATTGGGTAAGTCTCATTTAACTTACCGGATGGATTCACCTTTCCTGTCAGTACGTTCAACATTGCTGACGCGCCTGCCTGTCCGCCAAGATAACCATGTACGATTCCTTTTACATATGGATACCATGGCATCTCGATCGCTGATCCGGCTGAAAGAACTACGATTATATTCTTATTTACTGTTGTAAGTTCATTAAGTAATGTCTCCTGTGCGGCCGGCATGGACATATGTGTACGGTCAAGCCCTTCGGACTCACTGATTTCATCAAGTCCTCCAAAGAAAAGAACGATATCGGCCTTCTTTGCAAGCTCTACTGCGGCCTTTGTCAGCTTCTGATTCGGTTTTCTATTGCGAATATATCCCTGCTCATATGCAACAACATCCAGATCTGTGGATCCGATCACATCAAGGATTGCTTCCGGCTGTTTTGCCGGGTTTACAAGTGATGATCCTGCGCCCTGATATCTTGGGGTCTTTGCGAAATCACCGATCACCGCAACTTTTGTTCCAGGTTTCAACGGAAGGATCTGTTCTTCATTTTTAAGAAGAACAATGCTTTCCTCTGCCGCTTTTCTTGCCAGGTTATGATGCGCTTCCACATCAAATGTTTTTCCCTTTGCGTCTTCTGTTGCCTGATGTGTTGAGAAAATCACATTTAAAAGTTCATCCAGTCTCTGATCCAATACTGATTCATCAAGATCACCGTTCTCAACTGCATGAATAATATCATACATACCTGATTTTCCTGTTCCCGGCATCTCAAGATGGCTTCCATTCTTCACGCCAAGTGCATGGTCGTTACTTCCGCCCCAGTCAGATACAACAAAACCATCAAAGCCCCACTCATCTACCAGAATTTCCTGCAGCATATGACTGTTTTCATTTGCATAGACTCCATTTACTTCATTATAGGAAGACATGATGGACTTTGATTTACCTTCCTTGATTGCAATTTCGAATCCTGTTGTATAAATCTCACGGAACGTTCTTTCGTCTACGACAGAATCATTCGCCATACGGCGCAACTCCTGACTGTTTGCTGCAAAATGTTTCGGGCAGGCTGCAATTCCCTTACTTTGGATTCCACGAACATATGCCGCCGCCATTTTTCCTGCATGATATGGATCCTCTGAAAAATACTCGAAGTTTCTTCCGCACAAAGGACTTCTCTTAATATTAAGTCCCGGTCCAAGGATCACATTGACACCCATCGTCACTGCTTCCTCTGCAAGTGCTTCTCCAATTTCTTCTCCAAGTGCTTCGTCCCAGCTGTTTGCCACTCCTGCCGCTGTCGGAAAACACGTCGCCGGAAGACTGGCATTCAATCCCAAATGGTCTCCTGCTCCTGCCTGTCTTCTCAGCCCATGCGGTCCATCGGACATTACCATAGACGGAATCCCATATTTTTCTAAATCAACTGTCTCCCATGTGTTCTTTCCTGACATCATAACTGCTTTCTCTGCCAGTGTCATTTTTCTGATCAACTTTTCATATTTCAGACTCATTTTGAAACCTACCTTTTATTGTGTACTATGTTACTTTGTTACCCTTCGCAGTACCTGTGATCAGTTTTCTTGCATTTTCC
>ERZ840371.3435-NODE-3435-length-12921-cov-2.660034_pt1 | contig 12921 bp, 7 predicted proteins | sample MGYA00519937_ERZ840371 | MGnify/ENA primary metagenome ERZ840371 (study PRJEB31850, sample SAMEA3708873) | human gut metagenome | biome: human gut; feature: human-associated habitat; material: faeces | place: China | collected 2014 ... | reverse complement strand
GGACGGCACGAGCGTGCCTGCGGGCGGCTCGATCAGCTCGAGCAGGAAGCCGCCGAATTCAACGAGTGCCAGCTTCTTCAGGCCTTCCGGCGTCTCTACGCCGTCGCGCTTGAATACACTGCCGCCGATCATCTCGTAAAATGCAATGCTCTGGTCCATATCTACGGTGTAGATCGCAATATGGCCGATACCTTTATAGTGTTCCTTCATGGTGATTCCTCCTTGTGCGGGCGTTCTCGCCTTAGTATTAGCATAGCACGTTTTTGCGGATTTGCATAGGGGACAGGCATAAAAAAACGACCGTCTTTTGACGGTCGTTTTGAGTTGCATTACTGAACAGAATCGGAAACAGAAGCAGTGGTCTGATTCTCGAGGTAGTTCTGGTAGGTGGTCTTCTCGCTCTTGCCGAAGCCAAGGGGAGAGAAGATTACATAAGCCAGAACCATGATCAGCAGGGTAACGGTAGCCCAGATCTTGCCGTTCTTCCACGGGGTCAGATCTACAGCGCCTACGTCCTTCAGCTCGAAATCGGTTGCACGCGGATGCTTCTTAACGATTACCCACATCAGCAGCATGTCGAATACGAACAGGATCGCGGTGAAGTACAGGTAGTGGATGTTGTTCAGTGCCGGGATTACGTTACGCAGACCGAACTGGAGAATGAAGTACAGAACAACGTGTACCGGGATAACGATCTTTGCAGCGATGGCCGGAACCTTCTTCCAGAAGAAGCCGCACAGCAGGCAAACGAAGATCGGGGTGTTGAACGCAGCGAAAGCAGAGTTTACGAAGCTCGTGATGCCGCCCATGTACAGCATGAACGGGGACATGATGGTGGAAACAACTGCTACGACAGTACCGAAGTTCTGACCGATCTTAACCATGCGGGCATCGGATGCGGTCGGGTTGAACAGCGGACGGTGAATGTCGAGTGCGTAGATGGTGGATGCGGAGTTCAGTACCGAGTTAAAGGAGGACAGGATCGCGCCGAACATTACAGCAGCGAAGAAGCCCAGGATCGGCTTCGGCATAACCTGTGCTACCAGCATCGGGTAAGCGGAGTCGCCGGAACCCCAGTCCATGCCCGGGTAAGCCAGTGCGCAGATAACGCCCGGAACAACGATGATCAGCGGAGTCATGATCTTGAGGAAGCCTGCGAATACGGCGCCCTTCTGTGCTTCCTTCAGGTTCTTAGCACCGAAGGTACGCTGAATGATGGACTGGTTGGTTGCCCAGTAGTACATGTTGTTGACCAGCAGGCCGGTGAACAGAAGCGGCCACGGGAGCCACGGCTCCGGGGTGTTAACCTCGTTGATGGCGTTCAGGTAGGACGGATTGGTGTGCAGGAACTTGTCGAAGCCGTCCACAAAGGAGCCGTCGCCGCCGAGCTGGCCGGACAGGAACATGAAGCCGAATACCGGAACCAGCAGGCCGCCGACGATCAGGCCGAGGCCGTTGATGGAGTCGGACAGTGCGATTGCCTTCAGGCCGCCGAAGATGGCGTAGATAGAACCGATGATTGCGGTTGCAACACATACGATTGCGATTGCTGCGAAACGGGAAATACCAAACATCTTGTCAATGCCGAAGATGTTTACGAATACCTGTGCGCCTGCGTACAGGATGTTCGGCAGCATGATTACAACGTAGCTGAGCAGTACGATGATGGAAACCAGACGGCGGGTGCCTTCGTCGTAGCGCTGCTCAAAGAACTGCGGAACGGTGGTCAGACCGGTCTTCAGGTACTTCGGCATCAGTACGAATGCGAGGATTACCAGAGCGATTGCAGAGGTTACCTCCCAGCCCATGGTGGACATGCCGACGCGAACTGCCTGACCGTTGTTGCCAACGAGCTGTTCTGCGGAAAGGTTGGTCATCAGCAGAGAACCGGCGATGACCGGGCCGGTCAGGCTGCGGCCGCCGAGATAGTAGCCGTCCTGCGTGTCGAGGTTGTCACCACGGGTTTTCCACCACGAGATGAGTGCGACGAGTGCCGTGAACGCCACGAAGGTGATCGCGGTAAACGCCATGGAGTTTACGAAGTTCATCTTTTTCTCCCCTTGTAAAAATTTCGTGTCCCGGCGGAGATCCCTCAAAATCCACCGGAACGATTTCTGAATGACGGCCTCGGTCTGCGCTTGCGTGCGCGTGCCCGCAAGATCCCAAAAAACAAGACCATCAATCGAAGGACTGAAGATCTGTCGAATGGGCAAACCGCGTTGCCGTTTGTCCGAGAGTTATTTTAACACTATACAGAGGCTATAGCAAAACATTTTTTTTACTTTTTTTGCACTTTGGATACTTGCACATAAACAAGAAGGTGTATTTGTGCATTTCGACGTTAACTAAAAGCGGATTTACAAAGTGAACGTTAAAAAATTATCAATAACAACGAAAAAATTCGTAAAAATGTATCTTTTTTACAAGAAAAAATCCCCACATAAAGTGGGGATTCTGTACGGAATTACGGTGTATACCATTCATCGCTGCGATTTTTTGCGTCAAAAATCTGCGCATATTCCGCATTGTGATAATCGTTCAGCAGGTCGTTTTCCGGCTGTTCACTCTGCGGATACCAGGAGCCGTCCGGCAGGCGGTAGCCGTTGACGTTCATCACCGGAATCTGCTGCTGCAGGGCAAGGCGCATCTGGTCAAAGCCCGAGGTCGAGCAGCCGAGCGCGTTCAGCGCATACGCGGACAGATAGTTCGCGCTGATCTGCATGTTTGTCTGCTCCTTGATGTCGTAGTTCGCCCAGATGAAGAACGGCGTTACCATCTTTTTCTGGCGCAGCTCGGCATCCGAGAGATCGCCGCGCTGACTCTCGAGCAGGGTGTTGTAAAAGTCCTCCGGCAGATTGGGCTGGTGGTCGCCGAAGAACACGATCGCCGTCGGCTCATCCACCTTGGAGAAGTAGCTGATCAGCTCCTGCACGGCGTCGTCGCTGTACCGCACGAGCGACAGGTACTGGTCGACCGTCGGGTACTTGTCCTGCTCTTCGCCGGTGAGGTAGATGCGCTTGTCGAAGTAACCGTCGCCGTCCCAGTCGTAGCCGCCGTGGTTCTGCATCGTTACGTTGAACACGAACAGCGGCGTGTTTTCCCTCTTGTTCTCGTACAGCTCGAAAATCTTCTTGTAGCTTGCGCTGTCGCTGATATAATCGCGCACACGACTGGCGTCAGCGGCAAAATCGTCCTGATAATACTGCGCTTCAAAGCCGAAGAAGCGGTAGACGTTTGTGCGGTTCCACGAGGTGGACAGATAGGGGTGAATCGCCGCCGTCTGGTAGCCGAGCGAATCCAGACCCGAGGTCAGATTGGGCATTTCGCTTTTGATGAACACCTGATACGCCGAGCAGTTGTACGGCAGGAACGCCATCGAATCGCCGGTGAGGAACTCCAGCTCGGTGTTGGCGGTGCCGCCGCCGAAGGTCGAAACGGTCAGCTGACCGCTGATGGTGTTTTCCTGACCCTGCATCAGCTTGTGCACATACGGCATGGGGTCCTCGTTGGTCTCAAGCGTACCGACCGAGCCGAGATCCGAGAAGGATTCGTTCATGATCACGATCAGATTGGGCGTTTTCGTGCCCTGTTTGCCGGTAAATTCGCTCTGTGCGGCAGAAAGCGCGTCCGCGCTGTAGCCCTCCGGCTGCTTGACAAACGAGCTGGTCGCGCAGCGCAGGAAGTAAAAAATCTCGCTGTACTGACGGCTGGACTGCCAGAAAGCCAGTCCGGTGCCGACCGTCTGGATGCCGGTGTAGGCGATGAACGCCAGCACGAGCACGCACGGCAGCGAAAACAGTCTGCGGAAGTACCAGCGCTTGTGCACCTTGAAGCTGCGCTGCATCAGGCACACGCTCACGCAGAACAGCACAGCCGCCGCTGCGGCGCGGAGCACGGAAAGCTCTATCGGTGCAGAGTAGCCCTTGGACACGTTGGCTGCCGTGCCGATGGCGGCAATGTCGCTCAGCATGACAGGCGTGCCGCGGAACAGCATAACGTAGTGGTCGATCATGCCGTGGATCATCGAAATTGCCATGCCGAGGCATACGCCGATACGCACGTTGCCGCAGATCAGATAGGCCGCGGCGTAAACCGCCACATAGCAGATCCAACCCTGAAAAAACGACTGCTTGAGCGTAATGACACAGCCCTTGACCATGTATTCCACCAGGATCAGGCTGACAGCCGCCGCAGACAGGAACAGCAGCACGTCATGCACCAGCAGAACCGCCGCGTACAGCCGCGTGTGATTTTCCGCAAACGGGTGGTTGCGGCGCCACGGACGCAGCACCAGCGGTACAAATGCGCCTGCGGTCAGCCAGTGCGAGATGGTCGGCTGATACATCAGCGAGCCCCTGCTCAGCAGGGGATGGAACAGCAGGAAAAACGCAACGAGCAGCAGTACATTTGCACCGATTCGGTACGGATTTCTTTCGGTTTCGTTTTGAACCTTGTGTTCAATGCTCAAAAAAGTTGCTCCTTTCGCAGAAACGGAAAAGCCGCTGTGGTGTTTCCGCAGCGGCTTCTCAAGTCGTTAGAATTTATGCCTCAGGCGTTTCCTCTACGCGGGTAACTGCGATAGAGAGATCGTCCAGCTGCTTGTCGTCTACAATATCCGGGCAGTTCATCATCAGGTCGGACGCGTTCTGAACCTTCGGGAAGGCGATCACGTCGCGGATGGAATCCAGACCGGCGAGCAGCATGCACAGACGATCCAGACCGTAAGCCAGACCGCCGTGCGGAGGTGCGCCGTAGGAGAATGCAGTAATCAGGTGACCGAACTGCTCCTTGGCCTTCTCCTCGGTGAAGCCGAGGGCCTCGAACATCTTGGTCTGCAGCTCGGGATCGTGGATACGAATGGAGCCGCCGCCCAGCTCACAGCCGTTGAGGATAATGTCGTACGCCTTGGCACGAACCTTGGCCGGATCGGTGTCCAGCAGCGGGATATCCTCGTCCATCGGTGCGGTGAACGGATGGTGCATGGCAACGAGGCGGTTCTCCTCCTCGCTGTACTCGAACTGCGGGAACTCGGTGACCCACAGCAGCTTGAAGTCGTCCTTCTTGGCAAGGCCCAGACGCTTAGCCAGCTCGCAGCGCAGCGCGCCCAGAGCAACAGCGGCGGTCTGCCAGTTTGCGTCAGCAACAACGAACAGCAGGTCGTTCTCCTTGGCACCTGCACGCTCCTTGATGGCCGCAATCTCGTCCTCGGACAGGAACTTGGCGAACGAAGAAGTCATGCTGCCGTCTGCGGCGAGCTTCATCCATGCCAGACCCTTTGCGCGGTAGGTCTTGACGAACTCGCCCAGCTTGTCAATCTCCTTGCGCGGGAACTTGTCCGCGTAGCCGTTTACGTTGATGAGACGAACCGTGCCGCCGTTCGCTACGGTGTCCTTGAACACCTTGAACGAGCAGTCCTTCGCGATATCGGAAATGTCCTTGATCTCAAAGCCGAAGCGAACGTCCGGCTTGTCCGAGCCGTACTTGTCCATGGCGTCCTGCCAGGTCATGCGCGGCAGCGGCAGCTGAATGTCAACATCGAGCACTTCCTTGAATACGCGCTGGAGGAAGCCCTCGTTGACGGCGATAACGTCATCCTGCTCCACGAACGACATCTCGAGGTCGATCTGGGTAAATTCCGGCTGACGGTCGGCACGCAGGTCCTCGTCACGGAAACACTTGGCAATCTGGAAGTAACGGTCAAAACCGGATACCATCAGCAATTGCTTCAAGGTCTGCGGGCTTTGCGGCAAGGCGTAAAACTGTCCCGGATTCATGCGTGAGGGCACCACGAAGTCGCGTGCACCTTCCGGAGTAGAGCCTACCAGTACAGGAGTTTCCACTTCGATGAAACCCTGGCTGTCCAGGTAGCGGCGTACTTCAATGGTCATTCTATGGCGGAGTTCCAGATTTCTGCGTACCGACGGGCGGCGCAAATCCAGATAACGGTATTTCATGCGGATATCGTCGCCACCATCCGTATTATCTTCGATGGTGAACGGAGGTGTCAGGGCTGCATTCAGCACATTCAGTTCCGATACGATGATTTCAATATCTCCGGTCGGGATATTAGCATTCTTACTGAAGCGTTCGTTCACCGTTCCTGTAATCTGAATGACGAATTCGCGTCCCAGGCGGTTGGCGTTCTCGCAAAGTGCGGCGTCCACCTCTTCGTTAAAAACTAACTGGGTGATACCGTAACGGTCGCGGAGGTCAATGAATGTCATACCTCCCATTTTGCGGCTGCGCTGCACCCAACCTGCCAGCGTTACTTGCTTATTGACATCGGAGATACGAAGTTCTCCGCAGGTGTGTGATCTAAACATGTTGATATTTACAATTTACAATTTACAATTTACAATTTGGCTGCGCTGTCGGGGCACAACGCTTAATTGCTAATGACGTGCAAAAATACAGATTTATTTTATAAAAAACTCAGATTTTCGTTAACTTCTTAATCTGCTCTTTACTCTTATCCAATATCATCTTATTCTTATGCACAATCTCCTCATTGATCTGCTTCAGGCCATTTATATAATCCTGTGCCCGTTGCAATACATTCGAAGAGTCTTTTTCGGCATACCGGGGGATGATAACCTGCAATCCTTCTTTGATTACCTTTACGTCAATGTTTTCTCCCATCATCATCGGGTCCCCGTCAAAGTGCACTACTCCTGGTTTGGTACGGTGGATGCGCAGCGTCTGGCAGCGGAAAGTTTTGATGCGGCTATTTTGGTCTATAGTCTTATTAAACAGTTGGAAAGACAGGGAGGGCACATCCAGCACCGTGAAAGGTTCAAGGATGGTCACGTCCAGTAATCCGTCCGTCAGCATGGCCTGTGGAGCTATGTACGCATTGTTTCCGTATTGCGAAGCGTTGCCGCAGGCTATCAGGAAAGCCTTATACTTTAAAGTACCGTCTTCCGTTTCCAGTTCGTAAGTTTCGGGCTGATACTTCAGACTCTCCAGCAGAGTCTTTTCTAAATAGGTAAGAGGGCCTCTCCTGCCCGCCTTTGCAAACTTCAGGCTGACAAAAGCATCAAAACCTACACCGCAGGTACAGAAGAAAGGTACTTCATTGATTTTTCCGTAATCGATGACGTCTATAATTCCTTCGTTGATGATTTCTATCGCCTTTTTGGGCTCCATCGAAATTTGCAGATGGCGTGCCAGTCCGTTTCCCGAACCACACGGAATGATGCCCAATGCTGTTTTTGTATGCACCAGCGAACGGGCTATTTCGTTGATCGTACCGTCACCGCCAATAGCCACTACAGCATGCACATTTTCCTTTGCTTTTTGTGCAGCAATTTCAACAGCATGTCCGGCATATTCGGTATAGATTACCTCTTGGGCATACTTTGCCTTATCCAGCTTTTCATCGAGCAAATGGAGGATTTGCTCTTTGCTCTGCGTACCGGATTTCGGATTTATAATGAATGATATTTTCTTTTTTTCTTCGTCCATGCAAGGGTTGTTTCACTATGCAATTTTATAAATGGCAAAAGTAATACAAATACTTGAATTTTTAACCATAGAGTGGGCTTTAATCCATGGGCAAATATATTTTTTAGTAAAAAAAGAACAGATAAGCACATATTTTGCTATCTTTGCCCCCTGTTTTCAAAAGGCTTGTAATTAAGAGTTAAATATTTCATATTATATAATAAACATTTCATGGGATTACTACAAGACAAATTGGCGAAATACGACCTGCCACAGCAATATATGGCAATGGGCGTATACCCCTATTTCCGCACAATTGACAGCCATCAGGATACTGAGGTGTTGATGGATGGTAAAAAAGTCCTGATGTTCGGTTCGAATGCTTATACAGGACTGACTTACGATAAAAGAATAATAGAAGCCGCAAAAGCCGCCACAGATAAATACGGTACAGGTTGTGCAGGTTCCCGTTTATTAAATGGAACTCTTGATATACATGTAGAGTTGGAAAAAGAACTGGCTGAGTTTGTCGGAAAAGACGATGCACTCTGTTTTTCCACCGGATTTACTGTAAATGAGGGTGTTATTCCGCAATTGACGGGACGTAACGATTACATTATCTGTGACGACCGCGTGCACGCTTCCATCGTAGATGGCCGCCGTCTCTCCTTTTCTACTCAATTGAAGTACAAACATAACGATATGGCCGATCTGGAAAAAGAACTCCAGAAATGCGAGCCGGATGCTATCAAACTGATCGTGGTGGATAGTGTTTTCTCTATGGAAGGCGACCTTGCCAACCTCCCCGAAATCGTACGTTTGAAGAAAAAATACAATGCCAGCATCATGGTGGACGAAGCACACGGATTGGGTGTATTCGGAAAACAAGGACGCGGTGTTTGCGATCATTTCGGTGTGACGGATGATATCGACCTGATTATGGGTACGTTCAGCAAGTCACTGGCTTCTATCGGTGGTTTCGTTGCCGGAGATGCTTCGGTAATCAACTGGTTGCGCCACAATGCCCGTTCTTATATATTCCAGGCAAGTAACACGCCTGCTGCTACGGCTGCTGCCCGTGAAGCTCTTCACATCATTATGAACGAACCGGAACGTCAGCAACGTTTGTGGGACATCACCAACTATGCATTGAAGAAATTCCGTGATGCCGGTTTCGAAATCGGTGAAACTGAATCCCCTATCATTCCGCTGTATGTGCGTGATGCAGAAAAGACATTTATCGTAACTAAGATGGCGTTTGACGAAGGCATCTTCATCAATCCGGTTATTCCGCCGGCATGTGCTCCGCAAGACACATTGGTACGCGTGGCATTGATGGCTACTCACACCAAAGAACAAATAGACAGTGCTGTAGAAAAGTTAGTGAAAGCTTTCAAAGCTTTAGACCTTTTGTAAGCAGCATCTCTGAAAAGCTATAAAAAAGCTACTTTCCGAAAGACAAATCATCAGGAAAGTAGCTTTTTTAATTCTACAGCAAACAAATTACTTCTGCTTTGCGTAACGAATTTCCATTCCTTGGTTATCCAGAACCAAAGAATCAGCCGTCAGTCTCTTGATATCCATCGTATCCACAAATTCAATCGTCTGGCCATTACCGATACTTTTTCCTGTCAGAATCAGTTTAGTTCCTTCCTGTTTCCAGCTTTCATAAACCAAAGTAGCCATATTGACAGAAGAAGCAACGCCTCCTTCTTCCATCTTAATACCTTGTACTTGTCCTTCCAGTCCCGGCACAGGTTCTACCCATGAGCCAACAATTGAGGCAGAGTTACCTCCACATGCAGCCAATAAACCCATCAACAGAGTTGCTGCCAACATTTTCTTTTTCATTCTGTAGTTCTGATTAGATTATTAATTAGTCATTAGTCCGATCCGCCTTCTTCCCTACTACAATCACTTTCTTTGCAGTTGGTATCGTATTCGATCCCGGCTCTTCCTCTTCTTCTATGTAATTCACCTGTACGGTGTCTCCCAGTTCGAAGCCACCGACTTCACTCGGTTCCTGATCCATCGTACTGACGAACACTGTATCTCCTTTCGAAGTAACCAACATAAAATTATTCATCGAAGCATCTTCTACTACCCCGAAGATTGTTTTCTCATCTTCTGTAGGAGCAACAGCCAGACTATCATCCATAGTATCCTGCTCTTGTCCCGCAGTCTGTCCGCTCTTTGATTGACAAGCACTTATCACACCAACCAAAACAGCAAACAATAAAAAAACTCTCATTTTGTTCATATGCTTTTTATTTGAGATAAAACTTAGAATATTGCAAAGGTAATTTTTAAAATTGTTTTTCCCATGAACCTGCTTAAAATTAATTGAAATAAGGCATTAAAAGTTTTTCTATACCGGCACACGCTCATTACAAAATAATGATACATATATAATTATACAAAACGTAAAATAAGGATAAGACAGACAAAACAGGAATATGTTAAATACTATTTTAGCTCATTCCGATCAAACATACAATATATTAATAATCAGATAAATAATAGATAAAGTAAGGATATATTCAGATAAGTTCATGGAGAACTTGGTAGCAGATTTTAGAAAAATAAGCTTTCATCTTTTGAAAATTTAAGGTTTACAAATATTGAATGATTCTATTTGCTTTGTTGGCGACAAAAATAGTTATATTTTTCAGAAATACGCTATAAATTGATGCTTTTTTTAAAAGTTATTTCTTCGTTTACCCTATCTTTTCCTTTTATAATTCTGATAAAGTAATATTTCAGGAGGTATTTGAAATTAATATGTACTCATAATACTCATCCCACCAAGTTCTCCATGAACTTATACCGCCTTAGAGTTTACTAAATTCTATATTTCACAACCTAATTTTTAATCAAAAATCAACACACAATCAATGCCTATGGAAATATTACAGTATTATGATTTACCATCCCTATCGTTTACAAACAAAACCGGTAAACTAGTTATTATTTTAAAATCAAAATTATGAAAAACATTTTATTTACTTCAAACAAAGTGCACACAACCGCGCGAATCGGTGTTCTGTTCTTTTCTTTATGTTTTTCTCCACTCATAAATGCCGGCAATGCGGAAAAGCCGATGAATGGCATAGAGAGTTCAGAAACAACGCAACAAAATAAGATTAAAATAACAGGAGTAGTAACAGACGGCAAAGGAGAATCTATCATCGGAGCCAATGTTGTAGTAAAAGGACAATCAAACGTCGGAGCAATAACCGATGTGGAAGGACGTTATCAGATTATGGTTCCTTCCGACAATGCTATTTTACAAGTATCATACCTTGGATACGTAACCGAAGAAATAAAAGTAAAAGGACGCCGCAACATCAATGTGATGCTGAACGAAGACTCCAAAGCGCTGGATGAAGTTGTAGTAGTCGGCTACGGACAGCAGAAAAAGGAAAGCGTAGTCGTTTCTATGAGTTCCATCAAACCAAAGGATATCGTTGTCCCTTCGCGAAGCCTGAATAACAGTCTTGCCGGACAAGTCGCCGGGTTGATTGCGGTACAACGTTCGGGTGAACCCGGATATGATAACGCAGAGTTTTGGATTCGAGGCGTAAGTACCTTTGCGGGTGGTACATCTCCGCTGGTACTTGTGGACGGTGTACCCAGAAGCATGAGTGACATTGAACCCGACGAAATCGAAACGTTTTCGGTTTTGAAGGATGCCGCTGCAACAGCCATTTATGGTGCCGAGGGAGCCAATGGTGTAGTACTTGTCACTACCAAACGCGGACGTGTAGAGAAGGCAAAGATTTCATTCAAGACAGAACACACCATTTCTTCCCCTACCCGTCTTCCCGAATTCGTTGGTTCGGCCGACTACCTGGACCTGTTCAACGAAGCACTCCATAATGATGGGGAATTACCGCAGTTTTCGGATGACTTAATTGCACATTACCGGAACAATGACGATCCGGACCTATATCCAAATACCAACTGGATCGACAAAATGTTACGTAAAAACACATTCACACACAGATATACCTTGAATGTACGTGGAGGTACAGAAAAAGCAAAATACTTTGTTTCGGCAGCATATTACAACGAAAGTGGTATTTTCAAAGGAAGTCCTACCAAACAATATAATACAAACATCGGCATCGACCGTATCAACCTGCGTTCAAATATTGATATGAACGTATCAAGCACTACAACTGTAGGAGTTGACCTCGCACTTCAGTATCTAGTTAATAATTATCCGGGAACAGGAACTGCCAATATATTCCGTTCCATGCTGATTACTCCTCCTTATACATTTCCGGCTGTGTACAGTGATGGTACTGTTTCAACCTACTCACAGGAACGTGACGCTAACATGCGCAACCCGTACAACTTATTGATGAACTCCGGATACGCCAAAGAATACCGTACTGCCATTCAATCCAAAGTTTATGTAGACCAGAAACTGGATTTTATCACCAAAGGTTTGTCTGTACGCCTGAACGCAAGTTATGACTATGATAGTGAAATGATCGTTCGCCGTGAATATAATCCGACAAGATATCATGCTACGGGACGCGATGAAAACGGCAATCTATTATTTGCCACAGTCGTATCCGGAAACCCTGAATTGCAGGACCCTAAGAATAGTGCGACAAGCGCAACCAAGAAGATTTACATAGATGCTGCCATCAACTATAAACGTACGTTCGACCAGCACGAAGTGGGTGCCATGCTATTGTACATGCAAAAGGAAACCCAATATCACAATGTAGCACTTCCCTATCGTAAGCAAGGTCTGGTAGGACGTTTAACTTACGGTTACGGCGGACGCTATTTCATTGAAGGCAACTTCGGATACACCGGTTCAGAAGCATTTGCTTCGGGCAACCGTTTCGGTTTCTTCCCGGCAGCAGGTCTCGCCTACTACATTTCCAATGAGTCTTTCTACCCGGAAGTGATCAAAAAGTATGTCCCCAAACTCAAATTAAGAGCCTCTGTCGGACGTGCCGGTAACGACAATACAGGAGGAACCCGTTTCTTGTACCGTCCGACCTACAAAATGGATGCCGGAGGTTTTACACAAGGTTACAATGATACCGGAGGCGGTCTGAACGGTATCGGCAACGGTATCATAGAAGGACGTTTTGCAGCTCCTTACTTGGGATGGGAAGTAGAAGACAAACAAAACTACGGTTTCGATATCGGCTTGTTTGACAACCGTCTTGAAGTTATCTTTGATTACTTCGATTCTACCAGAAGCCAGATTCTGCTGCAACGTCAGACTGTTCCCCAGCTTGGCGGTCTGAGAGACGATCCGTGGCAAAACTTCGGTAAGGTTCGCAACAGAGGTGTTGACATGTCTGTGAACGCTCATCAAAATATAGGCAAGGTAAAACTTAGCGCAAGAGGTACATTCACATTCACCCGCAATAAAATTCTGGAATATGATGAACTTCCTCCAAAATATGATTACCAGGCTATTACGGGCAAACGTGTCAGTGATAAAGA
>ERZ840371.3430-NODE-3430-length-12940-cov-2.812107_pt1 | contig 12940 bp, 9 predicted proteins | sample MGYA00519937_ERZ840371 | MGnify/ENA primary metagenome ERZ840371 (study PRJEB31850, sample SAMEA3708873) | human gut metagenome | biome: human gut; feature: human-associated habitat; material: faeces | place: China | collected 2014 ... | reverse complement strand
CACCCCAGCGGACACTTGCTTTGGGAAACTCCCCGCCAGCTCATTCTGTCAATCCAATCGCAAAGGAGGGTCACCATGTACGAGGCACTGTTAAAGGCCACGCCTGAATATCAGAAGATCGCTGCCAGCCTGGCTGCACCGGGCCCGGCAGCCCTGTTTGGCCTGCCCCCGGCGGGCCGCGCCCTGCTGTACGCCGCCCTGCAAAAAGACCTGGGCCGGGTGCTCTGCATCGTGACCCCGGGCGAGGCCGAGGCCACCCACTTTGCGGAAGACCTCAAGGCCCTGGGCCTGACGGCAGCGGTCTTCCCGCCCCGGGATTTCATGCTCCGCCCCGTGGAGGGCGCGGGCCGCGAGTACGAGTACCGCCGTCTTTCTGTATTGGGCCAGCTGGCGGGCGGGCGGCTGAATGCCGTCTGTGTCCCCGCCGAGGCCCTGCTGCAATACACCGTCCCCCGGGACGAATTTTTAAAGAATACCCTCACCCTCAAGCCCGGCATGGTCTACAACCGGGAGGCGCTGGTGGAGCGGCTGTTTGCCGCCGGGTATGTCCGCCGCAGCCAGGTGGATGGCCCGGGCCAGTTCAGCGTCCGGGGCGACATCGTGGACATCTACGCGCCGGACATGCGCCAACCCGCCCGTGTGGAGTACTGGGATGACGAGATCGACTCGCTGGCATCGTTCGACCTGCTCACCCAGCGCCGGGACGGCTCGCTGGAAAAGATCTATCTTTCCCCCGCCCGCGAGGTGCTGTTCGGCAACACGGTACAGACGGCGGAGGCCCTCCGCGACGCCCGGAAAAAGGCCCGCGGCAAACACCGGGCAGCGCTGGAAAAGGCCATGGAGGCTGATCTGGCCCAGCTGGATTCCGGCCTGATGCCCGAGGCCATGGACAAATACTACGGCCTGCGGTATGCGGTCCCCGCCACCCTGCTGGACCACCTCACCGGCCCCATCTTTGTGCTGGATGAGGTAGGCGGCATCCGGGATGCTCAGAAAGCCACCGAGTTCCGCCGGGGCGAAGAGCTCACCGGCCTGCTGGAAGAGGGCGTCATCTGCCCCGGGCTGGATGTGCTCTACCAGACCATGGACGACCTGGCCATTGCCGCCCAGAAACAGAGCACCCTGCTGTGCGAGAACTTCCTGCGCGGCATGAACGAGTTCAAGCTGAAAGATCTCATCAACGCCGAGGCCTTTGCCGCCCCCAACTGGAACGGCGACCTTGTCTCCCTGCGAGAAGACCTTGACCCGCTCATTGCGCAGGGCTATGCCGTCACCTTGTTCTCCGGCACGCCCAAGGGTGCCGCCGCCCTCACCCGCGACCTTGCCGACAAGGGCTACGCCGTGAGCATGAGCCGGGATGTGCGGCCCACAAAAGGCATCGTACAGGTGCTGCCGGGTCATCTGACCGCCGGGTGCACCTTCCCGTTTGCCCATGCGGCGGTGCTGTCCAGCCGCAGGCACGGTCTGGAGGAAGAGACCGCCGCCGAGACCAAAAAGCGCAAAAAGAACAAAAACGCCCTTTCCAGCCTTTCGGACATCAAGCCCGGGGACTATGTGGTTCACCAGAGCCACGGCATTGGCATGTATGCGGGCATCCAGCGGCTGGAAGTGCAGGGTGCCACGAAAGATTACCTGAAGGTGCAGTATTCCGGCTCGGACGTGCTGTATGTTCCGGTGACCCAGCTGGACCTGCTGAGCCGCTACACCGCCCCCGGCGACGAGGAAAAGGTAAAGCTGGCAAAGCTGGGCGGTGCCGAGTGGCAGCGTACCCGCGCCAAGGTAAAAAAAGCCACCGAGGAGATGGCGCAGGAACTGATCGAGCTCTACGCCCGCCGCCGTCAGGCCACGGGCTACGCCTTCCCGCCGGACGGCGACTGGCAGCGGGACTTTGAGACCCGCTTTGACTACGACGAGACAGACGACCAGCTGAACGCCACCGCCGAGATCAAGCAGGACATGGAAAAGGGCTGGCCCATGGACCGCCTGCTGTGCGGCGACGTGGGTTTTGGCAAGACCGAGGTTGCCCTGCGCGCGGCGTTTAAGTGCGTGGACTCCGGCCGCCAAGTCATGGTGCTCTGCCCCACGACCATTCTGGCCCAGCAGCACTACGAGACGTTCTTTGAGCGCTTTGCCCCGTTTGGCCTCGAGGTCGAAGTGCTCAGCCGCTTCCGCACCCCGGCGCAGCAAAAGCGCGCGCTCAAGGCGTTTGCCGAGGGCACGATCGACGTGCTCATCGGCACGCATCGTCTGCTTTCGGCCGACGTGAACCCCAAGAACCTGGGCCTGGTGATCATCGACGAGGAGCAGCGCTTTGGCGTGCAGCACAAGGAGCAGCTCAAGAACCTGCGCGAGCAGATTGACGTGCTCACGCTTTCGGCAACGCCTATTCCGCGAACCATGCAGATGGCCACGAGCGGCGTGCGCGACATGAGCCTGATCACGACGCCGCCGACTGGGCGTCGTCCCGTGATCGTGCACGTGGGGGAGTACGACCCCGATGTGGTGAGCGCGGCGATTCGCCTGGAGGTGGGCCGCGGCGGTCAGGTGTATTACGTGTCCAACCGCGTCAAGACCATCGACGACGCCGTGGCGCGCGTGCACGAGGCCGCGCCCGAGGCGCGCGTGGGCGTGGCGCACGGCAAGATGAGCCCGCGCGAGGTCGAGGACGTGATGATCGAGTTTGCGACCAAAAAGATCGACGTGCTCATCGCCACGACCATCGTGGAGAGCGGCATCGACAACGCGACCGCCAACACGCTGATCATCGAGGATTCGCAGCGTCTGGGCCTGGCGCAGCTCTACCAGCTCAAGGGCCGTGTGGGCCGTTCTTCCACGCAGGCCTACGCGTACTTTATGTTCCCGGGCGAGCTACCACTCACCGAGGAGGCGACAGCGCGCCTGACCGCACTTTCCGAGTTCCAGGACCTGGGCAGCGGCATGCGCATCGCCATGCGCGACCTGGAGATCCGTGGTGCCGGCTCGCTTATGGGCGCCGAGCAGCACGGCAACCTGTCGAGCGTGGGCTTTGACCTGTTTACGCAGATGCTGGGCCAGGCGGTAGCCGAGGCGCGCGGCGATGACGATGCCGGCGTGGAGGCGGCAAGCGTGGGCATTAACCTGCCGGCCGACTACTTCTTGTCCGAGGAGTACCTGCCGGCGGTGGATCAGCGCGTGCTCGTGTACCGCAGGCTCGCAGCGGCCGAGGACCTGGAGAGCATCGATGAGGTGCAGGAAGAGACCGAGGCCGCGCATGGCGAGCTGCCGTTGGCAGGACTCAACCTGTTCAATCGCGCACGAATCCGCATTCGCGGCGAGCGCCTGGGGCTCGAGAGCGTCACGCTCAGCGGCGGTCGCATCACGTTTTTGGGCGTCGACGTGCCCAAGAAGGTGGCCTTTGAGCTAAAGACCCGCTATGGCGCGGTGAGCTTCCCCAAGAGCCGCAAACTGTCGGTGCCCTACAAGGCGGGCGCCGGCGCGGGCAGCGGCCTGGGTCGCGGTCTCGACGCCAACGACGGTACCGGCCCCGTGGCCGCGGCACTCATGCTGTTGCAGCAGTTGGGTGCGAGCGACGACGACTAACGGGTCGACGCTGCAAACGCCCCATTTGGGCACTCTGGTTCCATCGAAAGGAAAGCATGTTCGGATACATCTATAAGAAAGACGTCGCCATTATCGCGGTTGTCCTGTGTCTTTGTCTGGGCGTGGGCAGTTTCTTCGACTATCAGATTTCGAGCGCGCTGTTCAACATCGGCAGCATGTACGGTCGCTTTGTCGAGGCGGCCGGCGAGCTGCCGTTCGAGCTGACGGCGAGCATCGCAGGCGTTATGCTCGTGCGCTCGGCACGCCCCGATTCCAGGGGGAGCAAATGGCTCGCTGCGCTGGGCGTTTTGATCAACGTGGGTCTGGTCGGCTACGAGATTATCGGATCGCTGCGCGTCGGCGGCAAGCTCATCGCGTTTCAGCTGGTGCTGACGTTTGTGCTGGTCATTGCGGTTAACGTTATTGCCTATCGCCTTACGCGCGACACCGCGCCCGACGAGCTCACGCGCTGGGCGTTGATGGTACTTGCCGTGTGGGTCGCTCAGGCCATTATCCTCAACGTGATCGTCAAGCCGCTGTGGTCGCGCCCGCGCATGCGCGTGATCGAGGTCACGCCGGGGCTCAATTTTCAGCCGTGGTGGGTAATCGGCAATCCCGACAAGTGGACCTATATCGCCGCCGGCGTGATCAAGGACGGGTTCAAGTCGTTCGCGAGCGGGCACACCGCGCATGCGGCGATCGGCCTTATGCTCGCCGGGCTTCCCGCGGCAGCCTTTAAGGAAAAACCTTCGCGTCGCCGCGTGATCTTTTGGGCGGCGGCTGTGGTCGCGGCGCTCGTCGCCTTTGGTCGCATCGTGATCGGCGCGCACTTTTTGAGTGACGTGAGCTGCGGCTTTGCCCTGGTGCTGGCGCTTGAGTGCCTTGCCGCGCGCATTGCCTATCCGGGCGGCGTACAATAGCCCCATCTGAATCATCGGGCTCGTGCCCGGCTAGAGAGGATTATCATGCTCGCGTTCAACAATGACTATTCCCACGGCGCACATCCGGCAGTGCTGCAGGCGCTCGTCGACACCAATATGGAGCCGCAGCCCGGCTACGGTACCGATGCACACACCGAGCGTGCCAAGCAGCTTATCCGTGAGGCCTGCCAGGCTCCTGATGCCGATGTATTTTTCCTGGTGGGCGGCACACAGGCCAACGCGACGGTGATTGACATGCTGCTTGCGCCCTACGAGGGCGTTGTTGCCGCCGAGACCGGCCATGTCGCCTGCCACGAGGCGGGTGCCATCGAGTTTGGCGGCCACAAGGTGCTCACCATCCCCGGCTACGAGGGCAAGATGCATGCCGAGGATCTCGAGAACTATATCCAGGTGTTCTACGAAAACGAGAGCTACGAACACACGGTGTTTCCGGGCGCTGTGTATGTGAGCATGTCGACCGAGTACGGCACGCTGTACTCCAAGGCCGAGCTCGCGGCGATTCATGCGGTGTGCCAGAAGCGCCAGATTCCGCTGTTTGTGGATGGTGCGCGCTTGGCCTATGCGCTGGCGGCCGATGGGTGCGACATTACCCTGCCCGAGCTGGCGCAGCTGTGCGACGTGTTCTACATCGGTGGCACCAAGTGCGGCGCTCTGTGCGGCGAGGCCGTGGTGTTTTGCGGCATGCACGCTCCGGCGCATCCCATTCCGCGTATTAAGCAGCATGGCGCACTGCTCGCCAAAGGCCGCCTGACGGGTGTGCAGTTTGAGGCGCTCTTTACCGACGGCCTGTATTTTGAGATCGGTCGCCAGGCGATCGAGACCGCGCAGGCGCTGCGTCGTGTGTTGCACGGGCGCGGTTACCAGTTCTTCTTGGAGACGCCCACCAACCAGCAGTTTGTGATTTTGCCCAACGAGGACATGGCCCGCATTCGCGAGCATGCCTCGATCGAGTATTGGGAAAAGTACGACGAGACCCACACGGTGGTGCGCTTTTGCACCAGCTGGGCCACGACGCAGGAGGACATCGACGCGTTGGCGGCTGTCCTGTAGCCTGATGTAATGACGAGGGGCCGCCTTGCGCTGGGTTTGGCGCAAGGCGGCCTTTGTTTTTGAGGGAGAAGGGTTGTATGACCGAGATGTCCAAGCCGACGATTCGCCTGGCGACGCCCGATGATGCGCCGGCGTTGCTTGCCATTTACGAGCCGTATGTGCGCGAGACGGCGATAACCTGCGAATACGAGGTGCCGAGCGTTGAGGAGTTCGCCGGGCGCATCGAGCGCACGCTCAAGCGCTATCCGTACCTGGTGATGGAGCTGGACGGGCGTCCGGTAGGCTATGCCTATGTGAGTCCGCTTAACAGCCGCGAGGCCTACGACTGGTCGGTCGAGACGTCGATCTACCTGGCGCGCGACGTGCGCCACGGCGGGCTGGGCCGCAAGCTGCACGATGCGCTCAAGCAATGCCTGGTCGCGATGGGCATCCCCAACATGTGCGCGCTCATTGCCGTGCCGCACGATAAGGACGACGAGTACCTGACGCACAACAGCCAGGATTTCCATGCCCATATGGGGTATCGCCTGGTGGGTGCCTTCGACCGTTGCGCTCAAAAGTTCGGTCGCTGGTACGACATGTGTTGGATGGAGCTGGTCCTAGCCGAGCGCATACCCAACCAACCCAAGCCAACCTGGTTCCCCGACCTCCCCAAACCTGCCATTTAGGGACAGGTTTATTTTGGCAGGTTTTATCTGGGCAAACGTTGCAAGCCGCTGCGAAGGATGCGGATACCTTCGCGGCGGCTTTTGTTTTGGGTGTGTATGACCAAGGCGATTGACCTGCGGATGCAGCAAAGCTCCAGATAAAACCGACCAAACTAGACCTGTCCCTTTTTGGCAGGTTTTTGGCTGTCTTGTGGCATCAAATCGCCGCAAGAAGCACGGCGTTCGTATGCTATTTTGACCTGAATCGTCCCCTCGGGACGCCTTGCGAGCTAAGTGAGTAGACTTTTTGGCGCAGGGCGAGCACAAAGCGCATCTGCCTTACTAAAACCGCAGGTCACAGAGATGGCTGTTTTGGGTGTGCTCGGCAGATCGCGAAAAGTCTACTCACTTAGGTTTACGGTGCTGGATATTCTGGACAGGAACAGTTGAGCTTGGACGGCGTGCGTTGCCAGGCGATGCTGGCATTTGCGCCATGCTGGTTTGAGATTTTATAAAAACCGCAGGTAAAACGTATATTAGGTGCATTTTGCCTGGTTTGGCGCGCTAGCCGATGGGCTCGGTGTATTTGGCGCGGTCGGTGCGTTGGATGCGCTTGGAGATGTGCAGCGGGCGGCCGTCGGTGTCGTAGACGTAGTCAGTGATAAGGATCAGTGCCTGCCCGCGCTCAACGTTGAGCAAAAACGCCTCGTTTTGCGAGGCGTAGCACACCTCAAAGGTCTTATGCCCCTGTGCCGGCGCGCGATGGAATTCTTGGCGCAGCGTGGCGTAGAGCGAACCGTTGATATCGCGATCGATGAGTGCTTCAAAGCTCGGTGGTAGATAGGTGGTCTCCAGGCACAGTGGCGCATCGTCCAGGTAACGCAGGCGGACAAGTTTGACAAGCTTGCTGCCCACGGTAGCGTCAAAGAACTTGGCCACGCTGCCCATTGCTTTGGCAAAGCCCGAGTCCACCGTGCGCGTGGTGGGCTTCATGCCCCGGCCTTCGACCTGCTTGGTATAGCTCGAAAACACCAGGTTGTTCTCGTGGAGCGCGGGCGTGTCGGCCACAAAGGTGCCACGTCCGCGCTCGGTGCGCACCAGGCCCTCGTCAACTAACACCTTAAGCGCGTGGCGCACGGTGCTGCGCGACAGCCCCGATTCGTCCATGAGCTCCATCTCGGACGGCAGCTTGTCTCCGCGTGCGTAGGTGCCGGCGGCGATGCGGTCACGCAGCGTACCCGCCAGACGCTCGTATTGGGCCAAGTTCTTTTTTGACGAAGTGCTCATGCGAATAACCTGTATCTAACTTATATGCTTACCGAACCAAGCATGTATCCAACATGACAACAAAACCGCTGGTAATAGATTGCCGAAAACTTTACCAGCAAAATTTCTAAGACAAATATAGCATACAACTAGTCGACATAACCAAAACATGTATGTAACTTGTATGCCATCGAGAGCATCAAACGAGAAGAAAGGCTGATGCACGATGACTACTCAGGAACAGGTTAAGGACGTCGTCTCCCAGGTTTTGGCTGACAAGGCGGACAAGGGCGGCATCAAGCGCGTCGTGTGGATCGGCGCTGGCGGATCCAACGGCGGTAACTATCCTGCCCAGTACTTTATGGAGCACGAGGCCACGCAGGTCGTGAGCTCCAGCTACACCAGCAACGAGTTCGTGCACGCCACCCCGGCCTACGTTAACGAGAACACCCTGGCCGTCGTCGTGTCCATGCGCGGCACCAAGGAGACCATCGTCGCCGCCCAGGTCGCCAAGGATCACGGCGCCAGCACCATCGCCATCTATGTCGACGAGTCCGGCCTCACCGAAGTCTGCGACTACAAGATCCAGTATGACAGCTTGGCCGTCGATGAGTCCTGCATGGGCCGCACCAACTCCGCCGTCGTGACCATGATCGCCATGGAGCTTACGCAGCAGACCGAGGGCTATGCCGAGTACGAGACCGCTATGGCCGCTTTCGACTTGGTCGACCCCATCTATCGAAAGGCCGTCGAGTACACCCGTCCGCTTGCTGCCAAGTGGGCCGAGCAGAACGCCGACAAGCCCTGCATCAACGTGATGGCTCAGGGTCCGCTCTTTGGTGCCGCCTACGTCTTTAGCATCTGCAACGTGCAGGAGATGCTGCAGATCGACTCCTGCACCATCAACACCTGCGACTTCTTCCACGGCCCCTTCGAGATTCTGGACAAGCGTACCTCGCTGTTCCAGCTCATCAGCGTCGGCCGCAGCCGCTGCAACGACGAGCGCGGCATCCGTTTTGTCAATCAGCACGGTGGCGAGCGCGTCTATCAGCTCGACGCCAAGGAGCTCGGCCTCAACGACATCAAGGACAGCGTGAGCGAGTACTTCAACCACCTGATCTTTGCCCCGATCCTCAACAACGTGTACATGCGTGCACTCTCTGCCGTTACCCACAAGGACTACATGACGCGCCGCTACATGTGGAAGCTGGACTACTAGTTACGCCGTTCTACCGAACGGCGTAACGGCTCGACGCTGCGCGCCCGGCATTTGGCCAATCTGCCGTTCAATTTCAAAGGCGCGACCAGAAGGTCAGCGCCTTTTCATTTCACGGCACCTTGGCTCAAATGACGGGCGCTCGCTGACGTTGCCAAAACGTCGGCGTCGTCGTGTTTGTTAAGGGGTTGGTGCATTGGGGCCAGGGTCATATGCACCAAGTTGGTGCATATGAACCTGGCCTCTTTGCACTAATGGGTTGTAGCGGAAAAGCAGATTTTCCCGTCTGCCGATTTGTGCCTTGAAAAATGTATATAACGACTATAACGTAGTGTGAAACATATTGGAAACAATACCGAGGAGGCTGCGTTGAAGAAAAGCAATCTGGGCTATGTGCTGGTGCTGATCGCCGCGCTTATGTGGGGCAGCATCGGAATCTTTGTAAACGGCATCTCGGCCATGGGCGTTACGTCCCAGAGTATGGCTGCCTTTCGCTTGTTGTCGGGTGCCGTCTTAATGGCTCCGGTCTTGGCATTCATGGGTTGCCAGGGAGGTGCTCGTGAGGGAAAGGCATCGGGTCCCCTGGCACTGTTCAAGGCAAGTCCTAAAGAGCTTGTTCCTTGTGCGCTTCTTGGCATTATCGGCCTCGCCACCGCTAACACGCTTTATTACGAGTGCATGGGCGAGGTGGGCATGTCCACGGCCTCGGTGCTGCTCTACACCTCGCCGGTGTTTGGCGTCATGCTCGGCCGCGTACTTTATCGCGAGGATGTGACTCCCAACAAGCTCGTTGCCATCGCTTTTAACATCGGTGGCTGTGTGCTTGCAGTGACCGATGGCGACCTTTCCGGTTTTCATTTTTCGGTTTGGGGCGTCACGTCGGGCGTGATTGCGGGCTTTTGTGGCGCGTCGCTCGCGGTGTTTAGCCGGATAGCAACCAAGACGGTCCACCCGCTGGCTGTCACGTTTTGGGGCCTTGTTTTTGGCGGTGCGGTTATGGCGGCTATCGCGGCTCCGTGGCCAGATGTCGCCGCGGCAATGTCGCCACAGCTGCTGCTGCTGTTCCTTGGCTTTGGACTCATCCCCACAGCCGTGGCCTATGTCTTATATATGCAGGGTCTGTCCATGGGGCTCGAGACGTCGAAAGTTCCCGTCGTAATGTCATTCGAGACGGTCGTCACCGTGCTGCTGGGCATTGGTGTCTACGCCGAGCCCGCCGGCGCGATCAAAGTTCTGGGCATCGTTTTGGTGCTCGCGTCCATCGTGATTATGAACACCGACTTTTCCAAGCTGCGCAACAGTGTGTTTGTCGGCCATGTCATTGAGAGCATGACCTTTAAGCCCAACGCGTGGTGGACGGAGAAATCGCAGGACATGGATCTGTTTAAGGAACGCACCGGCATCGCGCTGGAGCCCACCGTGCAGGAAAGCCCCTGGTACTTCGTGCGATAAGGGATTGCGCACGGCGTCCGACCTGGGATTATCCAGCCAGCGCCGGCCTACCCAGCCCCAACGTTTCAAGTACGTTAAACCCGTCAACGGTCGATTTTCACCCGCGAACGGTCTTTATACTAATTAGCAATATAAGCAACGTATAAGACGTTATAATGACCATAACGAAAAGGAGGAGGCAAGATGAATCAGATCATTCTCGCATCTCATGGCGGCCTGGCCGCAGGCGCCAAAGACACGCTCGAGATGGTTCTCGGCGACGTGTCGAACGTCCACGTCGTGTCGCTTGCTCGTGACGACAAGGAGCCCATCACCAATAAGGTGGACGCCATGATCGCCACGTTCAACGCGGACGACACCGTCTATGTGCTGACCGATATGCTCGGCAGCTCGGTCAACAACAGCATGGTCGAGCTTTCCAAGAACGGCACGAAGTTCACGGTTGTCAGCGGTTTCAACATCCCGCTGGCGCTCACGCTCGCTATGAGCCCCGTCCCCGTCAAGGGCGCCGAGCTCGCGGCCCTCATCAACGAGGCCCGCACCGGTCTGACCAACCCCAACGCACCGGTCGAGGTCGCCGCGGCTCCCGCCAAGAAGGCCAAGGCGTCCCGTCACAGCTCCGGTCCCGCCAAGATTGTCCTCGCGCGTCTTGACTACCGTCTGCTGCACGGCCAGGTCGTCTTTACCTGGACCACCAAGGTCCAGGCCGAGCGCATCATCGTCGTCGACAACGCTGCCGCCAACGATGACATCAAGAAGGGCGCTCTCAAGCTTGCCAAGCCCCAGGGCGTGCGCCTGAACGTCTTTACCGTCGAGCGTGCCCTCGCCAAGATGGACAAGCTCAACACCCTCGGCGAGCGCGTCATGTTCGTCTTTGGCAACACGGCCGAGATGCTGCAGTTCTGCCAGGGCTACAAGCTCGACGCCATCAACCTGGGCGCCACCGCCAACCACGACGGTGCCGATCAGATCGGCGGCAAGGACAGCTCCGTCTTCCTCGACGCCACCCAGAAGGCCGACGTCAACCAGCTGCTCGACATGGGCATCAAGCTCTACGTCCAGCAGACCCCTACGTATCAGAGCGTCGACATCGACGCCAAGCTGTAATCAACCAGGCTTTTGCCTGACTGAAAGGAGAAGGGTATGAATACGTTCATCAGTGCGGTGCTCGTCGGCCTCGTCGGCGTGTTCTGCATGTGGGACTCCCGCCTGCTCGGTCGTCTTAACTTCGAGCAGCCCCTCGTTGGCGCTACGCTCGTCGGTCTGCTGCTGGGCGATGTGCCCACCGGCCTTGCCGTCGGTGCCGCCGTCGAGCTCGTGTCCATGGGCCTGGTGCAGGTCGGCGCCGCCGTTCCGCCCGATATGGTCCTGGGCGGCATCGTGGCAGCTGCCTTCGCGTGCCTGACCGATGCTTCTGCTGAGACCGCCATGACGATCGCCATCCCGGTCGCCGTCCTGGGTCAGCTCCTCGGCATCGTGTTCCGTTCCATCATCGCCGCCCTCACCCATGTGGCCGATAGCGCGATCGATAACGGTAACTTCAAGACCGCCTACCGTATGCACATCTGCGCCGGCTCCGGTCTGTACGCCATCATGTACTTCCTGCCGATCTTCCTGGCCGTCTTTGTTGGCACCGACCTGGTTCAGGCCATCGTCAACATGGTTCCCGAGTGGCTGTCCGTTGGTCTGAACGTTTCGACCAAGATCATGACCGCCTACGGTCTGGCTCTGCTGCTCACCATGATGATCAAGAAGGGTATGACCCCGTTCCTGTTCATCGGTTTCCTGCTCGCCGCCTACCTCAACCTGTCCGTCATCGCGGTCGCTCTGATCGGTGTGTGCCTGGCTATCGTCTTCATGGGCTTCAAGTTCAATGGCTCCCATGCAACCGCCGGTGTCGATTCCGACTACGATCCGCTCGAAGACGACGAAGACTAAGGAGGAACACACTATGGCAACCGCAACCAAGGACGTGTCCCTGAACAAGAAGGTCAGCCAGTTCTTCTGGCGCTCCTGGGCCATCCAGGCCTCTTGGAACTACGAGCGTCAGATGAACATGGGCTTCCTCTACGGCATGGTTCCTACGCTCGACCGCCTCTATCCGGACGAGTCCGACCCCAAGCAGCTCGCTGCTAAGAAAGAGGCTTACCACCGTCACATGGCGTTCTACAACTGCACCCCGCAGACGAGCGCTTTTGTCCTAGGTCTCGCCGCCTCCATGGAGGAGGAGTACGCCAAGGATCCCGAGAACTTCGATCCCGATTCGATCAACGCGGTCAAGACCTCCCTCATGGGTCCGCTTTCCGGCATCGGTGACTCCCTCTTCCAGGGCACCATCCGCGTTATCGCCTTTGGCCTGGGCGTTCAGCTGGCTCAGCAGGGCTCCATCATGGGCCCGATCCTGGCCATGCTCATCTCCATCGTCCCCTCTGTGCTGATCACTTGGTTCGCAGCCAAGATGGGCTATCAGGGCGGCCACGAGTACCTGAGCAAGCTTCAGGGCGGCGACCTCATGGAAAAGCTCATGTATGTCTGCGGCATCGTAGGTCTTATGTCCGTGGGCGGCATGATCGCTACGCTGATCGGCGCCACCACCCCGCTGCAGTTCGCTGAGGGCACCGTCGTTATCCAGGACATCCTGGACGGTATGATGCCCCAGATGATCTCCCTTGGCCTCACTGGCCTTATGTACTGGCTCATCAAGAAGAACGTCAACACCGGTTGGCTTCTCGTGATCGCCATCGTGGGCGGCATCGGCTGCTTTTCGATCGGGGCCCTCCTGGCCGATC
>ERZ840371.3429-NODE-3429-length-12942-cov-2.988671_pt1 | contig 12942 bp, 9 predicted proteins | sample MGYA00519937_ERZ840371 | MGnify/ENA primary metagenome ERZ840371 (study PRJEB31850, sample SAMEA3708873) | human gut metagenome | biome: human gut; feature: human-associated habitat; material: faeces | place: China | collected 2014 ... | reverse complement strand
TGCCGATGATGATGTTCAGGCTGTCGCCTTCAATCACCTTTGCGGCGGTCTTGCCCATCTGATCAGCGGCAAGGTGAATCAGCAGGTCAGAGATGTAGAAGACGGGGTCGCCGGGCTTATCACCGATATTCAGCGTGACGGTCGTGCCGTCCTTCTTGACAACAACGCCGTGGAGCGCCAGCGGCAGCGCCACCCACTGGTACTTCTTGATGCCGCCGTAGTAGTGCGTGTCGAGGTACGCAAGGTGCTCATCCTCATACAGCGGATTCTGTTTGATGTCAATGCGGGGCGAGTCGATGTGCGCGCCCAGAATGTTCATGCCGCACTCCATCGGCTTTTCACCGATGATGAAGAGCATGATATCCTTATTCATCCACGCACGATAAACGCGGTCGCCCGCCTTGAGCGTTTCGCCGTTCTTGACGACGTCCGTCAGGTTCTTGAAGCCCTTTGCTTCCGCCTGACGCACGCCCTCCGCGACGCACTCACGCTCGGTCTTGCCGTTGTTCAGGAATGCCATATAATCCTTTGCGAAGGCGGAAAGCTGTTCCTTTTCGTCCTCCGCGAGGTTTTCCCACGCATTTTTGCGGTACATAGCGTATTCTCCTTTGAAAGGTGCATTTTCCAGTCTCCCGGAATGCATTTATTATACGCCAAATCGTGCAAAAGTGCAACCATCCGCCGCATTTCTTTCGTACCATTCAAAAAACCGGGCAGTCTTTTGAACTGTCCGGCTAATGAGAGGCGCTGGGGCGTTGCCCCAGACCCTACAAGGGACGCTGTCCCTTGACCCTGCAAGGGAGTTCCTCCCTTGACCCTTTCGCGCGATTGAGTTGAGCGCACTTGCCTACTGGTCTCGCGTGTTAATTGATAATACTGCTAAGGTGCAAGCAGATACCTTCCCTACGGCTTTCGATACCCTGTCTTAACCCACATAGTTGCAGCGCCGAAGGTTTCCAAAGGGCGATCGGAAAGCCCTTTGGTCGCACCCGTAGGCGCGAAACCCTCTGCATGACATGCAATACTATGCAAAATAGTATATATCCGCTTACTTCGTGGGGAACGCGAAATACTTGCGCGCGTTGTCGCAGGAGATGCCGCGGACGATTTCGCCAAGGATGTCGTAATCCTGCGGGAAGCGGCCATCCTCCACCCATTCGCCCAGCAGACGGCACAGGATGCGGCGGAAATACTCGTGGCGCGGATAGGACAGGAAGGAGCGGCTGTCGGTCAGCATACCGACAAAGCCCGCCAGATAGCCAAGATTCGCAAGGCTCGTCAGCTGGTTGGTCATGCCGGTGAAATGGTCGTTGAACCACCACGCAGAGCCGTGCTGCATCTTGCTGACCGCTTCGGACGACTGGAAGCAGCCGCACAGCGTGTCAATCGCCTGATCGTCCGCCGGATTCAGGGAGTAGAGAATCGTGCGGGGCAGCCCCGACGCCGACTCGACTGCACCAAGGAACGCTGCCATCTGGTCAACGGGCGTATAGTTGTTGATGGTATCGTAGCCAGTGTCCGGGCCGAGCTTCTCGAACATCACGCGGTTGTTGTCGCGGCGGCAGCCGTAGTGCAGCTGCATCGTCCAGTTCAGCTTCTTGTACTGCGCGGCGCAGAAGAGCAGCATCGCGGTCTTGAACTGCGCGACTTCGGTCTCCGTCAGCGTCTCGCCCGCCGCCTTCTTGGCGAAGATGGCTTCAATCGCGGCATCATCCGCCGGCTCATAGACCACATAATTCAGGCCGTGGTCAGACAGACGGCAGTTGTTCTCGTGGAAGTACGCCATGCGCTTTTCCAGCGCCGCCTTCAAGTCCGCGAAGGTGTGGATTTCCATCTCCGCCGCCTTTTCCAGCTTGGCGATGTACGCCATGAAGTCCGGCTTCTCGATGTTGACCGCCTTGTCAGGACGCCATGCGGGCAGCACGTTCGTCTTGAAGGACTTGTCCGCCAGCAGCTTCTGGTGATACTCCAGCGTATCCACCGGGTCGTCGGTGGTGCAGATGGTTTCGACATTACTCATGGCAATCAGACCGCGCGTGGTGTAGCCTGGCTTCTGCAGCGTCTCGTTAGCGAGGTTCCACACTTCGTCAGCGGTCTTGGCGCTCAGCGTACCGTGATAGCCGAAGAAGCGCTGCAGTTCCAGATGCGTCCAGTGGTACAGCGGATTGCCAATCGCCTTGCCGACAACCTCCGCCCACTTGCAGAACTTCTCGTAGTCGCTCGCGCCGCCGGTGATGTAGTATTCATCCACGCCCGCGCAGCGCATCAGGCGCCACTTGTAGTGGTCGCCGCCCAGCCAGACCTTCGTGATGTTCTCGAAGCGCTGGTCTTCCCAAATTTCCTTGGGGCTGATGTGGCAGTGGTAGTCGATGATGGGACAGGACGCGGCATAGTCGTGGTAGAGCTTGCGCGCCGTCTCGGTGTTCAGCAGGAAATCCTTATCCATGAAGGTGGTCATACGTCATGAACTCCTTTCAAAAATCGCTACTATATGAAACCGCACCATGCGGGGAAAAGCTTATTTGTCTTGTGCCGCCCGTGTTGAGCCTCGCTGGATGATTTCCGCCGTAAAGACGGTTTTTTCCGGCATCTCGCGTCCTTCCAGCACGCCCAGCATCGTTTCGACAATGCGCTCGCAGATAGCGGGCAGACGGTTGTCCACGCTCGTCAGCTCCGGCTCGGTACACAGGCAGAGGTTCGAGTTGTTGTAGCCGACGACGGACAAATCCTCCGGCACGCGCCGCCCGACCGCCTGCGCGTACTTCATCGCGCCAACCGCCAGCACATCCTCGCTCGCCAGCACCGCGTCGAACTGCAAGCCGTCGCGTTCCAGCTCCAGCAGACAGTCGCGCACGGCGTGAATGCTGAATTTGTCCGCGTCGAAGCGGCGCATCAGCGTCTCGTCCACCGGCAAATTATGCGCCGCCAGCGCATCCCGGCATCCGGCGAGCTTGCGCTGCCCGGAGTTGTTGCTGGAGTGGTACAGGTACAACACGCGCTTGCATCCGCTGTCCAGCAGCTGGTTCATAGCTTCCTTCATCGCGCGCTCGTCGTCGCACAGGACGCAGAACACGTTCGGACACTGGAACGAGCCATTGAGCAGCACAACCGGCACATTCGTCGCAGCTTGGCGGATATAGGCGTTATCCTCCGAGTTTTCCTCGATGAACGTCGAGCCCATGAGCACCATGCCGTCCACATGGCGGCTGGTCAGCAGCTCGACGCCCTGCCGGCGTGCCGCGAGATCGCGGTTCGTGCAGGAGAGCAGACAGTCGTAGTGTTTCTGGCGGAAGGCATGCTCCAGGCAAGCCAGCGCGCGCGCCAGATACGGGTCAGCCGCATCCGGGCAGAGCAGCCCGATGGTCTTCATCGTGTTCAATCCCAGGCCACGCGCAAAGGCATTGGGTACATAGCCGCAGCCGTCAATGACCTTCATCACCTTCCGGCGCGTCTCCTCCGACACATGGGGGCTGTTGTTCAGTACGCGGGATACGGTTGCGATGGATACGCCTGCGTGACGGGAAATATCATAGATGTTCACTCGCGGCATTCCCCCTTCCATTCGCGGTGTGTAAACACTTCCATTCTCCGCGTCAATCCACATTATACACGCTTTTTCCCCCTTTTGCAAGCCTCATTTTCGCGTTTTCGTGCCGACATTCACAGGAAATCCGGCGTACTTTTTCCCAGATTGCATAAATTGCAGGAAATATCGGCGGAACCATTGACGGAAGCGCGAAAAGAGAGTAGAATAAATGCAGGCGTGTTGTAATCGCTTACATGCCTGATGATTTGCCTGATGAATAGATGGAGGGACATCGAAATGGAACGTTTGAATGCTGCGATGGCGCCCGCGCCTGTCCGCCCGGTCAAGGTGCTGCAATTCGGTGAAGGCAACTTCCTGCGCGCCTTTGTGGATTACATGATTGATATTGCCAACGAGAAGAGCGACTTCAACGGCTCTGTCGCGCTGGTGAAGCCGATTCAGATGGGTACGCTGTTCCCGGCGTTCAAGGAGCAGGATTACCGCTACACGGTCATGCTGCGCGGTCTGGTGGACGGTCAGGCGGTGGAGCAGACGCACGTGGTCACGTCCGTGTCCGACGCCGTGGATGCGTATGCGGACTATGCCCGCTATGCCGATTACGCCAAGCTGCCGTCACTGCGCTTCATCGTCAGCAACACGACCGAAGCCGGCATCGTGCTGGACAAGACGGATGAGTTCTCCCTCTGCCCGCCCAAGTCCTACCCCGGCAAGCTGACGAAGTTCCTCTTCGAGCGCGCCGAAGCATTCGACTACGCGCAGGACAAGGGACTCATCATCCTGCCGGTCGAGCTGATTGACGACAACGGCATCATGCTGAAAAAGTGCGTCAAGACGCTGGCAAAGCAGTGGGCGCTGGGCGAGAAGTTCGAGCAGTGGCTGGAGACGGCGTGCGTGTTCACCTCCACGCTTGTTGACCGCATCGTGACCGGCTATCCGCGCGGCGAGGATCAGGCAATTTGGGAGAAGCTGGGCTATCAGGACAACCTGCTAGACACCGCTGAACCCTTCGGTCTGTGGGTCATCGAATCCCCCCGCGACCTTTCCGACGAACTGCCCCTGCCGCAGTGCGGGCTGCCCGTCATCTATACTGATAATCAGAAGCCTTACAAGCAGCGCAAGGTGCGAATCCTCAACGGCGCGCACACGTCCTTCGTCCCCGCTGCCTTCCAGTGCGGCTATGACATCGTGCTGGACGCGATGAATGACCCGATGATTGCCACCTTCATGCAGAAGACGCTCTACGACGAGGTCATCCCGACGCTGTCCCTGCCCAAGGCGGACTTGATGGCGTTCGCCGAGGCGGTCACGGGGCGCTTCCGCAATCCCTTCATCAAGCACGCGCTGCTCTCCATCTGCCTGAACAGCGTGTCGAAGTGGCGCGCGCGCTGCATGCCTTCCCTGCTGGGCTATGTGGAGAAGACCGGCAAGCTGCCCGCGCACCTGACGTTCTCTCTGGCGAGCCTGATGAGCCTGTACCGCGGCGGCAAGCTGACCGGCGACGGCCGTCTGGAATGCCAGCGCAACGGTCAGCCCTACTACCTGCAGGATGACGCGGCAGTGCTGAACTTCTTCGCCGAGACTTCCAGCGAATCCCCCGAAGAACAGGCGAAGGAATTCCTTTCCAATGAGGCGTTCTTCGGTCCCGACCTGTGCAAGGTGCCGGGTCTGGTGGAGTCCGTCGGCGCGTCCCTGCGTGAAATCCTCGACAAGGGGATGCGCACGGTCATGAACGAGAAGTTCGGAGTGTGAAAAATGGCTGAACTGCTTCGCATCACCCCGCAGGACAATGTGGCGGTCGCGCTGACCGCCCTGTCCTCCGGGCAGACCGTGACGGTGGATGGCATTGCGCTCACCACGGTCACGGACGTTCCCGCCGGGCATAAGGTGGCGCTTTTCCCCATCAAGGCGGGCGAAAAGGTCATCAAGTACGGCTTCCCGATTGGCTACGCGAAGGAGGACATTCCCGTCGGTGCGCATGTGCATGTCCACAATCTGCACACCGGGTTGTCCGGCGAGCTGACGTATGAATATCACCCGACGTACCCGACCGTACCGCAAATTCCGGCAGCGACGTTCATGGGCTATCCGCGCAAAGACGGGCGCGTCGGCGTGCGCAATGAGCTGTGGATTCTGCCCACCGTCGGCTGCGTCAACGACATTGCCCGCCAGCTGGAGCGCGCGGCGCAGGAGCTTGTCGGCGGCGGCGTGGAGTGTGTCTGTGCCTTCCCGCACCCCTACGGCTGCTCACAGATGGGCGATGATCAGGAGAATACGCGCACGATTCTGGCGGATTTGGCGACGCACCCCAACGTCGGCGGCGTGCTGGTGCTGGGGCTGGGCTGCGAAAATTCCAGTGCCGCCATCATCGAGGAGCACATGGGCGACTACGACAAGTCGCGCGTACGTTTCCTCGTCTGCCAGCAGGTGGAAGATGAATTTACCGAGGCGATGAAGCTGCTGCGCGAGCTTGCGGACAACATGCGGGATGAGCAGCGTGTCCCCTGCCCTGCCAGCAAACTTGTGATTGGCCTCAAGTGCGGCGGTTCGGACGGCTTCTCCGGCATCACGGCGAACCCGGTCATCGGCGGCTTCTCCGACCTGCTGTGCGGCATGGGCGGCACGACGATTCTGACCGAAGTGCCGGAAATGTTCGGCGCGGAAACCATCCTGATGGATCGCTGCAACACGCCGGAGCTGTTCGACAAGACGGTGCGGCTGATTAACGACTTCAAGCGCTATTTCGAGGAACATCATCAGACGATTTACGAGAATCCGTCCCCCGGCAACAAGGCGGGCGGCATTTCCACACTGGAAGACAAGGCGCTAGGCTGCACGCAGAAGAGCGGTTTCTCCCCCGTGCGCGACGTGCTGGCGTATGGCGAGCGCGTCCACACGCCCGGCTTGAACCTGCTGTCCGCCCCCGGCAACGATCTTGTGGCGGCGACGGCGCTGGCTTCGGCGGGCGCACAGATTGTGCTGTTCTCCACGGGGCGCGGCACGCCGTTCGCGTGTCCTGTGCCAACGCTGAAAATCGCCACGAACACGCCTCTCGCCACGAAGAAGCACGGCTGGATTGACTTCAATGCCGGTCAGCTGCTGACAGACGGCAAGACGCTGCCGGAGCTTTCGCAGGCGCTGATGGAGGACGTGCTGGCAACAGCTTCCGGGCGGCTGGTCTGCTCGGAGCGCAATGGCTTCCACGACCTCGCCATCTTCAAAACCGGCGTGACGCTGTAATACGCAAACATCCCGACGAGCATTTTCACTCGCCGGGATGCTTTTTATTGGGTTCGATTACTCAATCCAGAACACGCGGTTGTCCTTGCGTTTCGCCGCTTTCGGGGCTTCGCCGTCGATGTAGCCGACTGCGCAGTGCCCGATGCCTTCCCATTCGCCCTCGATACCCAGCTTTTTCAGCAGCGCCTGATATTCGGGCCGCTCGAACTCTTCCTTCGCCCGATGAATCCAAATGCTGCCCAGCCCCAGCGAATGCGCCGCCAGCATCAGGTTGCCCATGACGAGGCTGCCGTCGTAGATGGCGGTGCGGCAGGATTTGTCCGCCAGCACAATCAGAATCGCCGGTGCGCCGTAGAAGGGGTCGAAATCCGGCTTGCCCATGATTTCCGCATTCGTTTTCGCCAGCTCGTCGCGCAGTTCCTTGTTCGTCACCGCCACGATGATGGCGGACTGCCTGCCCATACCGCTGGCCGCGTACAGCCCGGCTTCCACAATCTGTGCCAAATCTTCTTTGGCGGGCATCGTCGGCTGAAATTTGCGGATGCTCCGGCGCTCTTCCATGGCTTTGATAATCTCATTCATCGTGCGTTTCTCCCTTCTGGTATACTATTTCCAAATGAGAATGCAGGAAATAGTATTATTCTTCTTCTTCGTCTTCCTGATTCAAGAAGGCTTCCCGGAAAATCGTATCCGGGTCAAAGCGCGGGTCAAACGCCAGCGCTTTCAGGCTCTCCCGTCCAACGACGGTGTTCGTGCCGAGACAGTCGTTGCAGCGATAGCCGCAGTCCGGGCAGACGCAGCCCAGATGGTCGCTTTCTGCCTGAATCATGTAGGTGCCGCATTCCTTGCAGGAACAGCGCATTGAATTTCAGTTCCTTTCTTGCTTTTCGTCCGCCCAAATCACCATGCCGCCGAGGTCTTGCACCACGCGTGCCACTTTTCGCAGCGTTTTCGCCGTATCCTCCCCGCCCAGTGACAGCAGGCGCAGGTCGATGCGTTCGCTGCGCTCATCCAGCGCGTCATAGAGCGCATCCGCATTGCCGCCGTAGTAGTCCGGCAGGCAGAGCAGCTTTTTCAGCATCCGGTGGACGGCTTTCCCATCCGAGAACTGCCGCCCATCAATCGTCAGAACATGCGTCAATTGGCGCTCACCGTGCCCTTTTCGCCGTCCACAGTCACGACTGCGCCGGATTTGAGGATATTCGTGGCGTTCTTCGCGCCGATGATGACCGGGATGTCCAGCGACATACCTGCAATCGCGCCGTGTCCCTCCGGGTTGTCGTCCTCCAGCACAATCGCGGAGGATTTGCGCAGCATGGAGAACATCTCTCGCGTCGTCTGATGGCAGACAATCACGTCGCCGGTGTTGAAGTTTTTCGCGTCCTTTTCCAGATTGCGGATGACACACAGCGGTGCAATCACCTTGCCGCCATGCAGCCCTTGCCCGCGCGACAGCAAATGCCCGACGACATGCACCTTCATCAGGTTTGTCGTGCCGGAAATGCCCAGCGGAACGCCCGCCGTCAGCACAACCAGTTCGCCATCATGCACCAGCCCGTTCTGCACGGCAGCATCCACTGCGTGTTCAAACAGGTCGTCGGTGTTGCTTTCCTCAGCAATCATCAGCGGCACTGTGCCCCACGAAAGCGCAAGCTGCCGCCAGACGTGCTTTTCCGTCGTGCAGCCGACAATGACGCACGCGGGGCGGTAGCGGCTGAGGATTCGCGCCGTCGAGCCGGACTTGGTGACGGTGATAATTGCGCTGGCGTTGAGGTCGTGCGCGGAAGTGACCGTCGCGTGACTGATAGCGTTCGTGACGTCAGTCGAGGCGGACGTTTCGCGGGAGAAGCGGCGGATGTAGTCCATATCGGCTTCCGCGCGCAGGGCGATGCGCACCATCGTCTCCACTGCTTCCACAGGGTACGCGCCGACCGCCGATTCGCCGGAGAGCATGATGGCGCTCGTGCCGTCGTAAATCGCGTTGGCAACGTCGGTCGCTTCGGCACGGGTCGGGCGCGGGTTCTTAATCATCGAATCCAGCATCTGTGTCGCGGTGATAACAGGCTTGCCCGCCGCAATGCCGCGCTGAATCAGCTTCTTCTGCAGGCTCGGCACGTCCTCCAGCGGCACTTCCACGCCCAAATCGCCGCGCGCCACCATCACGCCGTCCACCACGCGGAGAATCTCGTCAATGTTCTCCACGCCCTCCATGTTCTCAATTTTGGCAATAATGTTGATGGTATGGCAGTTATTCTCCTGCAGGATGTGACGAATCTGCATAATATCGTCCGCGCAGCGCGTGAACGAAGCCGCAATGAAATCATAACCATTCTTGATGGCAAAGAGAATATCCTGATGGTCTTTTTCGCTGATGAAGGGCATCGACAGGTGCGCATTCGGAATGTTGACGCCCTTGTTGTTGCTCACCACGCCGCCGTTGAGCACACGGCAGACGATGTCCGCCCCATCGATGCGCTCCACCTGCATCCCAATCAGACCGTCGTCAATCAGAATGCTGCTGCCGACAGCAATGTCCTGCGGCAATTCCTTGTAGGTGATGGACACGCGCTCTTCGTCGCCCTCCACCTCGTCAGTCGTGAGGGTGAACAGCTGGCCATTTTGCAGCGTGACACGCCCATTTTTGAACGAACGCACGCGAATTTCCGGGCCCTTGGTATCCAGCATCGTGGCGACCGGCAGCCCCAGTTCGTCGCGGATACGGCAGACTTCATCGTAATAATGCTGATGCGTTTCATAAGTGCCGTGCGAAAAATTGAAGCGTGCGACATTCATGCCCGCTTTCATCAGCGGCGCAATCAGGTGCTTCTCAAACAGGTTCGGGCCCATCGTGCAGACGATTTTCGTCTTGCGAATCGGCGTATTCATGAAAACATTCCCCCATTTTCATAGAATCCTTTCCTATTATATCATACAGATACTCTGCTGTGAATCCCCCGCGATAAAAATTGTGAAAAATCGAACGCAAAAACGGACGAGAAGCTGATGCTTCCGTCCGCTGATGTTTATTTTTCTACTTCGCCCACGCCGTCGCATTCCAGCTTCGCGCCGTCCTGCCCGGTAATGGTCACATCTTTCAGCACGATTTTTGCCACGTTGATGGCCGTCAGCCCCTTGCGCGCAAGATACGGCACGCCCTGCGCCATTGCAGGCTGCATGGGCGTAGCATCCTTGTCGCAGGAGATGTGCACGTCCTCCATCACAACCGCTTCAATCGGCCGCTCCGGCAGACCAAGGAAGTAGCCCGCGCAGGTCACGTCCGTCGCCGTTACATGACGGAACGCAACCGTCCCGATGCGCGGCGTACGCTCGTCCACCGGCTGCTTCTCGCGGCTCTGGACGTACTCGCTCTTGCCGTCCGGATCGCAGAAGTACATGCAGTTGACCACATACGGCGTGCCGACGTGCTCCATGCGTACATTTTCAAACACAATGTCGTCAATCACGCCCTGCTGCCCGCGCCCGCGCCGGGTCTTGACGCGCAGGCCGCGGTCGGTGTTGCGCATCAGGCAGTCATGCAGGCGCACATGCGCGATTCCGCCCGCCATTTCGCTGCCGCAGGTCATGCCGCCATGCCCGTTTTCCATCAGGCAGTGGCTGATTTCGATGTGCTGGCAGGGCGTTTTGTAGCGCTTCCCCATGTACAGCTTGCCAGATTTGAGTGCAATGCAGTCATCCCCCAAGGAGAAATGCGCGCCCGCCAGCAGGATGCCATCGCAGCTTTCCGGGTCGAAGCCGTCGGTATTCGGGCTGTTCGCCGGGGCGTTGACGCGGATGTTCAGGAAGCACAAATCCTTAGAAAAATACGGCTGCAAGTTCCACGACGGCGAATTCTGGAACGTCACGCCCTGCACGGTCACGTTCTTGCAGTGGTTGAGGAAGAGCATCCGCGGCCGCCACGCCCCGCGCCGCACCTTGCAGTTCTGCCACCAGTCGCCCTTTTCACCCTGCCCGTCCAGCACGCCCTCGCCGTACAGCACAACATCCTCGACGTCCATCCCGTTGATAAACGCGGCGTACATGTCCAGCGGGTTCCCCTCCCATGAACCGAGATTCAAATCGTCCGTTTCGTCGGTGGACAGAATCATCCCCGGCAGAATCGGGAATTTGCTGCGGTCGGTTTCCAGCAGCAGCGTCGCGCCGCGCCGAAGCTCGATGCGCACATGGCTTTTCAGCATCAGCGGCAGCACATGATAACGCCCCGCCGGAATCAGCACGCGCCCATCCGCCGGACAATGCAGAATCGCCGCCTGAATCGCCGCCGTATCGTCATGCACGCCATCGCCAACCGCGCCGAACTGCCGGACATTGAGCGTGTAGCTTTCCCGCGCCGTGCGGAACGCGCATTGCCCGACTTCCTCCGCCCCCAAGCGGACGGACAGCACATACTCTGTCTCCGGCTGCAAATCATACAGCGACGTCACAGCCGTGTCCGCCGTACCCGCCGCCTGTCCGTTCAGGAACAGCTGATAGACTGCCTTCGTGTGGTACAGACCGCCATCCACAATCTGCACCGTGGCACTGCGCGCCTGCACAAACAGCTTGCTGATTTCCATTTTTCCGCTCCTTACGCCTGCTTCGCCCGCAGGTATTCGCTGTACGCCATGATGAACGGCCCGACGCCCTTGCTGTCGTCGGACTTTTTCGGCTCGGACAGATAATACGCCACCGAACCGTCACGCTGCGGATTCTTGTCCGGGCCAAGCCCTGCCACCCAGCAGATATCGGTCAGGCGGACGACGCCGTCCTCCTCCGCACGCAGCTTGTTTGCTGCCAGCTTCTCGAACACATCCAGCGCAATCGGCAGATACTTCTCCGCGTCCAGCACACCAATGCGCACGCCCTTGAGCAGGCTGTACGCAATCATCGCGGAACCGGAAGTTTCGGTGTAGTTTCCCTCTGCCTCCGGATGATCAATCACCTGATAGAACAGCCCATCCGCCGCGCGGTATGGCAGCACGCCCCGGATACTCTCGCGGAAGATGTCCACCAGCGCGCGATAATGCTCATAGAGCTGCTCCGAGCACAGTGCAATGCAGTCCACCAGCGCCATCAAGTACCAGCCCGTCGAGCGCAGCCAGAAGTTCTTTGAGCAGCCGGTTTCCTTGTCCGCCCAGAACTGCACGCGCGCCTCGTCGTAGGCATGGTAGTTCAGCCCCTTCTCCGGGTTGTAGAGGTACTTGCGCACGTTCTGAAACTGCCGGGTAATATCCGCCACATGCGCCATGCCGTCGAACTTCGCCTCGTACGCCATGTAGAACGGCTGCGCCATGTACAGCCCGTCAAGCCAAATCTGGTTCGGATACAGCTGCTTATGCCAGAAATTGCCGCACTGGCAGCGCGGATGCTCCCGAAGCCGCTGCATGTGGAACTCAATCGCCTTGCGATAGCGCTCCTCGCCCGTCTCCTCCAAGGCGAAGAACAGCACCTTGCCGCTGTTGATGGAATCAATGTTGTACTGCCGCATCTCATAATTCGGAATGCTGCCGTCCGCCGCGACATACGCCGAGACGTAATCCAGCACGAAATCGCGATACAGCACGTCCCCCGTCGCATGGTAGAGGTCGATGCACCCCTTCAGCACGCAGCCATCCTCATAGTTCCAATACTTCTTGTAGGGTGTGTAATTTGCCAGAAAGCGTTGAAAATACTGCTGAATATCCATTGTCATGCACCTTTCTGCGGGTATTTCCGCTTCATTATATAGGGAATTTCGATAGGTGTCAACCGATTACAAATGACACTTGGAAATTTTTTTGTGATAGCGCTTTCATTTTGGCGCGAAATGCGCTATAATGGGATCATTCTCCCGATGAAGGAGGTTCCTCGCCATGAAACTCAGCAAAGGCAACCGCGATTTAATCCTGCACGGCTCGCTGGTCAAAGCAGTGTTCGCCATTGCGATTCCCGTCGTCGTCAACAGCTTCCTGCAAACGATGTACAACCTGACCGACACCTATTGGCTGGGGCAGCTCAGTGTCGATTACCTCGCCGCCATCAACCTCGTCAGCCCCGTGCAGAATACGGTCATCAACTTCGGCAGCGGCGTCACCGTCGCGGGCGCGGTGATGATCAGCCAGTACATCGGCGCGGGCAAACCGGAAATGGCGCGGAAAATCGCCAACCAGATTTTCACCGTC
>ERZ840371.3409-NODE-3409-length-13008-cov-5.032888_pt1 | contig 13008 bp, 12 predicted proteins | sample MGYA00519937_ERZ840371 | MGnify/ENA primary metagenome ERZ840371 (study PRJEB31850, sample SAMEA3708873) | human gut metagenome | biome: human gut; feature: human-associated habitat; material: faeces | place: China | collected 2014 ... | reverse complement strand
TGCTTTTAGCCGACATCGTGGCCGACTTCAGCGGAAAAACGGAATTGGCCAAAAAAGGGAAAGTAAAAGAGCTTTTTCTTCGTCAGGTCAAAACCGCTCCCGTGCCCGATGCAGCCGAGCTGCAGGCAGCCGCTGAAACCTCTACCGATGCGGTTTTAGAGCGTACATTAAAGCGCAAAGAGCAGCAGGAATTTGAGGTCCAGCTCACGCCGCAGGGTAAGGTTGATCTCTACGAGGCCGAGCATCCGAATCTGCGTCCTAGCCGCAAGGCTTTAAGCCGCAGAGAAATGCTTCGTTCTCTCGTCCGCGGAGATATTCATCCGAGCGACCTGCAGACCGAAGAAGAGCTGGAAGAGGAACTCCCTGAGGATTATTTCGAAACCGTCTGCAAAGCGACCGAAGAAAGCGACTTAGGCGTCTTCTCGATCACCGCACCGGACGGAGCAGAGTACCTCTACTTCAAACCGCTCATGTCGCACTCCTACGCCAGAATTCTGGCGGTCAAAGACAACGCCGAAGCGCTGGTGTGCGATCAAATTAGAGAAAACTCCCGAATTTATCCGCGGCCGGTTCCCTCTCAGATGTTCCTTGAGGCTCCGTTTGATTTTGATGTTCCGACGCTGGAATGTTTGCTTCAATCCATCGGACGGAAAGAAGAAAACAAGGACATCAAGTTCACGCAGACCTCCTCCGGGACGATTTTTCTGTACTCAGACAAATATTTGGACGACGACTTAGCGGAGTTCCTCGCAGAAGAGCAGGAAATGCGTCCGCTTAACCCGTAACCCACAAAGCATTCAAAGGCACAAAATGTCAACTCTCAAAACAACCATTCTCCTGTCCGCACTGGCGTGCTTAGCGATGTCCTCTACCGCCTTTGCACAAGACAACGTTCCCGTTAAAGCTCCGGAAAGCCTCAAGAACGTTCCCTTTAAAATCGAAGGCGTAGAAGGTTTCCTTCATTCACTCAGAATCGACCCAAGAACTGAGATCAAGCTCTCTAAGAAAGAACTACGGTCTCTCGCCGAATCCAACTACAACGACAAGACGGCCCAACATTTCATGAGCGTGCATGCCCGTCACGGCGTGGGCTGCCTCTCTTGCCACGATCAATCCGAAGTTAAAGGTACGGCTTGGATGGCCTACGTCAGCAATCCTCCGATGAAGCAGGACTGCAAGACTTGCCACACGGTCCAGGCCGACGTATTCAAACACACGGATACGCACAGCAACTTAGACTGCATTGCCTGCCATATGCCGAACGTTGCTTCTGCCGCCGACTATTCGACCGATCAGAACGCTGCCGGCCCCAAGGCTCTGCGCCGCATCCATACTTACAAGATCCTTGTCGACCCGAAGGCCTCCTCTATGGTTGAAGGTGAAGTCAAGGTCGGTAAGGACGGCACGGCCAAAGGCTATGTCATGGCCAAGGACGAAGACGGAAACGGATACGTTGACCTGATGTGGAGCTGCGCACGCAACACGCCTGCCGACTACACAGTCTTCGAAGGCAAAGGCTGCCATAACCCGGCAACGTCCAAACTCGACGAAGGCCTGATCTATCAGGATCAGAAAGAGGTCTACGGCGAAACTCTGAAGTGGCAGACTCCGATCAAGGAAGGCTACAAAGAAATCGCCGGAGCCATTCCCCGCATGAGAAAGCTTCTTGAGGTTACTCGTCTGAGCCCGGCTGACCAGACCGATGCCAGACTTCTTCTCGACAAAGCCGACCAAATTGCCGCCATGATTAAGAAGGACGGTTCCTGGGGTATGCATGCCCAGAACTATCTGCTTGACCAAGTCAAGACAGCGCAGGCTTATCTTGCCAAAGCCCAGCAAATCATGGACAAAGGCGGTTACAACAAGATCGCAACAAAATAAAGGAGTACGGAAGAGCGCTCCGCTGCTCTTCCGAACCCCGATAGCGCGGATTTATTCCGCCGAGGAGATACATTGTGAGTACCATCAACAGGCGAACTTTCATTAAGGGCACGACTGCCGGTTCTCTGTTTGTTCTCACGCTGGCCGGCTGCTCTGAGAAAAAGAGCGCTCCCATTAAGAGTGCTCAGGCTCAGGGAGTAACGCAAGGTTCTGCCAAGCCCCACTATGTCATGGTCTTTGATCAGAACAAGTGCGTCGGCTGCGGCGAGTGCAAAGAGGCTTGTGCCGAAACCAACAAAACACCAGCCGGTGTGTTCCGTCTGGCCTTAGAACGCCAGAACGGAAGAGAACCCGGAACGGCTTGCCCGTACTGCGGAAAAATCGAGCCCTGCGACTGCGAACGCAAATATGTTCGTGTTTCTTGTCAGCAGTGTCTCGATGCTCCCTGTGTTCGCGTCTGCCCGACACAGGCAGCTCACCGCGATCCGGAAACCAACATCGTGACGATGGATCCGGACAAATGCGTCGGCTGCAAATACTGCATCGCCGCTTGCCCGTACAACGTCCGCTTTATCAACCCTCAGACCCGCGTTGCCGAAAACTGCGACTTCTGTCTGCACACCAAGCTCGCTAAGGGAGAGGATCCTGCCTGCGTCTCTAAGTGCCGTTACGGTGCGTTGGCGTTCGGCGATCTGAATGATCCGAACTCTTACGTCGCCAAGCTGTTAGACGTGAAAGACGCCGTCCGGGTTCGCCCGTATCTCGGAACCGAACCGAGTCTGCGTTATATCCCGGTGATGAAGGAGAAAATTTAAATGGACGGAGCCATCAACTTTACAATGGGTTTATCCGAGGGCATCGCCTGGCCCTGGCCGATCGCCGTCTATTTGTTCTTAGCCGGCATCTCGGGCGGTGCGGTTGCCGTAGCCCTTATGCTTAACTTCTTTAGGCATAAGACGGAAACAACGCCCATCATCAAATCAGCAAGCATTATCGGCTTAGCTACGATTCTGCTCGGCATGCTCTGCTTAGTGCTTGACCTAACCAATCCTCTGTACTTCTGGAGAATTTTGGTCTACTACAACCCGACGAGTGTGATGAGTATCGGCGTCATGCTGCTGCTCTTCTACATCCCGCTGGTTGCAGTGCTGATGGTGATGTCCTTTGCAGACACGTTCAGCAAGTGGCCGCTGTTAGGCTGGGTTAAACCGGTCTGTGACCAACTGGAAAAGTTCCGCGTTTGGATCAACGCGATCGTGATGGTGCTGGCAATTGCCATCTGTGCCTACACCGGTTTCCTGATCTCTGCGCTGATCCGCTTCCCACTGATCAACACGGCCGTGCTTCCCGCCCTCTTCGTTGCTTCCGGTATCTCTGCCGGTATGGCTGCCACTAAGATTTTGGCCGCCTGCTGCTTCGGAGCCCACGAAGAAGATCCCGATATGCACGCGATGCACCAGGCCGAATGGCCGGTCATGGCAACCGAGGCTTTCTGCCTGTTCATGATTGCCATTGCCCTGCTCTCCGGCAACGAATCTGCCAAACTTGCCTTCAGTGCTTTCACGGACGGCATCTGGGCAGTCGTCTTCTGGGTCGGTGCCGTCGGTATCGGTTTCGGCATTCCGCTGATCGCTTCGATTATTGCTGGTAAGCGTACCGAATCCAAGGTTTCCTTCTACTTTGCTGGTACCTGTGCGATTGCCGGCATGATGTGTCTGCGTCTGTTCATCCTCTATGCAGGACAGATGAACACCATCGTTTGGACGCGATAAAGCCATAAAATTTCAGCCGGCTCTCTCCTCGAGAACCGGCTGATTTTTTTGCGTTTCCAACTTAGATTTCGAAAGCCGGATTAAGCACCCGGTTAAATTCCAAGACTGCATATCGATCAGTCATACCGGCGATGTAATCGGCCACCGTGCGTTCCACGCCGTATCGCTTGGACCGTTCCTGATAGAGCGGCGGCAGAAGCGCCGGGGAACGCGCAAAAGTTTGGTAGAGCTGAGTAATCATGTCTGCGGACTTTTCTACCGCCCGCAAGACGCGGTAATGACGGTAGAGCTTGTCCATTAAAGTGCTCTTCAAAATCTTCATTTGCCCGCGCGCTTCTTCCGAGAAAGAAATCAGCGGCGTCTTCAATGCTCTGACATCGTCCGGAGATTTCGGCTGCGCGGCTTCAATATTCGCTCGGCTCGTGGAGACTAAGTCATCGACCATGTAACCGATGAGGCGTCTGACCACTTCCTTTTGCTTGCGGCGCTCCTGAATATCCGGATATTCCGCATCGACCTGCGCATGATATTCAGCATACAGCGGAACGTTTTCGATAAGGTCCTTTTCATCAAGGTAGCCGACGCGCAGTCCGTCATCGATATCATGTGTGCTGTAGGCTATTGCATCAGCGATGTTGACCAATTGAGCTTCTAAAGACGGCTGCTCGCCCTTTAAAAAGCGCTCGCCTAGAGCACCGAGGCGCAATGCATTTTCCCGGCTGCAGTGCTTCAGAATCCCTTCTCGGGTCTCCCAAGTCAGATTCAGTCCGTCAAAGTTCGGATACTGATCTTCCAGGAGATCCACGATACGAAGCGACTGAAGATTGTGCTCAAAACCGCCGAAATCAGCCATGCAGCGGTCGAGCGCTGTTTGGCCGGAGTGACCAAAGGGCGTGTGGCCCAGGTCGTGCGCCAGCGCAATCGCTTCCGTTAAATCGGGGTTGATCTTTAAAAGCGTCGCGGTTGTGCGGGCAATCTGCGCAACCTCCAACGTATGCGTCAGACGCGTGCGGAAAAGATCGCCTTCGTGATTCACAAAGACCTGAGTCTTATATTCCAGTCTGCGAAATGCCGAACTATGGATGATGCGGTCACGATCCCGCTGAAACTCCGTTCGCGACGTACTGCTCTTTTCTTCAATCGCCCGCCCTCGGGAGTTTGCCGAACTGCAGGCGTAGTCCGCCAGCTCAAAACCTTCCGTAATCATGGCTGATATCCTTCTTCCAAAAGAACTTCCCTGATCAGGCTTTCAGGAACTTCTTCGATCACTGTTGTTCCGATCGCAACCGGCAGAATAAAGTGAGGAACGCCTTTGGTACTCTTTTTATCGCCTTTCATCGCCTCAATTGCCTTCGCGGCACTGATTCCAGAAATACGAACGGGAAGCCCGGCGCGATGAATCAAATCTCGAATTCTCTTAACGTCGTCACGATTGATCTTGCCCTGCTTTTCAGCGGTCACTGCCGCCAGAACCGTCCCGACAGCCACCGCCTCGCCGTGCAGCCAGGTGCCGTAGCCGGTGAGCTTTTCGATTGCGTGACCGAATGTGTGACCAAGATTGAGTTTGGCGCGCTCGCCTTTTTCTTTTTCATCTCGGGAAACGACACCTGCCTTAATCTCGCAGGATCGCCCGACCACTTCGGCCACCGTCTCGGGATCGAGCGCTCTTAACTTCTCCATATCGCGCTCGAGCTCTTCGAAATAATCTTTATCTGCCAAGACACCGTGCTTAATAATTTCTGCAATACCGGCGCCAATTTCTCTTTCCGGCAGTGTCCGCAAAAAGTCGGAGTCGGCAATCACGGCTTCCGGCTGATGAAAAGCCCCAACTAAGTTTTTCCCTGCCGTCATATTCATGCCGGTTTTTCCGCCGACGGAAGAGTCCACCATCGCAAGCAATGTTGTCGGAACTTGAATAAAGCGGATGCCGCGCATATAAATCGCCGCCGCAAAACCGGCAAGGTCTCCGACCACGCCGCCTCCGAGTGCGATCACGACCGACTTGCGATCCGCGCCCATCGATGCGAGTTTTTCAAGAATTGCCGAGACACTGTTCCAGTCTTTATAAGCCTCGCCGTCAGGCAGGACGACCGATTCCGTACGGCAAACCGTATTGCAGAGTTCTGATACTTTTTTCAGATAAAGCGAACCCACCGTAATATTGGTGACGATGAGACAGCTGGAAGGATTGAGCCTTTTCAATTCCGCCGGGAGGTCTTTAATCACGCCGGACCCTAACTTAATCGTGTAGGAATGGCCGGGAACATTGACTTGTACTTCTTTCATACTTGTTCTTTGACGAATTGGTGTTGATGAATGCTGTCGAGGAGTTCTTGGGCGGCGCGCGCCGCATTCATTCCGTCTGTCTCATAAGAGATGTCGGCGACTTCCTCGTACAAAGGTCCTCTTTCCTGCAGCAGACGGCAGATCTTCGCCATCGGATCCTCGCATTGGAGCAAAGGACGATCGGTGCCTTGTGTCCGCCGGAAACACTCTTCAGGGCTAACTTTAAGGTGAACCGCGACAGCCGGAGACGCTTTCAGTATTTCTCGGTTTTCTTCTCGGATAACGACTCCGCCGCCGGTCGCAACAACCATATCGGATGCTCTAGCATATTCCTGCAGGAGACGGGTTTCCCGGCACCTGAAGCCGGCTTCACCTTCCGTCTCGAAAATGTGAGGAATCGAGACTCCGCAGCGCTCTTCCAGCTCTCGGTCGAGATCGACGAATTTCGTCCCCATTAATGCAGCAAGCGCTTTGCCGATCGTCGACTTCCCGGCACCCATCATTCCGACGAGGATTATCGTCCGGTTCGGAGGTTGTACTGCCATATGACTCCTTTGCTTTTAGAGCTGCGAATGATCTAAATTTTAGCAATGCACTTTTGATCCTGAAGATCCGGCGCTGTTATTTGATCAGGAAAAACAAACCGATACCGCAAATGACAACACCGAGTAATTTCCTTCCGGTAATCGGCTCGCCGTAAAACAAGAATCCTATGAACAGCAAGAGGATGGCAAGAGCGATATTAGTCACCAGAGAGGCCGTGTTGATTTTCCATCCCGCCCGGTAAGTGAGAATGTAGCCAACTTCCAAAGCCACCACAGCCAAGCCGAGCGTCGGCGCCGTCCAGTTAAGTTTCGAGAGTTCTAGAGAAACAGCATCTCTCGACTGAGAAAAAAGAAAGACCGAAATGCAGACCGCAGCGGCTGTTAAGTAAGTAACGCACAACGAGAGAAAAGGATTCGCCTGTTCAGGCGTGGATTTAGTACAGATGTTATAGAAACAGTTTGCCAGCGTGATCAGCGCAATCGGCCAAAATAGATTCCAAAACATGATGTCCTTAGGTTTTCGTTCAGTTCCTCTTATCTCCTATTAATGTAAGGTGCGGAACCTCATTCTGCGAACTTACGCCTAGGATCGTGTGTTTTTTCCTGCGTTCCATTCAATCAAAGGTTTTACTCACTAAAATGGATTTCTACAAGAAAAATTAGTCCCTTGAATCCTAAAAATAGAAATGCAGCTTCAAACTTCCTTAGTGAAGGGCGCCTTTACTGCCTCTATCCCGGTGTGTATGGGCTACATCCCGCTTGGTATCGTGTTCGGATTCCTTTGCGTACAGGCAGGCGCTCCGTGGTGGATTCCACCGATCAGCTCGATCCTGATTTATGGAGGGGCGGTTCAATACATGATGATTCCGATGCTGGCAGCCGACATGACAGTGGCGTCCATAGCTTTTGCAACTGCTGTCGTCAATCTGCGGCACGTTTTCTACGGCCTCTCTCTTATTAGATCGTCTGCATACCGCCGGTTGGAAAAAATGGCTGATTGCCTTTTTGCTGACCGATGAGACTTACTCTCTTATTACAACAGAGAAGAAAGACGCATCCATCGATCGTCTGGTCCTGATAGCACTCTTCGACTATTCATGGTGGATTCTCGGAAGTCTGATCGGCGGCTTACTCGGCGCGGCCGCTACATCGAACTCGCCGGTTTCGACTTTGTTCTTACAAGTCTCTTCGCCATGCTCCTGTGCGAACAGTGGCGAGGCCGCGTCAACTCTAAACCGCTCTGGGTTGCCTTGATCGGTTATGCCGTCGCTCGTTTTATTAGTGCCGACAACGCGTTAGCTATCGCCATTTCGATTTGTGCCCTAAGTGCAATCCTTTTTGCCTTCCAAAAGCATCCTCTGCCCAAGATCGCCCGTTCCGCAGGAGGCTCCAGCCATGAATGATTACATGTATCTCTTTACGGTCTTCATCGCCATGGGCGCAGTGACCGCAGCTGAGCGCCTTCTGCCTTTTGCCTGCTCCTCCTGGCTGCGCAAGCAGCGCTGGGTCGGTGTTGTGGGCAATTTTCTTCCGCTCGCCATTATGGTCCTTTTGGTTCTGCACGCCTCGACCGGCTCAGCACTCGCCCGTGGAGGTCTCCCTGTTCCGGAAGCCGCCGGCGTCTTCCTCACATTGATTGTCCAATGGTTTGTTAAAAAACCGCTCCTTTCCATCTTTGCCGGAACAGCCGTTTACGTAATTCTGGTCAACAGCCTTTTTGTCTAGCATCGAGCCGTCGCTACAGTTTGTAACAGTCAGACAGCTGCGCTCAGACAACAAGAGGTTGGGAGGAAGCGCACGCTTTCCTCCCCAAAAGGTAAAATTAGGCGCTCATACAAACAATTAACGTGAGAATATTGTGGCTGATACCAATAGAACTACGCCGGCTCGTTCCGCCGACAAATCTCCGAAGAAAGTCCCTGCGCCTCGAAAAGGAGGAAGCAGGCTCTGGGCTTTCTTTAAGGGCTTCGTCGCAACTTGCATTGCCCTCGCTTTGGCCGGCGTCGGTTTAGCGCTTTTCGTCTTCGCCCTCGTTTACTCTCAGCTCCCTCCGATTGACACCGTCGTCGACTACAAGCCGAAGGTCCCGATGCGCGTCTGGACCGCCGACGGCAAGCTGATTGCCGAATTCGGCGAAGAACGCCGCGACTTCGTCACGATTAACGAAATTCCGCCGCTCGTCAAAGAAGCTTTGATTTCTGCAGAAGATGACGGCTTCTATCAGCACGCCGGTATCGAACCCAAAGGCTTCATTCGTGCTGCGCTAAATAATTTAGCTACTGGCAGAAAGAGTCAGGGTGCCTCCACCATCACGATGCAGGTCGCCCGCAACTTCTTCCTCTCCAGCGAACGAAGCTACATTCGTAAACTCTACGAAGTAGCAATGGCTTTCAAGATCGAAGCCAATCTCAGCAAAGATGAGATCCTTCAGATTTACATGAACCAGATCTTCCTCGGCAACCGCGCTTACGGTTTTGCTGCGGCTGCACGCACTTACTACGGTAAAAGTCTTCAGCAACTGACGGCCGGAGAAGCTGCCACTCTGGCCGGCCTTCCTGCCGCTCCTTCGGTTTACAACCCGTTTGCAAGTCCTAAACGCGCCAAGATGCGTAGAGACTACGTGCTCGGCCGCATGAGAGATCTGGGCTACATCTCCGAAGCTGAGTACCAAAAAGAAGTCAGTGCGCCGATTCAGACACGCCTGACGCGTGTTGCCGAGCAGGTCGGCACGCCGACCCGCATGAATGAATCTCTCCATGCCGAATACGTTGCCGAACTTGTCCGCACGCTGATGTTCGACATCTTCCAGCAGGAAACCTATACTCGGGGTCTGAACGTTTACACCACGATTAATTCTGAAGATCAGGGCTACGCTTACAAGGCCCTAAGAAGCCACTTGCAGTCTTATGACCACAGTCAAGGCTATCGAGGCCCCGAAGCCAAAGTCGATATCAGCGATCCGAAGACGCGCGAACAAAACATCTCCAATGCACTGCAGGAAGCGCTGATTGCCACCGATATGCCGGCGGTCGTCGCCTTAGAAGTCTCGCCGACGGAAGTTAAAGTCCAAATGTCTCACGGCAAGGTGATCTCTATTACAGGCAAAGGTCTGGATTTCGTGAAGAAAGCACTTCAGCCAAAAGCAAAGCCTGATATCAAGATCGTCCCGGGATCTGTGCTGAGACTTCAGAGCAACAAGGAAGGCTATTGGGAAATCACCCAAATTCCTCAGGCTGAGGCCGCTTTTATTGCGACGGAGTACAACACCGGCGCCATCAAAGCAATGGTCGGCGGCTATGACTTCGCCCTGAATAAATTTAATCACGTCACTCAAGCGTGGCGTCAGCCGGGCTCGTCCTTTAAGCCTTTTATTTATTCAGCTGCGATCGAGAAAGGATTTTCTCCGCAGACAGTCATCAATGACGCTCCGATCGTCTTGGATCCGTCTGAAACCGGCTTTAAGAAGTGGAATCCGAAGAACTTCTCCGGCAAGTTCAGCGGCCCGATCATGATGAAGGACGCCTTGAAGAAATCGCTAAACCTCGTTTCAATTCGAATTCTTCAGGCGATCACGCCTCGCTATGCAGTGGACTTCATCCAGCGTTTCGGCTTTGACTCGGATAAACATCCGCCGCATTTGTCTATGGCCCTCGGTGCCGGATCCGTTACTCCGTGGCAGATGGTGGAAGGCTTCTCCGTTTTTGCCAACGTCGGCAGAAGAACAGAACCGTATTTGATTTCCAAAGTCACCGATGCTTCCGGCAAAGTCCTGATGCAGTCGACCGCGGAAGCAGAAAAAGTAGCCGGGGTTGAAGCGCTTGATCCGCGCAACGCTTACATCATGCATCAGATGCTGCACGGCGTTGCGACTTCCGGTACAGCAGCACGCGCAACCGCCATGCTTAAAAGAACGGATATTGCCGGCAAGACCGGTACCAGTAACGATGCGTTTGACGTATGGTTTGTCGGATATGCCGGCGACCAGTGTGCGGCCGTCTGGATGGGCTTTGACCAGCCGCGCAGCTTAGGCCGCAGAGCTCAAGGCGCAGGCTTAGCGCTTCCGGTCTGGATTGATTACATGAGAGAAGCCATTAAGGATGAGCCGAACGTCGTTCGCAAAGCGCCTCCGGGCGTAACGGAAGAAGGCGGCAATCTCTACTACACCAATCGTAAAGACGCCATTCCGAATCTCGGACTCGATCAGCCGGCTACCGATGATCCTATCGGAGCTCTGATCAATGACAGCTCCGTCAGAGGCCAGATCTTCTAATCTCTTCTGCGGGCAAACAAGGCTGAAGTTCTTCAATAGGAACTTCAGCCTTTCACTTTTGTCCGTTCTACCTCAGAAAGAGCAATAGGCTTCAATCTTATTGGCAAGGAGCTAAAATGGTCTGCGGTGAGTGTCTGTGGTATAGAACACATCACCATAGCGCGCAGGGGGTTCGATTCCCTCTGCGGCTATTTATTTTTGAACGGCTAAATTATGCCAATTTAGCTTAGAGAAATGCGAGCTCCGATATCAAGAAACCAGTCCGAACTTTACTCCGGGCCGATCGTTTTTGCTCCAACAGGCTTTAGACCCATCTCATTGATACCTCATCTGCTCAAAAATCCGAATAAATACACAGAGAGGGTCCGAAGACCCTCAATTGTTTTGAAGAATTAGGTGGAAAGTTATTCCACGCGTTCGCCGTGCAGACTCAAGTCCAGACCCATCCGCTCTTCTTCTGCGGAGACTCGGATACCGATCATGACATCAACGAGCTTCAAGAGAACGTAAGTAACAATCGATGCGTAGATGAGAGTGGCGATAACGCTTTCTGTCTGAACCCATACCTGTTCAAGAACCGGCTTCATCGCAGAGCCCGTAATCGCCTCGGAAGCAAACACACCGGTCAGGATGGCACCCACAATACCGCCGACGCCGTGCACGCCGAAGGCATCCAGAGAGTCATCGTAACCCAGCCAATGCTTGAGTCGAGTGGCTCCGAAGTAGCAGATAAATCCGCCGCATAAACCGATGAAGAGTGCCGGTGCCGGTTCAACAAAGCCTGATGCCGGAGTAATCGCAACCAAACCGGCAACTGCACCGGAAATAGCGCCCAGCACTGTGAATCGCTTGTTTTCTACATATTCGCAGGCCATCCAAATCAGCGCTGCGGCAGCGGCGGCGATCTGAGAAACCACGATCGCCATAACTGCGCGGCCGTCGGCAGCCAAACCGGATCCGCCGTTAAAGCCGAACCAGCCGATCCACAGGAAGCAGGCACCGACCATGGCAAGAATCAGATTGTGCGGGGCCATCGCCTCTTTTCCGTAACCGATACGCTTGCCGAGCATTAGACAGGCCACTAAACCTGCGACACCGGCGTTGATATGCACAACGGTACCGCCGGCATAGTCCAGGGCACCTGCGGCAGCAAGCCAGCCATCCGGACCCCAAACCCAGTGGCAGATGGGCACGTAACAAAACAGTGACCAGAGCACCATGAAGAGGAACAGCGCCGAGAACTTCATGCGTTCTGCAAAGGCACCGCACATCAGGGCAGGCGTCAGAATGGCAAACGTCATCTGGAACATCATGAAGAGCATCTCAGGGATAGAGCCCTGCATGGTGTTGATGCCGATTCCGTGGAGAAAAACTTTGTCAAAACCGCCGATAAAGAAGTTGCCTTCGGTAAAAGCGAGAGAGTAACCGCAGACATACCAAACAATCGTAATCGAGCAGCAGATTGCAAAGCTCTGCATCACGACGGATAAAACGTTTTTCTTACGGACCATACCGGCATAAAAAGCGCAATGCCCGGGATTGTCATAAAGAGCACGAGTGTCGTTGCGACCATCATCCATGACACGTCGGCTGCGTTCATTGCACTTTCTTCCGCCGCCCATGCCGCGGGAGAAAGCAGAGCTAAAAGTAAGGCTGTAAGTCTCATAATGCACCTTCCCCTGTTTCACCTGTACGAATACGAACCACTTCTTCCAACGGCATCACAAAAATCTTGCCGTCGCCGATCTTTCCGGTGTTTGCCGCATTTCGGATCGTTTCCGTCGCAATATCGATCAACCCGTCCGGGCATGCCGCCATGATTTGAACTTTCGGGAGAAAATCCACGACGTATTCCGCACCTCGGTACAGTTCTGTGTGGCCTTTTTGACGTCCGAAACCTTTAACTTCCGTTACCGTCATTCCGGTGATACCGATCTCAGTCAGCGCTTCTCTGACCTCGTCGAGCTTGAAGGGTTTAAAAACCGCAAATATGAGTTTCATAAGGGCTCCTGATTAGTTTGTTGTACGATCTCGTGGGATCTAACCATCACCACGCATAATCTGTGCCAACTTTCTAGTCCTTAAGCCCCAAAGATTCTTACTGTCAGAAAAGAAAAACCCTTCCCTAACCAAGCACCATTTCAGTGCACAACAGGCCTAACCCCTTGCGTGAGTCGGGGCTTTGGCCTGCGGTTTTTCCCAGGTCTGACGCATCAGAAATTAAATAGAAGACCACGATAAGGGTTTCCTTTTG
>ERZ840371.3403-NODE-3403-length-13043-cov-2.515553_pt1 | contig 13043 bp, 11 predicted proteins | sample MGYA00519937_ERZ840371 | MGnify/ENA primary metagenome ERZ840371 (study PRJEB31850, sample SAMEA3708873) | human gut metagenome | biome: human gut; feature: human-associated habitat; material: faeces | place: China | collected 2014 ... | reverse complement strand
TTTCTTAGTCCTCCTATTCCGTAATTAAATTACAAATCTATTTTACTTTTTTCACAAAAAAGCGTCAACCGGAAAATTAGAGGTAAAAAAATAATTTACCTTCTGTCGTCCGTGCACATATGCTTTACAAAGCCGCATGGCTGTTTTAATTCCGTCCGGAAAAATTCAGGATAAATTTTCTCATCACCATCCATTGTCAGCCACACCAATCGCTCTTTGTGATTGCTCCCCGTAAAACTCTCGCAAACCGGCGAAAAATCTTCTGGCATTTTCATATAAAAATAGAACGAAATTTCATAAACTACTTGATTCTCTCTGCCCGGCTCGTCCAGATAAAAATAATTTTCATGAACAAATCCCAACCTGTCAATTTCCATCTGTGTCCCTGTTTCCTCAAGCACTTCCCGCACAATTGCCTCTTGCGCTGTCTCTCCAAATTTTATGCGGCCGCCAATGGAATATAGAAAAGGATCTTTGTCATTTTCCATCATTAGAAATTCATTTCCTCTGCAAATAATTGCGCCAACTCGAATGTTAAGTAAACCATCATCAATTGGTACTGTACAATCTGAACCCATTTTGTCCTCCTCCCCTTATATCCTGTCAATTTCTTTCCATGTATCATCAATTGGCTGAACTTTTCCCTGTTCCATATCATCTATAGCCACATCCAGTTTTGAAAAAAGTTCATCCATGGCATCATTCACCGTCATTCTATCATCCGTGAATTTTGTTACTTCCGCCAATGCCATATTAACCGTCTCCTTTTCCATATATATTAATCCACCAATCATTGTAGTATATTATTTATAACTTATTAAGGAGAGGAAAATATTTCCTCTCCTTAATATTCACACTAATAGTCATATTTTCTTCTGTAAATTCATATATTATATTAACGGGGGTGTTAATATAATGAATATACAAACTATCACATACTACACAATCTTAAAACATATGGAAAAACTTGGCTACTTTACAATCGATGAACTCTTAAATTCCCTTAAGCATTCTAATATTGCAAAAAATGAAGTCTTATCCGCAATTGATGATTTAATTTGTACTAGTGCAATATGTAGTCATTTCGATCATTTCTGGATTTCACCTAAGATATCTTCCTTCCTACAAACTCATATGCCCAGCAATCATCAATAATCTCTGAATATCTTACCCATCCAGTTTCACATAAATAATCCAAAACCTCCAAAATAAAGGTCTTATCATTAACTCCCTTTTCTTTAAGGCTCATAAACAAGAAAGATAAACTAAACGGTCTCTTCAACTCCATAACTGTCTCTAAAATAAGTTTTCTTTCCTTCTTCTTGTCCATAATCATTTCCTCCATATTGTACATTTTACTGGGTTTTTTTGCATATTAATTGTACACTTTTTTTAGTTTTCTGTCAACCAAAATCTTATAAAACCCCATAATTTCACTCGTTTTACTATATTTTCTGCAATAATATATACACAAATATTTACAAAAATTCTAGTTTAAACTATATACTGCTTTTGCCAAACAATCTCCCATTCTAATATAATTACTTCTTTTTAGGGTTCGGCTGCTCACTTAATCTATCAAGCACTATCTTCGAAAGTACCTCTGCTAAATATTCATATATCATATTAATATTACACATAATTACTTCTTCTCGACTAGTATCATACTGTGGTAAATAGAATACATGGAATAATGGCAACAAATTTCTTGCATTTTTCAAGTCATCACCTATATTAGAGACTTGCCCAAGTGGGAAAACTTTTCCCATGTGAGTCAAGTTAACAGGATATTTGGCTACACTATATCCTGTTTTAAATTCACAAGATCTTACCAAAAAATGTGCCACCCCACAATTATCTTTTTCTTCTTTTAAAGAATTAAGATATATTTCCGCTTTTGAATAAATATCCTTTTTATCATCAATGTCACCTATAATCATATCCCAACAATAGTTCCAGCAGAAAGACTTTGTTTGTTTACAAAACTCTAAATATGAATTTGAAAGCTTCACAAGGGTAAAATTGTCCCAATGTTTCTCCTCGGATGCATCCATTTCCAATATTTTACTTCTCATGCTGTCATAAAACTTTTCATCTAAAAATCTAAAATCTCTTGAACGTTTTATCAAAGAATGATACCTCTTTTTTGTAGAAATCAACTCTTCAAAACGATTCCACTCCGGATTATTTCCATATACACTCAAATTATAATATTTACTAGAACCATATCTTTCAAAAAATTTATTCCGAAGTAAAGTATCAATCCAACTGTCATCTAATTGAATTATCTGGTAAGCAAGGCTTCTATTTGTCCGCAATTCACCAATCAAACGCCATATACTGCTTATTTCAAGTGGCAAAACAACCTCTAATTCCTCCTCAAATGTGCCTTCCCCATCCAACTCTTTCATTCCCAAATCAACAATAACTTCTGACAACAAAATTTCATGTTTATGCACTCTATGATGAAAATTCATTTTAGTAAAAATATTCCATCTCCTATTTAGTAAATCCTCAATTTGATCTGCAGTTTTTGACATAGGACAAAACAGATATTTCTTGGTTTTTATCTCCAATTTTTCCTCCGGCAAACCTTTGTCTTCCTTTTCTTTTAATACAAACGCCTTCACCATTCTCTCATAATTAAATTTACTTGCAAGTAAACCAGCACAATATGCATCTCTAGTGCAATAATCTAATCTATCAGCATCAACTGTCCCAGCAGTGATAGAATGAATTTGAGAAAAAATCGAATCTTCACCATTCTTTGATAGTAAAATACTCTTGGCAACAAAAAAAGTCATTGCCAAAAACAATCCCTCCGTTCCCATTTTAGGACTTTCATCTATGATACTCTGATAAATTTGATCAACTAGTAATTTCCCAATATTTTCATGAATTTCGTCTTTTTCATCACCCGCACAATAGGGTTCCATAACTTGTAAAAATTTTTTGTGGCGATCCGTTCTATCTGCATCATCTATTTCTGTGACTCTTTTAAACAAATCTTTAAAAGCATATTCTAACACATGGCTATATGGCAAGTGTCCAACATCATGCAACAAACCAGCAAGGCGAACTGCCTGAAATGTTACCAAAAATAATAACATATTTTGGGGTTCTTCAATATTCCCCGGATAATATTGACAATACATTTTGGATTTAGGAATCGGTAATTTCAAAATTTTTTTACCCTCATATTCTTGCCTAATACTCTTCTTAAGAAAAACAAGTTCAGAATTTTCAACTTCCTTTCTCCAGTTAATAATTTCTTCTTCGATTTCTCCAAAAAACCCCCTTAAATCGTCGTCCTCTGCATTACACACACTATAATAAAATATCTCGCCAGCTAAATGCATTGTTCCCACACTATGTTCAAATCTTTTTACTTTGTTAGATGGATATGTCAAGTAAACCATGGAGTTTTGTAATACTCTATGTAAGCGATTATATATTGGTGTTCCAATAACTTCTTTTTCAATCCCACTATATTGTATAGATTCATTTATAATATCCGTCATCTGTTGTGTTTTATTAAAATTTATCATACTCGTCACCTCTTTCTTTGATGCAATTAATTTTACATTATTTTCCTTTCTTAGTCAAGCCACTACATAAAGTGAACACACAACCAAAAAAAAATTACGGCTACATAATTTTCTTCTTTGCGTTGCGTATCTTTTTCTTTTGGGAAATTGTCGATGTTCGTATGCCCCAGTTCCAACTCCAACTCTCTTAATTCATCATTGCTACCTTTTTTTCTCTTTTTTTTAACATTAGCTTTCACCTCCTTTCTACCTGTACCACCCTAGTAATAATATGTCTGTCGACATAGCCTAATTTTAAACAAAATTATTTTTTTATATTATTGCGTTATATGTATAAAGGAGAGGAAACAATAAAATCATTTCCTCTCCTAGGATTTAGCATTTAAATTTTCACTTATTAGCTATGTTAATAAACTTCTTACCTACCTTAACCTTTACTGCAAACTTATTTTTTAAGATAAGTTTTTTGGCCTTCTTCTTAACGATACACTTTTTCTTACCTTTAGGAGATAAGGTGTATACTTTACCTTTTTTAGTCATAAAGACAAGGTTACCACTCTTCTTTATGAAGGCAGCTGATTTAATTCCAGAGTATTTCTTACTCTTACTACTTCCTTTCCAAGTGAGTTTACCCTTAGTAAGTTTATACTTACTTGTAATTTTACTTCCCAAAGAAAGACAGTTATAACCAGCTTTCTTTTTCACAGATACTTTTGGTGCTACGGTTGTTTTTGGGGTAACAGCAGGAGTATTTGTGGTTGGAGGAGTGACAACGGGGCTAACTGTTGGAACAGAAGGGGTAGAATTATTAGGCGTGGCTGCTGGAGTGGTTGGAGAAGGTGTTGGCGTAGAATCTTTAAGTGGTCTAGGCTGAGGATATTCTAAATAATCATCTGTTGATAATATTTTTTTCATATCCTCTAGTGTTGGTATAGCATATTCTTTTCCTGAAAATGTCTTGTATCCAATAATAAAATTATTATCAGAATCAAGAATTAAAGATTCTATATCTTTTACATATTCATAATATCCTTCGGAAGTTATTTTAGGGATAACTTTAAAAAGATATAAATCAGGAAGAATATCATAATTCCACCAACGAAGAACATATTCATATTTATTTTCATCTTCATCAGAGAGTTCCTTTTTATAGGCCCAGCATGTGCCATATGCGTCAAACTTTATACTTAAAAAAGGAGATGAATCAGCAATTAATCGAATAGATTTTGAATCTCCGTTTTTAAAGTATATACCTCCATCATTAGACCAAGTTAAGGTCCGTTCTACGCCGTTTACAGTACAACTGATAGGTTCTTTTGTTTCTGTTGATGTTTCTGCTTTAGCAGTATTTGTACAAAACATTGTACAAATAACCAATGCTAACAATGTTAGCATTGCTACATGTTTTTTGCTCTTTTTAACATTTTTCATGTTAAAAACCTCCTTTTAAATTTTCAAAGAGCTAATAAGTTACTATTGCTAAATCCTGATTTCCAAACATTGGAAAATCCTTGTTTCTACTCACTATTTCATAATCCCTCCTTCATTTTATCAACCACTCTATGTATCTTCTTCTTACTCATCCGAAAAATATATTACCATATATTTACTTTGTAAGCAAATAACAAAAATACTATTTCTTTTAATAAAGTAATACAAATATATTATCATGTTGCCGATAAAACCAGAAAGTAGAATACACTAAGCAAAAAGAGGTTTGCAGTTTTATCGGCAACATTGGCAACAACTATTGCGACTGACAATAATGAAAAAATTTCAATGCATGCACATAATCAATAACCGGTCTAGACTCCTGCTCCCATACATCAGTAAGATTTTTCAAATTATTATCTTTTAAATAATCATTACATATCCTTTGATAAGCACCATTTTTTTGAAGCATTTCTATTAATTTTTCAACATACGGATGCCATGAAGTATCCTTATAGCATTTAAGCGGATACCATATAACGTGCTTTATAAAAAGAAGCAATGTTGAACAATCCATATAATCATGGGCAATTAATTCCTGAATAAAAAACAGCGGCTTATATTCAGGAAACATGGAAAAGAATATAAAGGGAATACTTTCATTGCGAAATATAAACTCGCCATTTTCAAACCATATATTTCCGTATTTTTTATAAAACAGACGCAATAATCGATTTTGGTAGGAATAGCCGGTCATTTTACGAACTAATTCAAAAGTCACGGGAATATCTAATATGTTCAGCACCGCAATATATGGAAACAATTCCGATAACAATATTTTATTGCAGTCTGCATCGAGAGTCTCGCACTTCACTTCCCACTCGCTCCATTCCATTTCCATATTCGGAATATATATGCATTTCTGTGAAATACCCCTCTCAAACAAAATACTATTATATTGATATACAAACTCCAAAAACAACTCTTTTATATTCTTAACTTCATATTCTAAATCGGACAGAATTTTTGTAACAATGTCTTTCTCTATAGGTTTCATAATTAAATAACTATCTGCCATTCCATTAACCGCCTGAACTTTAACTTCCGTTGGAAAATCATAATATTCCAGCGTTTGAAATTGTATAGATGACGATAGGATTCTTTTTCTTTCCTGATTGCTAATATAAAATGCATAAGGAAAAATATTATTTAACAAAAGGGAACTATCTTTCAAAAACGGAAGCAACGATGCTTTATAACCTGTTATAACAAAATGAATATTCTCAAAATTATTTTGCATAAAGAACGAATAAATAGATTCAAATATTTCTGCATTATCTTGTGGATTGTCAATTATAATCACATTTTTCCTTACTTTGCCGATATGATTTTCATCTAAGTACATAAATATCTCATTAAGTGTCTGTTTTCCTTTAAATTGGATTCTCGATAAATCACAATAGTATACATTCCAATTGGGTTTTTCTTCTGACAAATATTTTCCTAAAGCACATGTAAGCGTAGATACTCCACTCCCTTTATCACCCATTAGCATAATCGGCGCAATTGTATCCGATTTAGGAATCCGCGCCATCACACTCTGTAAAATATTCCGGTATTGCAAATTCATAAAGTGCATCTCATTACAAACCGCCTGCATTGTAACTTTGCAATCTGCTTCCCCTGAAAAAAAATGATGTCGTAATTTTTCTTTGTCCTCATCATTATGAAGAAATAAATTTGCACAAAACTCCGGCGTAATGTGCCATAAAAAATCACTAGGTGCATTACGTTGATAAATTCTTCCATGGATTGGCATATGAAATATGTAACCACGTCCAGATACAGATTGAAATACCCATTTTGATTCATCCGCTCCAAAATTAATATCTATATTATTTAACTTTTGCTTAATCCTCCATATCTGCTGTTTAATTCCCGGCATTTTATAATCGCCTAACTCATCATCAAATAATCCTTCTAACTGACTGAAAGAACATAGCAGCTCCCTGTTCTCCACAAAATAATTCAGCAGTTTTAATTGACCTGATGTAAGGCGTTCTCTAAGCTGTGAATTACTGTATCCCTCTTGGTCATAACACTCCCCAGTAGATAAATCAATCAATAAATGTTCCGTTAATTTTAAAATTGTTTTCATCCATTTGCCCCTTTCGTATTTTCGTTACTTTTTGGTTACTATTTTTTATTATATTTATCACACAAGATATTCACTCGTTAGTTCAGCACAAAGGAGGTGAACAAAATATGCGGAAAAATGTTATTTACTCAATACCTTGCAAAAGAAGAGGTATTCTCCAGTTTTACTTCAAAGCACACGACAAAACTTACTATTTATATTATATCCGTTATCGAAAGAAAGCGCACGAGTTTTTTCGATACGGCAAAAGTATTTCTGAACTGCATCGAAGAAAAGACTGGAAAAAAAGTCCTTTTTTACGAAATTTAATTGAAGGTCCACTCAAACAAAAGGTAAATCAAATGAAAAAGGGGGGAATTTGATGCCTGATGAACTCGTCAAAATGTTTTTAGAAGAAGTAATCGACAGTATTTCCAATTTGTCTGATGCACTAAGCTGCATACTACAATATTATTGTGTAGCTGTCGAAGAAAACAAATTTATCGAAAGCAAAAACTATGAATCAAAGGAGGAAAAATGATATGGCAAAAAAAAGCAGAATTATTATTCCATGTAGAATCGCATATTTGAACTGTTGGGAACCTTGCACTTTATTCGGAGGAAAAAAATATTCATTAATTGCTATCATTGACAAAAAAGATTTACATACTCTGGAAATGATTAACGCAACTCTAGAATATGTAAAAAACAAGTCTGTAGCCAAATGGGGTGGCAGCATTCCTGCTAATTGCAAATCTCCACTCCACGATGGGGATGTAGAAAAACCTGATAATCCTATTTTCCGTGGATGTTACTATATTGCTGCAAAGTCTAAGCAGCCTCCACAAATCGTCGACCAAAATGTGCAGCCAATTACAAATCCGAATGATTTTTATTCCGGATGCTATGGAAATGTCAGCATCGTATTTTATGGCTATAATGTCGGAGGAAACAAGGGAATTGCTTCTTTGCTTGGGAACATTCAAAAGATTAAAGATGGCCCGGGATTAAATGGACATGTCTCAGCAGACGAGGAATTTACCCCAATTAGTCAAAACGTCATACCACAGGGAGGTGATGGTTATGAATTTGCCTAATAATAATGTGTGGCAAAACAGGTTGACCCGTAATATGAATGGTGAGGCTTTATGTACAATGCCTAACATTGCCCTCATTTTAAAATCTGACCCAAACCTCAAAAATATTGTTTTTAATGAAATAAAAAAAACACTTGATATTATTGGGGCAGTTCCATGGAAAACCGAAGCTTCCGGATGGGATACTACGGATTTTCCCTGTTTACAAATGTATCTGGAAGATAATTACCATATATATGCTCCCAGAAAATGTAAAGATGCACTTTATGCTACACTAAGTTCAGAAAAAAGATACCATCCAATAAAAAACTACTTAAAATCTTTGAATTGGGATGGAACAAACCGATTGGATACTATCTTAATTGATTACTTAGGTGCAGAAGATACTCCTTATGTTCGTGCTATCTCTCGCAAAACATTTGTAGCTGCCGTTGCTCGTATTTTCAGACCCGGAATAAAATTCGATACCATTTTAGTTTTATGTGGTGAACAAGGAATTGGTAAAAGTACTTTATTTAAAAAGATGGGACAAGCGTGGTATTCCGATTCCATGACAATTGCAGACATGAAAGATAAATCTGCAGCGGAAAAGTTACAAGGCATATGGATTATGGAACTCAGCGAATTGGCAGGCATTCGAAAAGTGGAAGTAGAAACTGTAAAATCATTTTTATCAAGAATGGATGACCAGTATCGTGCTCCCTATGAAATCCATGTCTCAACACATCCACGAAGTTCAATTATTGTCGGTACTACCAATACAAACGATGGATTTTTACGTGATATTACTGGCAACCGCCGGTTCTGGCCGGTAAATGTTTCCGGAAAAGGCCACAAAAAACCATGGGATATAAATGAGGATGAAATTAAACAACTCTGGGCCGAAGCAATAACATATTATAAACAGGGCGAACCTCTATTTCTTGAAAAAGATATTGAATGTCTGGCAAAAGAAAACCAGCGACTTGCCATGGAATCAGATCCGAGACAGGGGCTTATCGACAATTATCTTACTTTATCTAGGAAAACAGAGATATGTTTACTGGAATTATGGTGCGATTGCTTAGGAAAAGACCGTTCCGACATGAAACGCCGAGATGCTTTTGAATTAGAAGCTATTCTCAATCAGATTGGCGGATGGTCCGTTTATAATGGCAATACAACAGGAAAAAAGAGACTTCCTGACTATGGAATACAAAAAACTTTTGTTAGAACCTTTACACAGAACGGAGGCGATTAGTATGACATTGCAAGAAATTTTATCTGAAAATAACTTAAATACAGCCCTTGAACATCTGAATAAGAAAAAGGGAATCCCGGGAATTGATAAAATGTCCATGGATGCATTTTCCGAATACTGGCACAAAAACAAAAATATTATTAAACAAAAACTTGAAAACGGAACATACAAACCAAGACCTGTTATGGCATGCTATATTGCAAAACCGGGAAAAAAAGAGAAAAGAAAATTAGAAATTCCATGTATGACTGACCGCCTGATTCTATATGCTATGCAACTGGCTCTTTCACCTCACTATGAACCTTTATTTAGTGAAAGCAGCTATGGCTTTCGTAAGGGAAGAAACTGTTTAGATGCAATTGATAGCTGCCTTATGCACATTAACAATGGTATGCAGGTAATCGTAGATTTAGACATTCGCAAATTTTTTGACACCGTAAATCATAAACTCCTTTTTGAACTTTTAGAAAAAGAAATAAAGGACAATAAACTGCTCTCTCTAATTCAACGTTATGTTAAAATTAAAGTAGTAGAAAAGGGCAAGAAAAACGACAAAAAAACAATGGGAATTTCACAAGGTTCAGCATTAAGCCCACTTATGGCTAATATTTATTTAGATGTGTTAGATAAATACTTAGAGAAACAAGAAATCCCCTTTGTTCGCTATGCTGATGATATGGTTATCTTTTGCAATACAAAAACGGAGGCACAGAACATTTTAACTGATGTAACATCTTTTATTCAAAATAATTTACAGCTCACTTTGAATTCAGAAAAAACAAATATTTGTTTACCCTCCGAACTTAATTTTTTAGGATATGGTTTCACATTAAAACAAGATGGAACTTATACTCCTTCGGTATCAAAAAAGAGCCAAAATAATGTCTTTATGCGCATTGACAAAATTCTACACAACAAATCTTTGTCCGTTGAACAGCGTTTTGTTTTATTGGGTGCCTTTAACCGTGGATGGAGTAACTATTACAAAAACATTGATTTAGATATTATGCATTCCTTTTTTAATGATGTAAAGCAATATATAAACACGCAAATAAATCTGCTTATTAGCGAAGAACCACAAAAAAGGAAGGAATATGCAACAATTTTATACAATTGCAAAAATTATAGTTCCATGCATGGGTGGCTTCAGAAAATAAAAAATGGCAACTACAACTTAAATTGCTCAGGAGGTGAATACATGTCCTCAAAATACAATCATTGGCGTTCTGGTTTCTTTTACAAATCAAAGAACTTTTTTAACAGACAGCTTACCGAAATTATTCAGGAGCCCTTTTTTTGCACAGAAAATTGTTCTGTCTTCCTTAGTAATTATAAATTTGACAAAACAACCCCAAATAAAATAGACCACTCACTTTGTTTGGCTGTATTAGGTATTTTAGCCGCAGGAAAGGGTATGCTTTTCTCACAACTGTATCTTTATTTGCATTTACTTGATTTTTCAATTTCTCAAGAAAAATTATCCAATATTATATGCTACCTAGGCTACATGGGAGTACTTCAAGCTGAAGTTCTATGTCATAATAATCACAATAATAATCCAAAATGTATCGATGACCGTCATGTAGCGTTCTATCATATTACCGCAAAGGGAAAGCAATATATAAAACGTATAAAGGCTCCTTTAGACTATGAACCTCAACAAAAACTATGCTCGGATAGCGCCGGTATAATCATATTTGATACTATTAACTGTATCATTTCGAATCAAGTTGTTTTAAATTCCTTGTTATTCGATCCTTATTTTGTATACTATGATATATCAAAAAAGATTACTGATAATGATACTTTTTTTAAGATGCATCTATGTATACAAAATCAGCAAAAAAACTATTTTGAATACATAAAGAATGTAAATAAAAAAACAATCCGAAATGCAATACACAAATTGGAGACCTATTATAAAAATTATCCTGGAGAAATGCAATTTATTATACTGGTAGATACTTATGAAAATATGAAACTCTTAAAATATTATATTGAGGAAGAACTTATTTCAAAGCCATGGCTTTATCACCATAATATCATGTTCTCCTCTATTCACAGTTGGTTTCGAAACCAAGCCGGTATACTAACCCCATATTATAAAGTAGAATACTAACTGTAATTTTATAAAAATCCCCATGAGAAATAAGTCACTCATGGGGATTTAATCCATTATTCTTCAGCCGATTCCTCTTCATCCTCCGGCACTTCATTGTTGCTTGCAAGGATGCTGACAATCGGTGCATCAAGGTCGGTCTGCAAATCAATCTTATCATTCTTTGCAATGTCAAGGTCTGCTACTTTCAACGTATCACCCAGTCTCAGAGCAGCACAGTCTATCTCAACCTTTTCAACCAATTCCTCCGGCGTTGCCTTATAAGCAATCTCTTCCAGAAGCTGCTCGAGTACACCTTCGGTTACTTTCTCTTTATTCAAAAGAATCACTTCCGCAACGGAATGTACTTTCTCACCTTTTACTAATGCCTGGAAATCCATTTCTACGATCTCATGTTTCATTGCATTGTAGTCAATCTCTTTTAATAAGACTGGCATTTTCTGTCCTTCAACAGTGAGAATTAACTGACTTCCCTTATTACAGGTTCTTAAGATTCTTTCTGCCTCTTTTTTCTCGATTTTCAGCGGCATGGAGCCTTCCATGTTCTTACCGAACACATTGCCTGTAACAAATCCTTCCCTTCTAAGCTTTTTTGCCTTGATCTGCATATCTCTTTTTTCAGCACTTAAAGTATTCATTTGTCTTTTCCTCCAAAATGTCTGATGCTTAGAGGCCCTACTTTATCAGGTCTGATAAGTATTTTTTACGGTTATTCTTTTTAAATAACCTCTTCTTTGTTACGGTGCAATTATAGCACTGCTGTCAGAAAAAAGATTCACAAATATTTTTATTTTCAAAGAATTTTTTTATTAATTTTTAAAAATATTTTGTAAATGTATAGACAATTTTAACAAAACATTTTTCTGTCACTTAACAGATATTCCATAAAACATTTTTCCAGACATTCATTTTTACTCAAAAGGTGAAGTGGATTTAGAAAATACTTTCTACAAAATGTGTATTATATTCATGGAAACTTTCACCAAAGCAACAGTAGTTCATCATGGACTACGTCAACTGAATAAAGTAAAATATCCCACAAATCAGGGAGAGTACAGATTACTTATTGATTCTTCAAACAAATTCTAAGACTCTCCTTCAAATAATTCCTGCACAGATAATAGACGAAAATGATTCTTTTTCACATAAACCAATCCCTCTTTGGACATTTTACCAAGTTCTTTTGAGAGGGCGGAGCGGTCTACGCTTAAGTAGTCTGCAAGCTGCTGGCGGTTAAATGGTATATCAAATTCTTTACTGTTACATAATACTGCCTGATTAGATAAATAGGATAGCAGTCTTCCCCGGATAGATTTGGAGGAAGTGTTAAAAATTCTTCGGGACAGGGCGAGATTTTTCTGTGCGGAAATCTGTAAAAGATTTTCTATGAGTTTATTATGGAAAATGCAGGAATTGGAGCAGATGTGAAGCATTTTTCCCACATTTAAAAATAAAATTTCTGTATCTTCTG
>ERZ840371.3400-NODE-3400-length-13051-cov-2.753309_pt1 | contig 13051 bp, 10 predicted proteins | sample MGYA00519937_ERZ840371 | MGnify/ENA primary metagenome ERZ840371 (study PRJEB31850, sample SAMEA3708873) | human gut metagenome | biome: human gut; feature: human-associated habitat; material: faeces | place: China | collected 2014 ... | reverse complement strand
CGGCTGCCGAGACGGTGCAATCCTCCGAAGGCACGGTGTATACCCTGCCGGCGAATGTCTCCCGCATCGAGGAGTACGCATTTTACGGCGACGGGGAGCTGCGGGAAATCCGCATTCCGGAGGGCGTGACGGAAATCGGCGATTATGCTTTTGCAAACTGCTGGTATCTGACGGAAATCACGATTCCGGAGAGCGTGACCAAAATTGGCGCACATGCCTTTGACAGCTGCGTGAGCTTGAAAACGGTGCAGCTGTCCGACAACATCACCGAAATGGGGGAGAGCGCTTTTTATCGCTGCCTCAGCCTGACGGAAATCACCCTGCCAGCGTCGCTGACGGGCATTTCGGCGCATATGTTCGAGAACTGCGAAGGACTGGTGACGGTCACGGTGCCGGAAGGGCTGCTGGAAATCGGCGATTCTGCCTTTGCAGGCTGCAAGAAGCTGGAAAACTGCCCCCTGCCGCCGAACCTGACGCGCGTCGGCAGCTACGCGTTCGACAAGTGTACGCTCTGGAACGCCGAGCTGCTGCCGGATACGTTGACGGAAATCGGCGAGTACGCCTTCCGCCAGTGCAAGAAACTGACAGAAGTTACAATTGGCGAAAAGCTGCTGAATGTCGGTGAAGGCGCGTTCTACGACTGCGACGGCATCAAGAAAGTGGACTGGCAGGCGAAGGTGACGCGCATTCCCGACTGCGTGTTCCAATCCTGCTACTATATTGAAACCGTGAAGCTGCCGGAAACAGTGACGGAAATCGGCGAGTACTCGTTCTATTCCTGCGGCTATTTGACGGACATTGGCACGTTTGAGCGGATGAAGCGCATCGGCGCTTGCGCGTTTTCAAACTGCGATGAACTGGTGAATATCGGCACGCTGGACGCGATAGAGGAAATCGGCGGCGGCGCGTTTATGCTCGACCAAAAGTTGGTACTTTCGCTGGATGGCTTGCAGCACCTGCGCATTATCGGCGGCTACGCGTTCGGCGGCTGCCCGAAAGTGACCGGACTGCGTGATTTGCCGGCGCTGGAAGAAATCGGCGCGAGCGCACTGGACAGCGCGAACATCCCGGAAGTTGCGAATCTGCCGCGCTTGCGGAGGATTGGCGCATCCGGTCTGTCCAATCGGACGCTGGTGACGGTGGGCGACCTGCCCAGCTTGGAGTATATCGGCGACTCAGCGTTCCGGAATGCAACTTCGCTGACCACGTTCGGCGCAGCACCGAATGTGACGTACATTGGCGCGAATGCCTTTGAAGAATGCCGCAAACTGGAGACGCTTGGTTTGGATGGTGTTGCGGCAGAAATCGGAAGGGAAGCGTTCATCGCCTGCACTTCGCTGAAGTCGCTTGATTTGTCGAATGTCACCAGCATTGGGGAGAAGGCGTTCAGCTACTGCGGCACGCTGGAAACGGTGGTCAGCCTCGAATCCATCACCAGCCTTGGCAAAAATGCGTTTGAGGAATGCAGATCGCTGGTGACGGTCGGCAAAATCGGCAATCTGACGCGGCTGCCAAACGAAGTATTTAGGGAATGCAAAGCCCTTGCAAATGTCACCCTGCCGGATACGATGGAGACGATTGGCACAGCAGCTTTCAAGCATTGCTATGGTCTGCCTGAAATTGTGATTCCAGACAGCGTGACGACCATCGAGGAAGAAGCGTTTAGCGGCTGCGACTCGCTGAAGGAAATCATTGTGCCGGATTCTGTGGTAAAAATGGGCAATCATGTGTTTGGCGGATGCCGAAGCGCAACGCGGATTGTATTCCCGAAATACCTCACGTACCTGCCCGGCTATGGTGTGAGCTTCTGCAACTATATGGTGGAATTTGTATTTCCAGAGAACGTGAAATCTATCAGCAATTACTTCTTCTACGGCTGCATTTCACTGAAAGAAATCGTGATTCCGGATACGGTGACTACCATTGATTTCCGTGCTTTCTGGGATTGCACTTCCTTGACGCGCATCACGATTCCGGCTTCGGTCACGAAAATTGATTCGACAGCGTTTGACGGCTGCAAGAAGGACAAACTGGTGTGGGTGGTCACGCCCGGTTCGTATGCGGAAACGTACGCCAAGAAGAATTATTACCATTACGTATACGCGAAGTAAACCCTGTTGGGAGATTGCCCTGCGCAGTCTCCCGTTTTTTTTGCGTCCAGCATTCCATAACATTACCCAACATTCGCCAAAATACCCCTTGATTTTTGCAGTGCTGCGTTGTACAATAATTTACAGGGGCGCAACCCTGCCCCCAAAGCTGCTGCAATGCAAAAGGAGTCGCCATGGGCAATTCGTATTCGTTGTTCCTGCGTCAGTCGTATCTCGACGCGTGGGGGGACTACCGCCGCTCGCTGCACAGGGCAGATTTCCCGGTCTGGGATTATATCATACTCACCGCGTCCAACGAGGCGCAGGCGAATGCGTATCGCCAGCAGATTGCCATTCGCCGGGCGAAAAACCTCCTGCCTGCGCGGACGCACTATGCCGTTCTGCCTGACCCGGACGGGCTGCGCGTGGGCAGCGGCGGCGCGACGCTCAATGTGCTTCGTTATGTCTGCACGCAGGAAGGCACATTTGCGGGCAAGCGCATTCTGTGCATCCATTCAGGCGGGGACAGCAAGCGCGTGCCGCAGTACAGCGCGTGCGGCAAGCTGTTTTCGCCTGTCCCGCGTGAGCTGCCCAACGGCAGGCGCTCGACGCTGTTTGACGAGTTCATCATTGGCATGAGCGGCGTGCCATCGCGGATTCGGGACGGGATGCTTGTGCTGTCGGGAGATGTGCTGCTGCTATTCAATCCGCTGCAGATTGATGCGCCCGCATCCGGCGCGGCGGCGATTTCCTTCAAAGAGGACGTGGAAACGGGCAAGAACCATGGCGTGTTCCAGATGGATGAACAGGGCAACGTTGGCGAGTTCCTGCATAAACAGACGGTGGAGACGCTGACGAGCCGAGGGGCGGTCAATGCGCAGGGCAAGGTGGATATTGACACCGGCGCGGTGCTGTTCAGCACGGATTTGCTGGCGGATTTGTATACGCTGGTGGATACGCCCGCAAAGTTTGCGGCTTTTGTGAATGACCGCGCGCGGCTGTCCTTCTATGGTGATTTCCTCTATCCGCTGGCAAGCCGTTCGACCTTGGAGCAGTTCTACCGCGAAAAGCCGGATGGCTCGTTCACTGAGGAGCTGCACGCCTGCCGCACCGCTGTCTGGCAGGTGCTGCGGAAGTATCGGATGCGTCTGCTGCGGCTGGCGCCCGCGTCGTTCATTCACTTTGGCACGACGCATGAACTGCGTGCGCTGATGACAGACGGCGTGTCGGCGTACAGCTTCTTGGACTGGAAGAAGTGTGTGTCCGGCTGCTGCTCATCGGCGAATTATGCGCTGAATAACGCGATGGTGGAGGAGGGCTGCTGCATCCATGACGATTGCTATCTGGAGGACAGTCATGTGATGGGCAGCGCGATTATCGGCAGCGGTACGGTGCTCTCGCATGTGACAGTCAGCGGAAAGAACATTCCGGCGAATGTCGTCCTGCACAGCCTGAAGTTGACGGACGGGCGCTTTGTGACGCGGATTTACGGCGTGGCGGACAATCCGAAGGAAGGCACGTTCTTGGGCGGCTCAATGGCTGCGTTCGGGAACGTGTGGGATGGGGATGACCATTCGCTGTGGCAGGCGAAAATCTACCCAGTCTGCGATTCTATGGCGAAATCGGTGGATGCGGCGCTGAATGTCTACGCGCTGGCAATGGGCGCGGGGGATTATGACGCGTGGGCATCGGCGGAGCGCGTCAGCCTGTGCAGCTCGTTCAACAGCGCGGACACGGCGGCGATTCTGGAATGGGAGACGCACCTGCGCAAAGCCGTGAAGGTCGAACGCTTCTTGTCTGTGATTCGCCGCGGCGGCACAATCGAGGAAGCGAAGGAAATTTTTCAGGATGCTGCCATCAGCGCCTATCAGCGCCGCCTGATTGCGGAAAAGGCGGCATCGGCAGACGTGTTCACACGGATGCGCATCTTCTACTGCCTCGGTAAAGTACTGGGTGATTCGCAGGAAGGGGAGGCGTACATCAAGCGGGCTTTTGAGGAGATTCAGCGCATGGTGCTTGCGGGCGCGGCAGCGCACGGCACGGGGCTTTGCGCACATCATCAGCCAGTGGAAGAAGAAGCAGCGGTGCGTCTGCCGCTGCGGGTCAACTGGGGCGGCGGCTGGAGCGATACGCCGCCGTACTGCAACGAAAAGGGCGGAACGGTGCTCAATGCCGCGATTCTGCTGGGCGGCGAGTATCCCGTGGAGGTGCATGTGCGCCGTCTGCCGAAACCGATGGTCGTGCTGGAAAGCGCGGATATGGGCGCGCGTGGGGAATTCACGGCAATTTCGGACTTGCAGGAGTGCCACAATCCCTACGACCCGTTTGTGCTGCACAAGGCAGCGCTGATTGCCTGCGGCGTGATTCCGCGCGAGGGCGGCGAATTGACGGATATTACGGCGAAAATCGGCGGACTGTACGTCTCTACGCAGATGCACGGCGTGCCGAAGGGCAGCGGTCTGGGCACGAGCAGCATTCTTGCAGGCGCGTGCGTCAAAGCGCTTTTCCAGTATTTCGGCGTGGCGCACACGGAGGACGATTTGTATGAGCACGCCATGTGCGTCGAGCAGATTATGTCCACCGGCGGAGGCTGGCAGGATCAGGTTGGCGGCATGACGCCGGGACTGAAGCTCATCACCGCGCCCGCGGGCATTCAGCAGAAGCTGAACGTCCGCCATATCGCTCTGTCGGAGGACACCAAGGCGGAACTGAACGCGCGTTTCACCCTGATTTATACCGGCCAGCGCCGCCTTGCGCGGAATCTCCTGCGCGATGTGGTGGGCCGCTACATCAGCAATGCGCCGGACAGCCTGTACGCGCTGGAGGAAATTCAGCGAATCGCCGTGATGATGGCGTTTGAACTGGAGCGTGGGCATGTGGATGACTTCGCGAAGCTGCTGAATCGCCACTGGGAGCTTTCCAAGACGATTGACGCGGGCAGCACCAACACCTGCATAGACCAGATTTTTCTTGCGATTGACGACCTGATTGATGGGCGCATGATTTGCGGCGCGGGCGGCGGCGGATTCCTGCAGGTGCTGCTCAAGCGCGGCGTGACGAGGGAGCAGCTGAACGCGCGCCTGCATGATACATTTCAGGACTGCGGCGTGGACGTGTGGAACTGCACATTGGTTTAAGGAGGTACGATCATGCTGAAGGGTATTTCCCAGCTGATTTCGCCGGAACTGCTGAAAGTGCTGTGCGAGATGGGGCATGGGGACGAGATTGTGCTGGCGGACGCGAATTTCCCCGCAGAAAGCATGGGGCAGCGCGTCGTTCGTGCGGATGGCATCGGCGCGGCGGAACTGCTGCGCGCGATTCTGCCGCTGTTCCCGCTGGATCAATATGATGAAAGCAATTTTGTGCTGATGTCGGTTGTGCCGGGCGACCCGACAGTCCCGGTGATTTGGGACGAATACTGCGCGACGCTGACGGCTTATGAGCCGGACGCGAAAATCCAGACAATCGACCGCTTTGCCTACTACGAGCGCGCGAAAAAAGCGTACTGCATTGTCGCGACAGGCGAAAGCGCGCAGTACGCAAACATCCTGCTGAAGAAAGGTGTCATTCGGCAGCATTGCAAATGATATGAAACCCAAGATTATACTGACAATGGTTTCTATCCTCCTGTGCTTTTTGAAAGCCGCTTTTTTATAATAGCAGTGTATCTATTTTCAAGAATAGCTGATGAAAAGCTGCAAGGCGGAGGAGATTCTGCAGCGCGAAACCACGCCGTTCCATCCGTACAGCCCCTACACGGTGGCGAGCCAGTGCGGCTTCTGGATGGTGAACGCATAAATTGGTATATGCTGTCTCTCGAAACGGAAGCGATGCCAAAACTACTGGAGACGGAGGATGCCGGATGAGTAAAGTGCTTCTGATTACGAATATCCCTGCGCCGTATCGGGTGGATTTGTTCTACTATATGCAGACGCATCAGCAGACGCACGAGTTTTTCGTCATTTACACGAATCGCAATGAGGACAACCGGCAGTGGGTGATTGACGAGCGCAAACTCCTGCAATCGACGATTCTGGAATCCAAAATCATCAAGCGCAAGGGCGAAGGGGATGTGCACTACCTGCATATTCCGCAGCACCTGACGAGGGAAATCACGCGCATCAACCCGGATGTGGTGATTGCGTGGGAGTACAACCCGTCCGCGCTGAAAGCATTGCTCTGGTGCAAGCGCCACGGCAGGAAGTTCATCCACCTCACGGACGGCACGCTGCGTTCGGAGCGGAACATCGGGCGCGTGCAGAAGCTCATGCGGCATATCATCATCCGCCACGCCGACGCGTGCATTGCCAGCAGCACCAAAGCGAAGGAAAAGCTGCTGCACTGGGGCGTGCCGGAGCGGAAAATCTTCCTCAGCCTGCTGACGGTGGATATTTCCCGCTTCCGCTATGCCGAAAAGCGCGAAAATCAGCATACGCTGCTGTTTGTGGGCAGAATTATCCCCCTGAAAGGGCTGGATTTGCTCCTGCGCGCGCTGCCGAAAGTGCATCAGCCGTTTGAATTGCTGATTGTCGGCGACGGCGAGGCGGAGGAGAAGGCGAAATTGATGGCGATGGCGGAAGAAACGCACATTGCGCAGCACATTCGCTGGCTGGGATTCCAGTCTGGCGAGCCGCTGGCGGATGCCTATCGCCGGGCGAGCGTGTTTGTTCTGCCGACCCGCGAGGACTGCTTCGGGCTGGTGCTGCTGGAAGCGCTCTGCTCCGGTACGCCGATTGTCGCGTCGAAGTATGCCGACGGCGCGTATGACACCGTGCATCCGGGCGAAAACGGGCTGATTGTTGACCCGGAGGATGCCGACGCGCTGGCGGAAGCCATCGACAGCATTCTGAGCAGCGAGGAAATTCAGCGGCGCTATTCGCAGAACTGCCGCCAGTATATTCCGCAATTCGAGTTTGAGGCAGTCATGCAGGGGTATCTGCAGGCGATTGCGTTCGTCACATCAGGCAACAAATAACATCAAACTGCCGTACTTTTGTGGCAGCTTTTTTGTTCCGCCGCTTGACAGTGGTGCTATAATAGGCGTGATGAAGCGCCACACCTTCATCCGAAAAGAGGAAATCAGTATGAAAACAACGCATCGCGGTCAAATGTCGGAATCTTTCCTGACAGCCGTCTTTTTGTCCTTGTCCGGCGGCTTGCAGGATGCGTATACCTACTTGTTTCGCGGCAAAGTGTTCGCCAACGCACAGACGGGCAACATCGTCCTGCTCAGCGCGCATATTATGGACGGACAGTGGGGGATGGTACTGCACTACTTCATCCCGCTGTGCGCGTTTGCCTTCGGTGTGCTGGTGGCGGAGAGAATGCGCGAGCGTTTCCGCACCATGCAGCGCCTGCACTGGCGGCAGCTGGTCGTGCTGGGAGAAATGCTCCTGCTGCTGATTGTCGGCTTCCTGCCCGAAAGCTGCAATCTGCTGGCGAACGCCATCGTGTCGTTCTCCTGCGCGATGCAGGTGCAGGCGTTCCGCAAGGTGGACGGCTATGCGTTCGCCAGCACGATGTGCATTGGCGACCTGCGCAGCGGTGTCGAGGCGTTCTGCATTTGGAGCAAAACGCACGAACCGTACGCGAAAGATCGGATGCTGCGTTACTTCGGCATCATCCTGCTCTTTGCGCTGGGCGCGGGCATCGGCAGCGTCAGTGCAGGGCGCATCGGCGCACATGCCATCTGGATTTCGTGCCTGCTGCTGCTGGCAGCCTTCGCACTGATGTTCATCCGCGAGGATCTGGAGCAGAATCCGCTTATCGAAAAGGATATCAGCGCAATCCGCAAGGAAACGGCGGAAATCGACCGAACGCTCAAGCAGGAGCTGAAAGAGGAACATCAGGAACTGAAGGGGAGCGCAGTTCACAAATGGTAATATAAATAGGAAATCCGCCGCCGCAAACAGTCTTGCCGCGGCGGATTTTTCTGCACGCAGACACAGTTGAATTTGTCCAATCTGGTCATGATGTGGAATCGTTTTTTCCGTATTGCAAATTCCGAATCTCGGTGCTATAATGTGCATGGTTTCCCCAAAAGTAACTCACGGAAGCGAGGTATAATATGAAGCAAGAGAAGAAAAACAGCCGTGTACGGCTCATCCTTGTGATGATCGTACTGCTGGCGGCCTTGCTTGCAGCCATCTTTCTGACTGACCCCGGCGGAGAGAAAACCGAGTCCATTCAGGCGGTCATGAAGGATGCCGTGCTGCATGAAGACAACCAGATGGCTTTTCTGGGGATGAGGGTGAACCCGTCGGTCCTTTCCGACTGGGTGGTTACGGGACTGCTGCTGGTTGTGGCGGCGCTGCTGCGAATTTTCGCAATTCCGCACTTCAAGCTCGTTCCCGGCAAGCTGCAAAGCGCACTGGAAGCACTGGTTTCGTTCTTCCGGAATATGGCGAAGTCGTACAGCCCGCACCGCAACGGGTTCCTCGGCGTGTACATATTCAGCGCGGGAATGTACATCGCGGTTGGTACGCTCTTTGAACTGCTGGGCATTCAGGGCGTGACGACGGAGGGAATGTCAATGTCCCTGCCTGCGCCGCTGTCTGACATCAACGCGGCAATTGCGATGGGTCTGATGTCCTACGGCGTCATCATGTCCGGCGGCATTGCCAGCAATGGCGGACGCGGCATCCTGCTCACGCTGAAAGAATTTTCCCTGCCCATCTCCATGAGCTTCCGACTTTTCGGCGCGCTGCTAAGCGGTCTGCTGGTGTCGGAACTGGTGTACTACACGATTTCTCTGAGCTTCGCGCTGCCGGTGCTTGTGGGCGTTCTGTTCACGATTCTGCACGCGCTCATCCAGACCTACGTTCTCACCATGCTGACAGCCAACTACTACGGCGAGGTCAGCGAACCGCCGAAGAAAAAGGCGAAGAAGGAAAAGAAGCCCGCCGGTGCTGTTCCGGCGGTGAATTGATTTGAGGAGGATTTTGATTATGAAGAAGTTTGCAAGCGTTCTCGTTCTGGCTCTGATGGCTGTGCTGATGCTCTCCGTGTTTGCCCCTGCGCTGGCTGAAGAAGCGGCTGCGGCAGCGACTGACAGTGCGATTCCCGCGAAGGCGATTGCGGCCGCGATTGCGATTGCGGCGGCTGCTGGCGCAGGCGCTATTGCAATGGGCATTTCCATTGGCAAGGCGACGGAGGCAATTTCCCGTCAGCCCGAAGCGACCGACAGCATCCGCGGCAGCCTGATGATTGGTCTGGTCTTCATCGAAACGGCTATCATTTACGCTCTGATTGTTGCGATTCTGGTCGTTTTCGTTCTGTAATTTCTTTGAGCAGGAAAGGGAACAGACGGCTATAAACGTCTGTTCAGTCAGGTGAAGATATGCCGCTGAATATCAATTTCCAGCAGATTCTGCTGCACATGTTCAATTTCGTGATTCTGGCGTTCGGGCTGTACATGCTGCTGTATAAGCCGGTTGTCGCCTTCATGAAGAAGCGCGAGGATCACTTTGCTGATTTGGAGAAGCAGGCGCAGGAGGCGAAGTCACAGGCGGAGGCGACGCTGGCGGAGTATAACGCGAAGCTGGCGGGTGCGGATGAAGAAATCCGCCAGAAGAACGCCGCTGCCGCGCAGGAAGCTGACCGTCAGCGCCAGGAGCGGATGCAGCGCGCACAGGCAGACGCGGACAAGCTGCTCAAGAATGCCCGCGGTGCCGCCGAGCAGGAGCGCAATGCCATGCTCGAAGGCGCGAAGAAAGACATTGCCCAGATGGTTGTGTCCGCTACGGGCAAGCTGATGGACAAAGAAAACGACCCCGCGTTCGACAAGGCACTCTATGACAGCTTCCTGAAGGCTGCGCAGGAGGAGAATGACCATGACTGATACGAAGCAGAGCCGTCTGACGGCCACGCTGCTTTGCGTCACGCCGCCGGATGAGCATCAGGAGCAGGGCATCCGCGCCTTTCTCCAGAAAAAGTATGGCGAAGATGTTGCGCTGACCATCCAGCAGGATTCGTCGCTGAAGAGCGGCTTCCAGCTGCATGTGGGGAGCGAGGTCTACGACTGGAGCGCGAAGGGCCGCATGGAGCAGTTCCGCCAGCAGGTGGAGCAGCTTGTGGCGAAGAACACGCGCAAGGACATCATCCCGCTTCTGCGCAGCAGCATCGACGAGTTCCGTCTGCTTGCCAAGAGCAGCGAAGTCGGGACGGTCAAGTCCATCGGCGACGGCATTGCGGTTGTCGAGGGGCTGGAACATGCCGCGTATGGCGAAATCCTCATGTTTGACAACGGTATCAAAGGCATGGTGCAGGATCTGCGCCGCAACGAGACGGGCTGCATCCTGTTTGACAATGCCGATGATATTTCCGCGGGCAGCAAGGTTGCGCGCACGGGCAAGACCGCGGGTGTTCCCGTGGGCGACGCGTTCCTTGGCCGCGTGGTGGATGCGCTCGGTCGCCCGATTGACGGGGGAGACGCGATTCCGGCGGACGGCTATCGCCCGGTGGAAGAACCAGCGCCTGGCATCATCGACCGTCAAAGTGTTGATACGCCGATGGAAACAGGGCTGCTGTCCATCGACGCTATGTTCCCGATTGGCCGCGGTCAGCGCGAACTGATTATCGGCGACCGTCAGACGGGCAAAACGGCGATTGCGCTGGATGCCATGCTGAATCAGAAGGGCAAGAACGTTATCTGCGTGTACGTTGCCATCGGTCAGAAGGCATCGAGCGTTGCCCAGCTGGTGGAGAACCTGCGCAAGCGCGACGCAATGGACTACTGCGTCGTCGTCAGCGCAACGGCGGGCGAAGCGGACACCATGCAGTACATTGCGCCTTACGCGGGCTGCGCGATGGCGGAATATTACATGCACAAGGGCCGCGATGTGCTGATTGTCTATGACGACCTCTCCAAGCACGCCATTGCCTACCGTGCCATGAGTCTGCTGCTGGAGCGCGCGCCGGGCCGCGAGGCATATCCGGGCGACGTGTTCTACCTGCATTCCCGTCTGCTGGAGCGCTCGGCGCACCTGAGCGACAAGCTCGGCGGCGGCAGCATGACCGCGCTCCCGATTGTCGAGACGCAGGCGGGCGACGTGTCCGCGTATATCCCGACGAACATCATTTCCATCACCGACGGTCAGATTTTCCTCGAAAGCGACCTGTTCTTTGCGGGTCAGCGCCCGGCAGTCAATGTCGGTCTGTCCGTGTCCCGTGTCGGCGGCGCGGCGCAGACGAAGGCGACGAAGAAAGCGACCGGCAGCCTGCGCCTGGACTTGGCGCAGTACCGCGAGATGGAAGTATTTACGCAGTTCTCCAGCGATTTGGATGACAGCACGAAGGAACAGCTGCACTATGGGCAGGGTCTGATGCGCATCCTCCGCCAGAAGCAGTATCATCCGCTGAGTATGCACCAGCAGGTCATTGTGCTGGTGTGTGCGATGGGACATGTGCTGTCGAAGGTGGCGGTGAATGACGTGACGGACTTCCGCGATGCGCTGCTTGATCACTTCGAGCAGGAACATTCCGACCTCTGCCGTTCGCTGGAAGATGAAAAGGTGCTGACGGACGATATGAAGCAGGAGATTCTGCGCATCGCGGAGGCTTTCCGCACCGCGAACGCTGAGCGCTTCAGGAAGGAGTAATCCATGCCGAGCGCAAAGGAAATCAAAAGCCGAATCGCCAGCATCAAGGATACGCAGAAAATCACCAATGCCATGTACCTGATTTCCTCCACGAAGCTGCGCAAGGCGAAGAACGAGCTGAACCGTACCCGCCCGTACTTCGACGCGCTCAAAGGCGAAATCAAGCGCATCTTCCGCACCGTCCCGGACGTGGACAGCCGTTACTTCTATCCGCCGGCGGGTGCGCCGAAGCTGGAAGGGGAGTACGCCTGCCTCGTCATCACGGCGGATAAGGGCATGGCGGGCGCGTATAACCACAATGTGCTGAAAATTGCGCGGGAAATGCTGCATGAGCATCCGGAGACGGAGCTGTTCGTCGTGGGTGAATATGGCCGCCAGCACTTCGCGCAGGCGGGCATCCCGATTGAGAAGTCCTTCCTCTATCCCGCGCAAAATCCGACGCTGCACCGCGCACGCGAAATCTGCGATATCCTGTTGGAACGCTACGACAATGGCGAGTTCCAGAAATTGTTCATTGTCTATACCGATATGAAGAACAGCCTGAGCGCCGAAGCGACCAGCACGCGCCTTCTGCCCTTTCACCGGGGCGATTTCGCGTCCGTCGCCGCACCAGGCAGTGTTCACTTTGAGTTTACGCCCGGCGTTGAGGCGGTGCTGGACAACGTCATCCGCAGTTATATCACGGGTTTCGTGTACAGCGCGCTGGTGGACAGCTTCTGTGCGGAACAGAACGCCCGCATGACCGCTATGTCCTCCGCCGGGGAAAATGCCGACAAGATGCTCGCATCGCTCTCGGTGCAGTATAACCGCGTGCGTCAGGCGTCGATTACGCAGGAGATTACCGAGGTATCCTCCGGCGCAAAGGCACAGAAAAGAAAGAAGGTGCAGTCATGCTGAGCTATGGCAAAATTGTGCAGGTGTCCGGCCCTGTGGTGGACTGTGAGTTTCAGGAAGGACAGCTGCCGAAGATTCGCGAAGCACTGCGCGTCCAAGTGGAAGACGAAGTGCGCACCATGGAAGTGGCGCAGCATGTCAACGAGACGACTGTGCGCTGCATCATGCTTTCTGCCAGCGAGGGTCTGGGCAAGGGGATGGAAGTTACCGCCACCGGCCACGGCCTGAATGCCCCTGTGGGCGAGGGCACTCTGGGCCGCATGTTCGACCCGCTGGGCCGCCCCATCGACGGCAAGGGCCCGGTGGACGATCTGCCCCACTGGCCCATCCACCGCAAGGCCCCCAGCTTTGCGGAGCAGAAACCTGCAACTGAAATTCTGGAGACCGGCATCAAGGTCATCGACCTGCTGGCTCCCTACGCCAAGGGCGGCAAGATCGGCCTGTTCGGCGGTGCCGGTGTCGGCAAGA
>ERZ840371.3388-NODE-3388-length-13091-cov-3.625882_pt1 | contig 13091 bp, 9 predicted proteins | sample MGYA00519937_ERZ840371 | MGnify/ENA primary metagenome ERZ840371 (study PRJEB31850, sample SAMEA3708873) | human gut metagenome | biome: human gut; feature: human-associated habitat; material: faeces | place: China | collected 2014 ... | reverse complement strand
ACTGTTTTTCCGTCTTCATCAAAAAAGTGGCATTCATTTGAACACTGACGAACACAGCATCCGCAATTTATGCAAAGTTCTTTATCACGAATAACAGTAAATCTGCGTGGAATATAATTTATCATCAGTTCTCATCCTCCTCTTCATCAATTTCAAGCGGAATAAATACAGGCTCTGCACCTGAAACAGACCATACTTCATCAGGATCAGGGCAAATAATTCTGATTGCCGATTCTTCAGAAGCAAAATAAGCACGGTTTCCTTTAGTTGCGGCAGTAAGTGAACGAAGCTTCAGCCTATCGTTAATAGCAAGAAGTCCCTTATTAGAACCGAGAATTACAGAAAACGGGCCATTAACAAGCGCACCGTTATAAATAGAACGAAGATCGGTAAAATATTTCTTTTTATCATCGTCCATTCTGTCAATTTCATCCCATTCAGGTGCTGTAAGTACATCTGCGGCAACTTCAATAGGAAGATTATGATGGCGCAAAAGATGGTCAAAAAGATAAGTGATAACTTCTGTATCTGTTTGCATCGTGCAAATATATCCAAACTGCTCAATATATCTGCGGTTGGCATCATATGATGATATTTCGCCGTTATGCACAATTGACCAATCAAGAATATTAAACGGATGAGCGCCTCCCCACCAGCCGGGTGTGTTAGTCGGGAATCTGCCGTGCGCTGTCCAAATATAAGCTTCATATTGGTCAAGCATATAAAATTCGCCTACATCTTCAGGATAACCTACTGCTTTAAAGCAGCCCATATTTTTACCACTCGAAAAGATATAAGCACCCTCAATTGCATTATTAACTTTAGTTACACACTGTGCAACATATTCAAGTTCATCAAGCCTTGCGTCTTTCATTCGCACACGGTTTGCCTTGCCGAAATAACGCCAAATATCAGGGCCTTTTTCAATGCTTGGAACTTGGCGGGTAGGTATTCTTTCAGCAACATCAATATTAAAATGCCTAAAAAGAAAATCTTCGCACTGCTTTCTTGCCTCGCTTGAATCATAGAAAACATGAATAGCATATTCATCCTTATGTTCAGGATAAATACCATAAGCAGCAAAACCACCGCCAAGACCATTTGACCTATCGTGCATAAGTGCAATAGATTTAATGATTTGAGAACCGTTTATGCGGTTGCCTTTTCTGTCAATAATAGCGGCAATGGCACAGCCTGACGGAATTCTGATTTCTCCCTCTTTCAACATAGTATCCTCTCCTTAAGTTATGTGTAAATAACAATATATTTTATGAACATAATGTTCAATAAATATCGTGTTTTCTTAATTTTACAATAAATAGCACTTATTAGTCAATTATACAAATTACAAAATTAGCGCTATTTTTAAGTTATTTTATGTATAATATCACAGTATTCATACAGTTTTTAGTATAGTTATTCAGTTTCTTATGTATACGGTTGTATTTTTATACATATCACATAAAAGAAAAAGGACTGAATTAACAGTCCCATTTCTTTGGTAGAAAATATCAAAAACAATTATATAAAAGAGATTTTACAAATCTGTTTTACACATCATCCTCACCCTGCAAAGCATCATATCCTCTTTCGCCGGTACGAACTTTAACCGCATCTTCAACATCATAGATGAAGATTTTACCGTCGCCGATATTACCTGTATAAAGCACATCCCTTGCAGTTTCAATAACTGTTTCAACCGGAACAGCAGAAACAACCATTTCAAGTTTCATTTTAGGGTTAAGATTCATTTCTTCGATTTCAACACCACGGTATTTTCTGATGTGGCCTTTTTGTGTGCCGCATCCCATTACATTTGTAACAGTCATACCGGTAATGCCGATTCCATTCATAGCAGATTTAATTTCTTCAAACTTAGCAGGATTAAATATCATAACAACTTTTGATAAAGCCGGTGATTTTTTAGTCGTATAAGTTTCAACTTCAACTGCCTTTTCAACCGGAGCAAGCGGAGTTGCAGGTACACTTGCTTTTGGAGCTGAAGCTTTGATAGAAGAAGATGTTGCAAAAGCCATAGCCGGCATAAAATCTGCGTAAGCAGACGGAAGATTATGTTCGGTAGCATCAAGACCTTTGATTTCTTCCTCTTCAGATACGCGAAGTCCGTTAGTTTTCTTAATAATGAAAAATACTATTGTCATAGTAACAATTGTCCAAGCGGCAACACAAACAAGACCTAATAACTGCTTGCCGAGAAGTGAGAAGCCGCCGCCGTAGAAAAGGCCTTGGAATGAATCATTACCCGGTACGGTTGTAGTGGCGAAAAGACCGACTGCAACAGTACCCCACATACCATTTACGCAGTGAACTGCAACAGCACCGACAGGGTCATCAACTTTAAGCTTAATATCAATAAATTCTACTGCAACAACTACAAGAATACCTGATACAACGCCTATAATACAAGAGCCAAGTGCATCAACAACATCACAACCGGCAGTTACTGCAACAAGACCTGCAAGTGAAGCGTTAAGTGACATTGAAACATCAGGCTTACCGTTTTTAATCCAAGTGAAAATCATAGTTACACAAGTAGCAACAGCAGGAGCACAAGTTGTGGTTACAAATATTGAAGCAAGCTGTGGGCCGCTTTTTGCAGCAGCACCGTTGAAACCATACCAACCAAACCAGAGAATGAACACACCAAGTGCACCGAGAGTTAAAGAGTGTCCCGGAATAGCTTTAGCAACTTTTTTGCCTGTTTTCTTATCTTCAACATACTTGCCGATACGAGGACCAACCATAATTGCGCCGATAAATGCTGTGATACCGCCAACCATATGAATTGCACAAGAACCCGCAAAATCGTGGAAGCCGAGATTTGCAAGCCAACCGTTTGGATTCCAAATCCAACCTGCTTCAATAGGATAAACAACGGCAGAAATTACAGCTGAATAAATACAATAGCTTGAAAACTTTGTACGCTCAGCCATTGAACCTGAAACGATTGTTGCCGCTGTTGCACAAAATACAAGATTAAATACAAAATTAGACCAATCAAAATTTTGATAATTTGTGAAAACGCCCAAGGTTGGCATACCGCAAAAGCCACCTAAAACTTCTTCGCCCATCATAAGACCGAAACCAAGCAATATAAACATCGGAGTACCGATACAAAAATCCATAAGGTTTTTCATAATAATATTGCCGGCATTTTTAGCCCTGGTAAAACCTGTTTCCACCATAGCAAAACCGCATTGCATAAAGAAAACAAGAGCCGCACCGATTAAAAACCAAATGCCGAACACTTCACTGTCGACTTTTTCAAGAATAGATGTTATATCCATATATTCTTCCTCCTAAAATTAAATAGTTTGTAATGATAAAAAGAAAATAAAAAAGAGGCACGACAACACATAACATTGTCGCACCTCATTGTGCTAAAAATATATGTCAAGCCGACACCGGAAAGCGATGCCGGCCTAACAAATGGCATAATTGCCATAAGAGAGGGTTAAGTAAAAGATACAGATTAGTAATTAACCATATATCTGTCGATTTCCCACTGTGAAACCTTTGTTCTGTATTCATCCCATTCAGCTTTCTTGCCTTCGGTATAAGCATTGAATACATGGTCGCCTACTGTTTCTTTAACAAATGGGTCAGCTTCTGAAGCTTCAATTGCTTCTTCAAGTGAACCAGGAAGGCAATCAATACCTTTTGCTGCAAGTTCTTCATCTGAAAGGTCAAATACATTATAATCAACTGCAGGAGCAGGAGAGATTTTATTCTTAATTCCGTCAAGACCTGCTGCAAGGCAAAGTGCCATTTCAAGATATGGGTTACAAGTTGGGTCAGGGCAACGAAGCTCTACACGAGTACCCATTCCTCTTGCTGCAGGAATACGAACAAGACATGAACGGTTAGATGCTGACCAAACAATATAGGTAGGAGCTTCATAACCAGGTACAAGTCTTTTATATGAGTTTACGGTTGGGTTTGAATATACTGCAATACTCTTAACATGCTTTAAAAGACCGCCGATGAAATAATGTGCCACTTCGCTCAAACCGTCTTCGCTTTCAGGGTCATAGAAAGCATTAACTACTTTACCGTCAGCATCTTTAGTCATAAGTGACATATTTGTGTGCATACCTGAACCGTTGATACCATAAATCGGCTTTGGCATAAATGTTGCATGAAGACCATGCTTTGTAGCATAAGTTTTAACAACATGCTTGAAAGTCATTACACGGTCTGCTGTTGTCATTACTTCATCAAACTTAAAGTCGATTTCGTGCTGACCTTCAGCTACTTCGTGGTGTGATGCTTCAATTGTATATCCCATTTCCTCAAGAGCGAGGCAAATATCACGGCGGCAGTTTTCACCATGGTCAATAGGGTTAAGGTCAAAGTAACCACCTTCGTCGCCTGTTGTTGTAGTTGGGTTGCCGTCTTCATCAAGTTTGAAAAGGAAGAATTCACATTCAGGGCCTACATTAAAGCTGTAACCCATTTCAGCAGCTTCATCCATAACCTTTTGAAGAACATTTCTTGGGTCACCGAGGAACGGTGTTTTATTATCGGCACAATATACCGAGCAGATAAGACGAGCTGTCTGTGCGTTCTGGTGCTTTCTCCAAGGGAAAATAGTCCATGTATCATAATCAGGATGAAGATACATATCACTTTCGTTAATTCTTACAAATCCATCAATTGATGAACCGTCAAACATACATTCATTGTCAAGTGCTTTTTCAAGCTGTGAGCTTGTGATAGCGACATTTTTCATAATGCCGAAAACATCTGTAAACTGAAGTCTGATAAATTCAACTCCGTTTTCCTGTGCACTTTTAAGGATGTCTTCTTTTGTGTACTTACTCATAGTAAATACTCCTCTCTTGAGTAATTTTGTAAATTAAAGCAAAAAATAGGCGCTCCGAATCAACTCGGAACGCCTTTGTTCTTACTACACTTTCATTATAGTCAGCAGGTATAAATTTGTCAACGATTTTGTTCAATTTTGTCAATTTACTGCGTGAGCATCAATTCATGTTAAAACTTTTTGTATGATATGCCAAAAATAAGATACTATGATAAATCAAGATACTTTTCATCAATTACTTTTTTCACGAGTTTATTATAGTATTCAGGTGTTCCGCCGTTTTGTGAATGTGACTTTGCAAGTTCATCTGTATAATCGGAAAGTTTATAAACATCAAATCTAAATTTATCACCGTCTGTTCTGTTATAATGAGTAACAATCGGAATAAACTTACCGTTAACAGTTATTTTTCCGTTTTTCTTTTCAATATCAACACTTGCAATACCGCCGCAAAGCTGGTCAATTTCAATTTGATGTGAAATAAAATTACCAAGCGAATAGTAAACAAGCATTTTGTGGCCGCTTTTATTAGTAACTTCCTTAACCGGCTCAATTACATGCGGGTGACAACCGATAACAAGGTCAACACCCAATTTACTAAACAAATCGGTGTATTCCTTTTGATAATCTGAAATACCGAAACTGTTTTCAGTCCCCCAATGCGGAAATACAATTACCACATCGGCATTTGCCCTTGCTTCCTTAATATCTTTAGTTACTTTATCCTTGTCCATCATATTAACAATCCAAGGTTTATCACTCGGAAGGTCAATACCGTTAGTACCATAAGTGTAATTAAGCAATGCAAATGTAATATTATTTTTTACATAATACTTTATAGTGTTATAACTCTTTTCATCTTCGTTAATACCGAGATAAACAACATTCTTATGCTTTTTAAAATATTCAATTTCATTCATAATGCCTTGTGAGCCTTTATCCATTATATGATTATTGGCACAGTTAAATATATCGAATCCGGCATTTATTGCGGCATCGCCGATTTCCTGAGGAGAATTAAACACAGGATAGCCCGCATATTCAAAATCAGAGCCGCCAAGTACAGTTTCCTGGTCGATTACGGAAACATCATATTTTTGAATTACAGGGGCAATGTTTTGGTAAAGCGAAGTATAATCATAACTTCCGTCTTCCTGCTTGCCTGCGTCAATCAATGTATTATGAATAAGATTATCGCCGACAGCGCAAAGCGTAACCTTTCCATCTGAATTTTCGCTTACAGGCTCACTGTTTTGCTCATTAACTGCAGAAACGGAAGTTTCGGCAGTCGGTTCTTTTATATCTTCTGTTCTTGTTAAATGCCCACTCACTGCAAGAACAATTAAAACGAATATTGCAACAAAAATAGGAATAAGTATTATAGGACTGAATTTTTTATTTTTAGACATAATGTCACCTCATATCAGTATTAGCTTAAATATTATATCATATATCAATTTGCAAAACAACAAATTTTTAAGGTGAGAAAATGGCAACAGCATTAACTTATGTGTTCTTTATTATCGGCTTAATTTTAATAATTAAGGGCGGTGATATTTTCGTTGACAGTGCAACAAAAGTTGCAAATATGCTTGGTATTCCTAAATTTATCATTGGCGCTACAATAGTATCAATCGCAACCACACTGCCTGAAATTATAGTAAGTATTCAGGCAACATTAAGCAAAAATGTTGATATGGCGGTCGGCAATGCGATAGGTTCCGTCACTGCAAATACAGCTTTGATTTTAGGACTTTTTATTACATTTATGCCATTTGAAATAAAAAGAAAAGATATTTCATTTAAAAGTATCGCTATGATATTTGCTGTTGTTTTTATAATAATAGGCTGCATCGTAACGCAAAAGAAAGAGCTAAGCTTTAAAGGTGAAGTCGGAGAATATTATTTTCTTTCGGCTTTGGGTGTAACTCTCTTATTTACAGTATTTGCAATATTTATTTTTGAAAACATAAAATGCATAAAAAGCGAAACAAAAAGTGACGAAAGCAAAATATCATACTGCACAAAAGAAAAAGTGAGTTGCATAATTCTTTTTATTTTAGGTGCTGTGGGCATAATATTCGGTGCAAGACTTCTTGTTAAATATGCCACACAAATTGCCATAAGCCTAAATATTTCGCAAAGAGTAATAAGCGTTATCGCAGTTGCTATCGGCACTTCCCTGCCGGAGCTTGTAACAGCTCTTACAGCACTAAAGAAAAAATCCGGCTCACTTTCAGCCGGAAATATACTTGGTGCAAATATAATTGATTTAACTTTAATTCTTCCGATTTGCTCGTTAATTTCAATAGCAAGAGGTACCGGTGAACTCGCAGTTTCACTTTCCTGCGTTAATTTTGATTGTGTAATGTGCTTAGGCGTAATTTTAATAGCTGTTTTGCCTACTATCATCAGACAAAAATTCCAAAGATGGCAAGGAATACTGCTCCTTTTAACCTATGGTGGGTATATTTATTTCGTAGTCAAATAAAAAACAGAGGCAGCTTTTCAACCGCCTCTGCAAAAACTATTGATTTTTATTTAACTGTTACCTTAACAGTCTTATAAACACCGTTTTGAGCGTAAACATAAATTGTGCATTTACCTTTTTTAACGCCCTTAACTTTACCTTTTGCATTAACAGTTGCAACAGCGGTATTTGAAGATTCATAGCAAATAGCTCTGTGCCTTCTAATTTTTTTATCCTTCTTGATTTCAGAAGCTTTGATTTTGAAAGTTTTTCCTTTCTTAATTGTAGCCTTTGTTTTATTTACCTTAACAGCCTTTGCTACACCGTATTTTCCGCCAAGAGTAGTTGCGTGAATTTTCTTTGACACAGCGGTAGTAACTTTAGCACCGTTAATATTTTTAAATGCTACGATATTGTACTTGTAATAAGTACCTTTCTTAAGCTTCTTTTGAGTATAAGATGTCGTTTTACCTGAAACAACTTTAAGCACTTTGTACTTGCTCTTAGCACCGCACTTTGCGCCGTAAACAATGTAACCGTCTGCATTCTTAACCTTATTCCACTTTACAGTTACACTGTTCTTTGTAAGCTTAGTTGTTTGTGCTTTTAAAAGACCAAAGTTTGAGCCTTTATAATCACCGTCACCCTTAACAGGTGTACCTGTCATTACCTTTTCGGTTAATGATGAAGTCTCACTTGAAATATTATTTTGGGTAAGATAAATATAAATTAACTTGGCTGTTGCAGAATCTACACCGTAACTATTGGCAATTTTGTTTTCACCCGGTGTAAGCGGAGGTGTAGACGGTGCCGGAGTTGACGGTGTCGACGGTGTTGATGGTGTCGACGGAGTTGAAGGTGTTGAAGGTGTTGACGGTTGACTTGGTGCAACATAATTAGGATTAGCAGTACCGCAACCGTTCAAGCAAAATTGTGCGTTGTTTGAAAAATCATGACCTTTTGCTTTTACATAATCATCTTTATATGTGTCACCACAATTTTTACATTTATAAATTGCATATCCTCGTTCGGTACAGGTCGGTGCCACAACATCAGTTTTAGTATATGAATGGTCAAGCTTTGGAATTTCTTTTTGAGCTTCTAAAACTTCACCGCAAACAGAACAGTGCTTACCCTCTGTTAAACCTGATTGAGTACAAGTCGGTGCTACCGCTTCATCAATTACTTCTGTATGTCCTTTTGCATTTATAAAATCGGTTTTTTGTGTGTCACCGCAATTTTTACATTTATAAATTGTATATCCCTGTTCGGTACAGGTCGGTGCTACAACTGTCGGCTCTCCGTATTGGTGACCTGTTGGAGATTTAAAATTGTTATAAAATTTTTCACCATCTTTGTTTTGGTAAAGTGTGTAACCAAATTCAGTACATTTAGGTGGAACTGTTTCAACTAAAGTATATCCTGAAGGTACTGTATATGATGTGTCTACTTTTTTTTCATCGCCGCATTTGCTGCAAACGATTTTCTTTTCAGCTTCAAAATACTGATAGTTATGGCCTGTTGCCTTAATTACTTCACCGCCGGTATGCTTTCCGCACTTTGAGCATTCATATTCAGCTTCTTTACCGTCTGCTGTACAGGTAGCTTCTTGTTTTTTCGATACTAAAATTGAATAATCGTGCTTAAGAGCAGGAATTACATCGCCGCCTATTGTATCACCGCAGTTTTTACATCTCTTTTCTTCAGTTTTACCTGGAGTTTCGCAAGTGGCATCAACCTTTGGTGAAACAACTTCATAATTATGACCTGTTTTCTTTTTGCCTACTTCAGTTTTTATTCTGTGGCAAACCGAACATTCGTATGTGCGAATTTCATCTTGTGTACAGCTTGCAGGCTGATACTTTTCAGTATCTTCTACATAGAAGCTGTCACACAAAGCCCAATCTTTATATCCGCATTCTGAACAGGTGCGGATATGACCGTTTTTACCATCTTGTGTAACTTGTGAGTATGAGCCATAATTATGCGGCGTTTTTGCCGGTACTATTTTCTGTTCAACATAATTAACATTTTTACTTGCAGTTTTTTCAACAGCAGGCTGCCATTCAAATGTTACAGTGCAATGGCCTGTTTCATCACGATCTTCATAACTATCACTGAGAACAGGTACAACTATTTTATCTCCTGCTTTATAATAGTTATCTGAAAGAAGATCTGTATTTGAATTTGTAAACTTAATGCGATATTGCTTACTGTTTTCAAGCTTAAGTTTTGCTTTTTCATAAGCACTAACGCGATTTTTAATATCGTTTGTACAATTTGCAACTCTAATTGCAACGTCTGATATATCGGTTGCATCCTTACCGTCATTTTGGTTAAAAGATAAATTCGGGTCACAATCGTACAAATCCTGTATTGCTTTGTAATACTCATTAACCGCATCAGGAGTATACAATGTCTGGTCAAAACTTTCCAAATCTTTTGCAGCTTCATTTGCAGCTGTAACAATCGGCTTATAGTTTACAACATAAATAGTTGAACTTGACTCTTTTGAATTATTATCATAAGCAGTTGTAAAATCTACATTACTTGAATTTGTTGTCCAATAAAGTTTTTTAGCCAAATAACCGTTACTATTGAAATCGCTGTCAGAATCAATATTTGAATCAATATGAAGAAAACTTGCCAAATCTCTGCTGCCAATATCCGTACCGAATGAATAACATTTATTTGTATTTTCCCCTGTACTGATAAATTCAGTTAAAACCTTTGCTTCAAAACCAAATGGTGTATTATTACCGTACATATTACCGTTGAAATTTTCGTTTTGTTCAACTTTAGTTCCGCGCCAAGTATCAGCATAGAAATTCGCGCTGTGAGCCGGCGAAGTGGCATTAGATATACGCTCACTGTCATAAGGTGCAGCATAATAAATAACTCTTCTTCCGTCAATTTTACTTGTGTTTTGTGCTATACACATAATCGGCATATAAGCATCAGTCGTGCCATCCCACATAAGTACAGCTGACGGATAATATGCTCTGAAATCTAAATGATTCTTTTGAAATTGCAAGCAATCAGTTGTGCCGACATAAGCGCTCGGCCAATAAAGTACATTTGAAGACGGAGCATATGACTGCTTATGAAATTCACCGTCTGATGAGCTTACTTCATTAACCTCGGCACTGTTACGCCAAGAAACTTCACTCATACCTGTCTTTGCTGTAAAGGTTTTTGACGGAGCTGCATGGTACTTTTTGTTTGTTTCGTCAATGTTTGAGCTTACGCTCTTTGCCGTAGCCGCAGATGCAGTAACAGCTGTAAACGGAGTTACAGTCATTATCATTATAAGCGACATAAGGCATGCAATGGTTTTTTTGAATGAAAGCATAGATTATTCCTCCCACATATATAATATAGTTTTAGTATTGTTTTTATATTAACATAAGAAATCATTTTTTGCAATATTTTGTACACATTTTTTTAATATCATACTGTATTTTTATGCAATATTTTATACATTACTTTTTCAATGTACAAAAACGACGGAATATAAACAAAAAAGTGCCACAAAAGTGGCACTTTTTATAAATTTGTTAATTAAACAGGATGAACCTTTGATTCAAAGTCTTCATGCTTACCGTCAAGATTGTATTTTTTATCTCTTCTCTTTTGGAAGAACTTTACAGCAACCTGACCAAACTGAGCATATGAAAGAACATCTTCTTCCTGCTCATAATATTCTTTAATTTCATCCTTGAAATCATCAATTTTATCATGAATAAGGTCAGCAGGGCGGCAGGTGATAATTTCATCATCGCCTACAATCTTCTTCTGGAATTCAGGGTCAATATCACAAGGTGTTTTACCGTACTTACCGGCAACCATATCCTTAAATTCCTTGGTTACCATCTTATATCTTTCACCCATAATAACATTGAAAACAGCCTGTGTACCAACGATTTGAGATGTAGGAGTAACAAGCGGTGGGTAACCTGAATCTTCCCTTACTCTCGGAACTTCGGCAAGAACTTCATCAAGCTTATCTGCCTTGCCTGCCTGCTTAAGCTGTGATACAAGGTTAGAAAGCATACCGCCCGGAACCTGATAAAGAAGAGTATTAGCATCAACACCAAGCATTTTAGGGTCAAGAAGACCTGATTTAAGATACTTTTCACGAAGCGGTGTGAAGAAATCTCTAATTTCTGAAAGAGCCTTAATATCAAGACCCGTATCATACTCTGTACCTTTAAGTGCGGCAACCATTGATTCGGTAGCCGGGTGAGAAGTACCCATAGCAAGCGGACTCATAGCAGTATCAATTACATCAACACCTGCTTCAATACCCTTAAGGTGAACCATAGAAGCAAGGCCTGAAGTATAGTGAGAGTGAAGCTGAACAGGAATATCAACTGTACTTTTAAGTGCTTTAACAAGGTCATAAGTTCCGTAAGGAGTTAAAAGACCTGCCATATCTTTAATACAGATTGAATCTGCACCGGCGTTTTCAAGTTGCTTTGCATAATTGCAATAATAATCAATATCAAAAACAGGGCCGGTGGTATATGAAATAGCAGCTTGAACATGACCGCCGTATTTCTTGGCTGCATCAATAGCTGTTTGAAGGTTACGAACATCGTTAAGAGCATCAAATATTCTTAAAATATCAATACCGTTATCAATACTCTTTTTTACAAAATAATCAACGAGTTCATCAGAATAATGGCGGTAGCCGAGCATATTCTGACCTCTGAAAAGCATTTGAAGCTTTGTGTTAGGACATTTTTTACGAATAAGACGAAGCCTATCCCAAGGGTCTTCATCAAGGAATCGAAGACAACTGTCGAAAGTTGCACCGCCCCAACATTCAAGTGAGTGGTAGCCGATTTTATCCATTTTTTCGAGGATGTCTTCAAATTCGTCAGTTCTCATACGAGTTGCAATCAAAGACTGATGAGCATCACGGAGAACTGTTTCAGTAATACCGATTTTAGCCATTTATGACACCTCTTAGTTTAATGTAATGATAACCTGGCCTGCTTCAACGCTGTCACTCTTTGAAACATTGATTGATGCAACAGTACCGTCCTGTGGAGCAACGATTTCATTTTCCATTTTCATAGCTTCAAGAATGCAAAGAACTGAACCGCTTGAAACTGAATCGCCTACTGAAACCTTAACATCAAGGATAGTACCAGGCATAGGAGCTTCAACCTTAACTGAACCTGCTGAACCCTGAGCTGCCGGTGCAGGAGCTGCGGCAGGAGCCGGTGCAGGTGCAGCAGCAGGTGCCGGAGCAGGTGCAGCAGCAGGAGCCGGTGCTGATACAGGAGCAGGAGCATTTGCACCTTCCTGAACTGTAACATTATAAGCTGTACCGTTTACGGTAATTGTATAGTTTTTCATATTTTAATCCTCCATTATTTAACAGAATGTTTTCTTGGTAAAGTATTTTCTCTTTTACCTGCAAGAATATCAAGTGCAGAAATAACTTTTGCACGGGTATCGGCAGGAGCAAAAATATCATCAACTGCGCCACAAGCTGCGGCAGTAAATGGCGAAGCAACCTTTTCAATATATTCTTTTTCAAGGTCTTGCTTGCTTTCGCCGTTTGCAAGTCTGTCATTAAATAAAAATTGAACAGCAGACTCGGTAGGAAGCGGAGAAGCAACACTCTTATCCCAAGCGAAAGTAAAGTCTGCATTTGAGCCTTTACCTGCAAGAACAATATATGCAAGGCCGACTGCATTACCTGTAATTACAGAAATTTTAGGTGTAGTTGCACAGATTGTACTGTTGGTGGTATTGAGCTAT
>ERZ840371.3371-NODE-3371-length-13134-cov-5.939216_pt1 | contig 13134 bp, 9 predicted proteins | sample MGYA00519937_ERZ840371 | MGnify/ENA primary metagenome ERZ840371 (study PRJEB31850, sample SAMEA3708873) | human gut metagenome | biome: human gut; feature: human-associated habitat; material: faeces | place: China | collected 2014 ... | reverse complement strand
TCATGATCGAGAAAGAGGTGAAATAACCATGAAGCAGGGCATCCATCCGAACTATGTGGACTGCACCATCACTTGTGCCTGCGGCAACGTGATCCACACCCGTGACACCAAGCCGGAGATCCACGTCGAAGTCTGCAGCAAGTGCCATCCCTTCTACACCGGCAAGCAGAAGCTGGTCGATACCGGTGGCCGCGTCGAGCGCTTCAAGCGCCGCTTCGCCAAGTCTGGCAAGTAATTCCGTTTTTTGTACCCCGGATGGTTTTCATCCGGGGTATTTTTTGCTATACATCGAGGTTTCCCACCATGGCCGACTACAAAACCATCCGCGGCACAGCCACCTTTGAATATGAGGAAAAGCGCAGCCGCTTTATCGCAACGGCCTCCTTTGCCGACACGGAGGAAAAGGCCCTGGCCGTGCTGAACGCTGTGCGCGCCGCCAACCGCACGGCGCGGCACAACGTCTACGCTTATGTGCTGCAAAATGGCCGCACGCGGTATTCCGACGACGGCGAACCCGCCAAGACTGCCGGTACGCCCGTGCTGGAGACCATCGGCCACGCGGGTGTGGCAGACGTGATCGTCGTGGTAACGCGGTATTTCGGCGGCATTCTGCTGGGTACTGGCGGGCTGGTGCGCGCCTACACGGCGGCAGCCTCGGGCGCTCTGCAAAGCGCCGAGCTCGTCAGCATGCGGCTGGTCGTCGACTGCAAGGTCCGTGTGAGCTACGCCCAGTTCGAGCAGGCCCAGCGCATCATTGCGGCGGCGGAAACGCGGCTTGACGAGCCGATTTTTGACGATGCCGTGACGCTCTGCTGGCGTATGCCGGCAGGGCAGGAGGAAACGCTCCGCACGGCTCTCAACGAGCTGACCCGCGGCGGGGCAGAGGTGGAAATTTCTGCCCCGCAGTATGCGGCGTTTTAAATTTCTGTAAAAAATCAAAATTTTTCCAACAAAAAAAGAGTGTTTCCCGCACTTTTGTCGTATTTATAAGCAGAGAGCAGAAAAGGGGGGCACACTATGACGATCCGTGAAGAGACCGAGGCTATCGAACGGCAGACCCTGAGCCGCTACGCGACTTTAAGCGAAAACAGCCTGGGCCGCCGTGTGCCGCTGGAGCCGGACCCTATCCGGCCCTGCTTCCAGCGGGATCGGGACCGCATTCTGCACTGCAAGGCGTTCCGCCGCTTAAAGCAGAAAACGCAGGTCTTTCTGTCCCCGGAAGGCGACCACTACCGCACCCGCCTGACCCATACGCTGGAGGTCTCTCAGATCGCACGCACAATTTCCCGCGCTCTGCGCCTGAATGAGGACCTGACCGAGGCCATCGCGCTCGGCCACGATCTGGGCCATACGCCGTTCGGCCACGCGGGGGAGAGAGCGCTCAACCGGCTCTGCCCGGGCGGGTTCTCCCACTACCGCCAGAGCCTGCGCGTGGTGGATTACTTAGAGCGCGACGGCCAGGGCCTTGACCTGACTTGGGAGGTGCGCAACGGCATTGTGACCCACACGTCCGGCGCGTGGGCCCGCACGCCCGAGGGCTGCGTTGTGCGCCGTGCCGACCACATTGCGTTCCTGAACCACGACATTGAGGACGCCATCACCGCCGGTGTGCTCGACGCACGCCAGCTGCCGCCCGAGGCCGTCGCCGTGCTGGGACATACCAAATCCGAGCGTATCACGACGATGATTACCGACCTGGTCGCCCACAGCGGCAACGGGAAAATCAATTTTTCCCCCGAGGTCGAGGCCGCCTACGCCGTGCTGAAGGACTTCATGTACGCGACGGTCTACGTCGACAAGGAGGCCAAGCGCGAGGAAAAGAAGGTGGACAAGCTCATCAGCGAGCTGTACGCCCGCCTGTGCGACGAACCGGCCCTGATGCCGAACTTTTACATGCAGATCGCCTACAATGAGGGTGTGGACCGTGCCGTGACCGACTACATCAGCGGCATGAGCGACGAGTTCGCCACGCGCCTGTTTGAGGAACTGTTCGTTCCGCAGAAGTGGAAGGTTTTGTAAACAAATAATAAATAATAAAGATTGTGGATCGCGTCGCTGCGCACCACTCAAAAAATCACGTAGAGTCGCATTCTATATGCGCCCGCGGAGGTCTGCGCCGCCGCAAACGGGCACGGGCGGTTATGGAATCCGCCCCTACGATTTTGTTTTCGACCAAAGGGAGAAAACGCCACCGTATTTATTATCTATTATTTTAAGAAACGGAGGTGCAGCCTATTCCATGATACCCCAGGAATATATACAGGAAGTCGTGCGGCGCAACGACATTGAAGAAGTCATCGGCCAGTATGTCCAGCTGCGCCGCCGCGGACGCACGGCCACGGGTCTGTGTCCGTTCCACAATGAAAAAACGCCGTCCTTCGTCGTTTACCCGGATACCCAGAGCTTTTACTGCTTCGGCTGCGGTGCGGCGGGCGATGTCATCAACTTTGTGCGCAAGTACAACAATCTCGGCTATGTCGAGGCTGTCAAGCAGCTGGCGGGCCGCGCCGGTATGCCGCTGCCCGAGGAGGATGACCGCGAGTCCCGTGCGCGCCAGCGCCTGTTGGAGATCAACCGCTGCGCCGCGCGCTACTTCTACGAGAACCTCAACGCCAAAACGCCGGAGGCCGCCATGGCCCGCCGCTACTGGAAGGAAAAGCGCGGCCTGTCCGACGCCGCTATCCGCCGGTTCGGCCTTGGCTACGCGCCGGAGGACTTCGGCGGCCTGCTGCACTACCTCAAGCGCCGCGGCTTCAGTGAGGAGGAACTGGAAACCTCCGGCCTCGTCAAGCGCAGCGCCAAGGGCAACCTCTATGACATCTTCCGCCACCGCGTCATGGTGCCCATCATTGATGTGCGCGGGGCCATCATTGCCTTCGGCGGGCGCGTGCTGGACGACTCCAAGCCCAAGTACATCAACAGCCCCGAGACGATGGTTTACCACAAATCCCGCACGCTTTTTGCACTGAATATCGCCAAAAAGTCAAAAAACCGGCGCTACATTCTCTGTGAGGGCTACATGGACGTCATCTCGATGCATGAGGCCGGGTTTGACACGGCGGTCTGTGCCTGCGGCACGGCCCTGACACCCGAGCAGGCCAAGCTGCTGAGCGAGTACGCCGACGAGGTCGTTTTGAGTTACGACTCCGACGAGGCGGGCCAGAAGGCCACCGAGCGCAGCCTTGGCATTCTGGGCAGCACGACGCTGAAAGTCAGCGTGCTGAGCTACCAGGGCGCGAAGGACCCGGACGAGTTCATCAAAAAATATGGCCGCGAGCGGTTCGAGATGCTCTTGAACGGCACGGCCAACCCGACAGAATTCCAGCTGAAAAAGAGCAAGGCCAAGTATGACCTGCGCAGCGACGACGGGCGGCTGAGCTACATCCGGGAGGCCATCGAGATTTTGACCGAGCGCGGCGTCAGCCCGACGGCGCGGGACGTCTACGCCGGGCGGTTGGCCGACGAGACCGGTGTCTCAAAACAGGCCATCCTTTCCCAGCTCAACGGGGCGCTTCAGGCCGCTGCGCGCCGCAGCTACCGCAAGGAGCAGCGCGACCTCTCCAAGGAGGGCATCGCGTCGGACATCCGCGTGCCCTACACCAGCAGCGGGGAGTCCGCCCTCGGCGCGGCCAACGCGGCGCGCCAGCTGGCCGTGGCCATGCTGCAGGACCCCGAGCAGGTGCCCTACGTCCGTGCGCGGCTGGATATGTCCACCGTGCTGGTGCCCGAGATGCAACGCGCGCTGGAGGCAATTTTCCGCTGTGTGGACGAGCACCTGCCGCTGAACCAGACGTCATTACAGCAAATGCTGGATGAGGCCGCGTTCCAGCAACTGGCCCACGGGCAGGCGTACAACCACGACATCCGTCTGCAAAGGCAGGATATTGATATGTATCTGGACCGCTTGCAGACCGCCAAGCCGATCGGTGAGCAGGTCAAGGGTATGAGCGACGGCCAGCTGGAAAGCTACTTTGCAAACCTCGGCAAAAAGAAGGGCGCCCGCCCCGCCGAGACAGACGAATAACGACATTCCGACATACTTTGTCAAACAATAGAAAACCAAAAGGAGAACGTACTTATGGCAGAAAAGAAAGATCCGATCCGCAGCCTGATCGACACGGGCCGCCGCGCCGGCAAGCTGACCAGCAGTGAGATCAGCGACGCAATGGAGGAAAATGGCAACGTTCTTGACGTAGAAGCGATGGAAAAGCTCTACGAGGAGCTGGAAAGCAACGGCATCGAGATCGTCGACGACACGCCCGTTGACGTCAGCAGCGCCCTGCCCAGCTCCGAGGAGGGCGCGGACGACTACGAGGACGGCCTGACTGCCGACGGCATCACGATTGACGACCCCGTCAAGGTCTACCTGAAGGAAATTGGCCGCGTGCCGCTGCTGTCCCCCGAGGAGGAAACCGAGCTGGCACTGAAAATTCAGGCCGGCGGTCCCGATGGCGAGAAGGCCAAGCAGCGCCTGAGCGAGGCCAACCTGCGTCTGGTCGTCTCCATCGCCAAGCGCTATGTGGGCCGCGGCATGCAGTTCCTGGATCTGATCCAGGAAGGCAACCTGGGCCTGATCAAGGCTGTCGAAAAGTTTGACCACACCAAGGGCTTCAAGTTCTCCACCTACGCAACGTGGTGGATCCGTCAGGCCATCACCCGCGCCATCGCCGACCAGGCCCGCACCATCCGCATCCCCGTGCACATGGTCGAGACGATCAACAAGGTCAAGAAGGTGTCCAGCCAGCTGCTGCATGAGTACGGCCACGACCCCAGCGCCGAGGAGATCGCCGAGCGCCTTGACATGCCCGTGGATAAGGTCCGCGAGATCATGCGCGTCGCACAGGAACCCGTCAGTCTGGAGACGCCCATCGGTGAGGAAGAGGACAGCCATCTGGGCGACTTCATCCCCGACGATGACGCACCCGTGCCCGCCGAGGCCGCCAGCCAGACCCTGCTGAAGGAGCAGCTGGCCGACGTGCTCAAGACTCTGACCCCGCGTGAGGAAAAGGTCCTGCGCCTGCGCTTCGGCCTGGAGGATGGCCGCCCCCGCACGCTGGAGGAAGTTGGCAAGGAGTTCAACGTCACCCGTGAACGCATCCGCCAGATCGAAGCCAAGGCCCTGCGCAAGCTCCGCCACCCCAGCCGCAGCAAGAAACTGCGGGATTTCTTGGATTGATTTGATACGTGAATAAAAGTGCCCCGCCCTGCTTGTGAAAATAAGCAGGGCGGGGCTTTGGTTTGTGTGGGTGTTATGGCCGCTCTGTAGGGGCGGCTGCAATGTTCCACGGGCAAGCAATGCTCACCCCTACAAGGCGTCCAACAAAATTTATGCCTTATTCCTCGCAATACGCCGCAATCGCCTTCGCTGCAAATTCAGCAGTGCCGGGGCCGCCTGCGGCGTTGATGTTGGCGGTGAACTCTCCGCCTGCGCCGTACATTTGGCCGAGCTGGGCGAAAATCTCCTTTGTGCAGGTGTAGTAGTGCTCGGTGATGAAAGCTTGCAGCTTGGCGGCCTGCGCCTGCACGGCGGGGTTGTCGATGGGCAGGTTTTGCAGTGCGCCGAACCCGGCGGTCAACGCCATCAGCTGATTGTTTATATCGCTGCTCTCCTGCACCGTGCGTTCGGCGGCGTTCTGCTCAAACTCGCGGTAGGCGGGGGTGTCGCCCCAAGATTCCTTGGCGCGGCGGGTGTACTCGTCAATGCGGGATGTATCAAATTCTTTGAATTGCATAGTGTGTCCTCCTGCGGCTTGCAAAGTCCGCGCCAGCCGTATCAAATCTTCCAAGTGCTGCTTTTTCAGCGTGAGAAGCTCAATTTGTTGGCGCAGAGCCTTGCGGCGGTCAAAATTCGGGTTGTCCAAAATGGTGCGGATGTCCCGCAAGGGAAACTCCAGCTCCCGAAACAGCAAAATCTGCTGCAAACGTTCCAGTGCTGCATCGTCATACAGCCTGTAGCCGCTCTCGGTGCGCATGGCGGGCAGCAGACCCAGCTTATCATAGTATTGCAGCGTGCGTATGCTTATGCCTGTCAGTCGGCTGGCTTCTTTTACGGTCATCATGATAAAACCCTCGTTTCCTTTGCGGTACTGCCATCATACACCCTGACGTTGCGTCAGAGTCAAGCATTTATTGAAAAAAAGTGTAATTGAAAACTTTCCGCGTCTGTGTTACACTTGCCTTTGTGCGAATTACGAAATTGGGAGGAAACAGGAGAATCATGGAACAAAAACAAAACAGAAGTTCGTTTTCCGGCAAACTCGGCTTTGTGCTGTCGGCTGCCGGGGCGTCGGTGGGGCTGGGCAATATCTGGCGGTTCCCGTATCTGGCAGCCAAGTACGGCGGCGGTATTTTTCTGCTGATCTATATTGTGCTGGCGCTGACGTTCGGCTACACGATGATCATGGCCGAGACTGCCCTGGGCCGCATGACCCACAAAAGCCCGGTCAGCGCCTACGGTGCGTTTGCAAAGTCGGGACGCAAAAACGGGTTCCTCGGCTTTGGCGGCTGGATCAACGCCGTTATCCCGGTGCTGATCGTGCCGTACTACTCGGTCATCGGCGGCTGGGTCATCAAATATCTGTTTGAATATCTGCGCGGCAACGCCCAGGGTCTTGCGGAGGACGGCTATTTCAGCGCGTTCATTGCAGATGGCGCGTCCGCCGAGGTCTGCTTCCTGCTGTTTGCGTTCTTTACGCTGGGCATCATCTTTGCGGGCGTGCGCAACGGCGTGGAGCGCGTCTCCAGGCTCATGATGCCGGTGCTGGTCGTGCTGTCGGTCATCATTGCGGTCTACTCGGTCACGCGCCCCGGCGCACTGGCAGGTGTTGCCTATTTCCTGGTGCCCAACCCGGCCAACTTCTCGTGGATGACCGTCGTCACGGCCATGGGGCAGATGTTCTACTCGCTGTCCATCGCCATGGGCATTCTTGTCACGTTCGGCTCTTACATGAAGAAGGATGTCTCGATTGAGGAATCCACCGAGCACGTCGAGATTTTCGACACGCTCATCGCCGTTATGGCGGGCCTGATGATCATTCCGGCGGTGTTTGCGTTCTCCGGCGGCGATCCCGACACGCTGCAGGCCGGTCCCGCGCTGATGTTCATTACGATCCCGAAAGTCTTTGCCAGCATGGGGCTGGGCACGGTGGTGGGTGTGCTGTTCTTTGTGCTTGTGCTGTTTGCAGCGGTCACCAGCTCGATTGCCCTGACCGAGAGCGCCGTCTCAACGTTTGAGGATGAGTTGGGCTGGGACCGCAAAAAGGCCACGGTGCTCGTCGGCGTCATCATGGTGGCGCTGGGCACGCTGTCCAGCCTGGGCTATGGCCCGCTGGCGGGGGTCACGGTCATCGGGATGCAGTTCCTCGACTTCTTCGACTTCCTGACGAACTCGGTCATGATGCCGATTGCGGCCATTGCGACCTGTCTGCTCGTCTCCCGCGTCATCGGCGTGGACAAGATCGAGCAGGAGGTTGAGCTGGACGGCCGGCCCTTCCGCCGCAAGAGGATCTTCCGCTTCATGATCCGCTGGCTCTGCCCGGTCTTTGCCGCCGTCATTCTGGCAAGCTCGGTGGCCAATGCGTTTGGAATCATTAAAATGTGACAGAAAAGGACCGTTTCCGGGTGTGGAGACGGTCCTTTTTTGTTTTATTAGAGATGCAGGGCAAGGCTCCGCGGGCGGATATAGAATCCGCTCCTACGGCCTCCGAGGCCGCAGGCACCCGCAGCCTGTCGAAAAAGTGCATCGTAGGGGCGAGCACTGCTCGCCCGCAGAAGCGCTGCGGCAGCCGGAGCGCTGCCAGGCCGTCGGGGGCGCCCCGCCCTACGATGCTTCTATTTCTTCTCCGGCTTGTACCGCAGCACCTTCTCCGAAAAATGCCTTGTAAAGAATTGCACGAACGGTCCTAACCCGAAGGCGCAGATCAGGGTGCCCAGCCCGATCAGTCCGCCCAACAGGAAGGCAAGCACCGCACACAGCGCATCGGTGAACACGCGGCAGCCGAAATAGGGGACAGGCAGCCGGTCTGCCAGCATCAGCGAGAGCGCGTCATACGGTGCGACGCCTAAATCCGCCGTCTGGTACAGCGAGCACCCCAGCGCGATGACCAACACCGCCACAGCGACCCAAAGCAGCTGCACCGGCAGCGTGTCGGCAGAGCCAAAGACGGCGGTCATCGCGTCGCCGGTAAACATGACGATGAACCCGATGCAGAAGCTGTTGATGATGGTGCCAAGCCCGATGTACCGCCGCCCCCAAAGCAGCTGCGGCACGAAAAGGCAGAGATTCATCAGCACATTCTCGATGCTGAACGGCAGGCCGACCAGCTCCGCCAACCGCAGGTTCAGCGCACTGATGGAGTCGTTGCCCAGGCGCGAGAACTTGAACACCGCAATGCCGATGCCGATGATGACGACGCCCGCGATCATGCCAAGGATGCGCCGCAGGGTGATTTTCTGGCCGAGAAGATTCATGTGCAAAACGCCTTTCTAATTACAATAAGGATTCTGTATAGTACTATCCCGTAAAACACCCCGCCTGTCAAGAGACAACCTGTTTAAAATATCACACCCAACCTTGTGAAAACTGCCAAAAACCGCACCCTGTAGCCGCTGTACCGAATTTGTCAAGCGGAGGGAAACGGTGCAAAATCAGCAAATTGCCGAAATTTTGTTACACCCGCCCGGGCGTTCGATAGAACGGAAAAACTTCATAAAAAAGCCGAAAAACCCTTGACAGCAAGCCATTTACCCTGTATACTAAAACAGTATCACGAAAATGGAATAGAGCGCCCTAAAGGAATTTTGCAAAATCTATAAAATCAAAAAGTTTGTGAAAAACGACGAATATGCCGCAGTTTCACAGCCGCCTTTCGGGTCGCTTTCGCCAACTTTGTCAATCTATGGAATAGGAGTGGTCGCGTTTTATGGTAAAGGTCAAGCCCGTACAAAACGGCAGAACGACCCGCATGAGCTTTTCCCGCATCAACGAAGTGATTGGTATGCCCAATCTGATCGAGATCCAGAAAAACTCTTACAACTGGTTCCTGGAGGAGGGCCTGCATGAGGTCTTCCACGACATTGCCGCAATCGAGGACTACACCGGCAACCTCGTGCTGGAGTTCGTCGATTACCGGCTGGACAAGAACCCCAAGTATTCTATTAAAGAATGCAAAGAGCGGGATGCCACGTATGCGGCACCCCTGTACGTCACGGCCCGTCTGTTCAACAAGCAGACCGGCGAGGTGAAGGAGCAGGAGATCTTCATGGGCGACTTCCCGCTCATGACCGACGCCGGTACCTTCATCTCCAACGGTGCCGAGCGTGCCATCGTCTCCCAGTTGGTCCGTTCTCCCGGCGTTTTCTACGGCTCCAGCAAGGACCGTACCGGCAAGGACCTGTTCACCGCCACCATGAACCCCAACCGCGGTGCCTGGCTGGAGTATGAGACGGACTCCTCTGACGTTTACTACGTCCGTATCGATAAGAACCGCAAGCTGCCCGTTACCACGCTGCTGCGTGCTCTGGGCCTGTCCACCGATGAGCAGATCAAGCAGTTCTTCGGCGATTCCGAGCCGAAGATCAACGCCTCTCTCGAGAAGGACATCACCCACAACACCGAGGAGGGCCTGCTCGAAGTCTACCGCAAGCTGCGCCCCGGTGAGCCCCCGACGGTGGAAAACTCCCGCGCGCACCTGAACAACCTGTTCTTTGACCCGCGCCGTTACGACCTGGCTCGTTTTGGCCGCTATAAGATGAACAACAAGCTCAGCCTGACCCGCCGCATTGCCGGTTATAAGGCTGCCGAGGACATCATCGCCCCGCTGACCGGCGAGCTGCTGGCCGCCAAGGGCGAGAAGATCAACATGGCCAAGGCCGAGGAGATCGATAACGCCGGTGTTACCCGCGTTACCATCCTTGTTGAGAAGAAGGGCGAGGAGCCCCGTCCGTTCATTGTCATCTCCAACGGCTGCGTCAACGCCCAGAACTTCTTCAGCTTCGATGTCGAGGCCGAGGCCGGTGTCAATGAGCGCGCCAACTTTGCCGAGATCCGCAAGATCCTCGACACCACCTCCGATGTGGAGGAGCAGAAGGAGCTGCTGCGCCAGAACCACGATGTTCTGATCAGCCGCACCGTCACCGTCGATGACATCTTTGCCTCTGTCAACTACCTGCTGGGCCTTGACCACGGCATCGGTACCACCGATGAGATCGACCATCTGGGCAACCGCCGCGTCCGCAGCGTCGGTGAGCTGCTGCAGAACCAGTTCCGCATCGGCTTCTCCCGCATGGAGCGCGTCATCCGTGAGCGCATGACCCTGCAGAATCAGGAAAACGGCGAGATCACTCCGCAGAGCCTCGTCAACATCCGCCCTGTCGTCGCCGCCATCAAGGAGTTCATCGGTTCCAGCCCGCTGTCCCAGTTCATGGACCAGAACAACCCGCTGGCTGAGCTGACCCACAAGCGCCGTCTGTCCGCTCTGGGCCCCGGCGGTCTGTCCCGTGACCGCGCAGGCTTCGAGGTCCGCGACGTTCACTACACCCACTATGGTCGTCTGTGCCCCATCGAGACGCCTGAAGGCCCGAACATCGGTCTGATCTCCTATCTGGCCACCTACGCCAAGATCAACAAGTACGGCTTCGTTGAGGCCCCGTACCGCAAGGTCGACAAGGCCACCGGCACTGTCACCGATGAGGTCGTCTATATGACCGCCGACGAGGAGGACGAGTATATCGTCGCTCAGGCCAACGAGCCGCTGGACGAGAACAACCACTTCGTCCGTCCCCGCGTCTCCGGCCGCCACCGCAACGACATCCAGGAGTTCGACGCTTCTCAGGTCGACTACATGGACGTTTCTCCGCGTATGATGGTTTCCGTCGCTACGGCCTGCATCCCGTTCCTCGAGAACGACGACTGCAACCGTGCACTGATGGGCTCCAACATGCAGCGTCAGGCCGTGCCTCTGATGGTCACCCAGCAGCCGCTGGTTGCCACCGGCATGGAGTACAAGGCCGCCACCGACTCCGGTGTCTGCGTCCTGGCCGCCCATGACGGCACTGTTGAGTATGTCGACGCCGACAAGATCATTGTCCGCTGCGCCGACGGCTCCGCCGACACCTATGAGCTCATCAAGTTCATGCGCTCCAACCAGGGCAACTGCAACAACCAGCGCCCCATCGTCAATGTGGGCGAGACCGTCAAGGCCGGCGACGTGCTGGCCGACGGCCCCGCGACCCGCAACGGCGAGATCAGCCTGGGCAAGAACGCCCTGATCGGCTTCATGACCTGGGAGGGCTACAACTACGAGGACGCCGTCCTGCTGAACGAGAAGATCGTCCGTGAGGACGTTTACACCTCTATCCACATTGAGGAATATGAGACCGAGTCCCGCGACACCAAGCTGGGACCCGAAGAGATCACCCGCGACATCCCCAACGTCTCTGAGGATGCTCTGAAAGACCTGGACGAGCGCGGCATCATCCGCATCGGCGCCGAGGTCAAGAGCGGTGATATTCTGGTCGGCAAAGTCACCCCGAAGGGCGAGACCGAGCTGACCGCTGAGGAGCGCCTGCTCCGTGCCATCTTCGGCGAGAAGGCCCGCGAGGTGCGTGACACCTCTCTGCGTGTGCCTCACGGCGAGTACGGCATCATCGTGGACGTCAAGGTCTTCACCCCGGAGAACAGCGACGAGCTGCAGCCCGGTGTGCGCGAGGTCGTCCGCTGCTACATCGCTCAGAAGCGCAAGATCAGCGTCGGCGATAAGATGGCAGGCCGTCACGGCAACAAGGGTGTCGTTTCCCGCATCCTGCCGCAGGAGGATATGCCCTACCTGCCCGACGGCACCCCGCTGGACATCGTGCTGAACCCCCTGGGCGTTCCTTCCCGTATGAACATCGGTCAGGTGCTGGAAGTCAACCTTGGCTATGTTGCCAAGGCCCTTGGCTGGCATGTGCAGACCCCCGTGTTCGATGGCGCGCACGAATCCGATATCCGTGACTGCCTGGCCGAAGCCCGCGATAAGTGGCATGGCGACCATGCACCGGAATATCCCACCAAGCTGCCCCGCCTGATGGGCGATAAGGGCCACATCATCGATTTCAGCAAGATCGACCTGACCGATGACGGCAAGACCACCGTTTACGATGGCCGTACCGGCGAAAAGTTCCCCTCCAAGGTTACTGTCGGTTATATGTACTACCTCAAGCTGCATCACCTGGTTGATGATAAGATCCATGCCCGTTCCACCGGCCCGTACTCTCTGGTTACCCAGCAGCCTTTGGGCGGCAAGGCCCAGTTCGGCGGCCAGCGTTTCGGCGAAATGGAAGTTTGGGCTCTGGAAGCTTATGGCGCGGCTTACACCCTGCAGGAGATCCTGACTGTCAAGTCTGACGACGTTGTGGGCCGTGTCAAGACCTACGAAGCAATCGTCAAGGGCGAAGATGTGCCGAATCCGGGCATCCCCGAAAGCTTCCGCGTTATGCTGAAAGAACTGCAGAGCCTTGGCCTGGATATTGTTGTTCAGGATAAGGAAGGCAACGCTGTTGATATGCGTCAGGAATATGACGATGACGATGCCAACTTTGACAACAGCGATATCGGTGATAACGTTCTGCTGGAAAGCGAGCTGCAGGATGATTACAGTGTCAAGGATGCCGATGAAGGCTTTGACGACGACCTGGGCGATGAGGAGCCGGATGAAGCTTCTCTGGCACAGATCGAAGCCGACAATGGCGACGACCTGTTCGACGGTGAATGATCGGAATGCTGTTTACGTCACGATTAAATGAGAGGGTTCGCTGAATGGAAAATAAAGAGTTCGATTCTATCAAGATCGGCCTTGCTTCTCCCGACCAGATCCGTGCCTGGAGCTATGGCGAGGTCAAGAAACCTGAAACCATCAACTACCGCACCCTGAAGCCGGAGCGCGACGGCCTGTTCTGCGAGCGCATTTTTGGACCTACCAAGGACTGGGAATGCCACTGCGGCAAGTATAAGCGCATCCGCTACAAGGGTAAGATCTGTGACAAGTGCGGCGTCGAGGTCACCCGCGCCAAGGTCCGCCGTGAGCGCATGGGCCACATTGAGCTGGCCGCGCCTGTCTCGCACATCTGGTATTTCAAGGGCATTCCCAGCCGCAT
>ERZ840371.3370-NODE-3370-length-13135-cov-5.486162_pt1 | contig 13135 bp, 10 predicted proteins | sample MGYA00519937_ERZ840371 | MGnify/ENA primary metagenome ERZ840371 (study PRJEB31850, sample SAMEA3708873) | human gut metagenome | biome: human gut; feature: human-associated habitat; material: faeces | place: China | collected 2014 ... | reverse complement strand
GCTGCGCAATCAGCGTCTTGGGATTATTGGTCCTAATGGATGCGGAAAGTCAACACTCATCAAGATTATTGATGGGATGGTACAGCCGGATGCAGGAGAAGTGGAAATTGGAGAAACCATCCGCATAGGGTATTTTGCACAGGAAGTGCCGGATATGGATACCAATCAGCGTGTGATTGATTATATCCGTGACGTGGCAGAGTATATTCCGACCAGAGACGGGAAGATTTCCGCAACAATGATGCTGGAGAGGTTTCTCTTTGATTCTGCCATGCAGTATGCACCCATTGCCAAATTGTCAGGTGGTGAGAAGAGGCGTCTGTATCTGCTGAAGGTTCTGATGGAGGCGCCGAATGTGCTTCTTCTGGATGAGCCAAGTAATGATCTGGATATTCCTACACTGACCATTCTGGAGGATTATCTGGATTCTTTTGCAGGGATTGTGATCGCAGTGTCTCATGACAGGTATTTTCTGGATAATATTGTGGACAGGATTTTTGCTTTTGAGGGGAATGGACATCTGACCCAGTATGAGGGCGGATATACGGATTATACAGAGGCGCTGGCGAGAAAAGGCGGGGCAGTATCTGAAGGACAGAGCACTGCAGTTGGCGCGGAAAAGAAGAAGTCGGCTCAGGCAGACTGGAAGCAGAATCGTCCCCAGAAGCTGAAATTTACCTATAAAGAGCAGAGGGAATTTGAAACCATCGATGATGATATTGCGGCGCTGGAGGAACTGCTGGAGAAGCTGGATAAGGATATGGAGGCCAATGCCACCAATTCTGTGAAGCTTCGTGAGATCATGGAGCAGAAGGAGAAGGCACAGGCAGATCTGGATGAGAAGATGGACAGGTGGGTTTATCTGAATGATATGGCGGAGCGAATCGAGGCACAAAAAAGTGAAAAGTGATTTTTTTCAGATGCTATTGACTTTGCAGAGGGTTCTTTAGTATGATACAGATTATGGAAGATTGCAGGAGCTGCTTTGCAGCGGGGCAATTTGCGGATGCCGGGTCAGTAACAGAAAATATCTTTTGATTCTGACATCTGTGAGTGAACAGTAAGTGAACAGGAGATATAAAAATATGGCAGAACAGGTCAGAGTTGTAGTGGACGCAATGGGCGGGGATAATGCCCCGGCAGAACCTGTCAGAGCTGCAGTGGAAGCTGTAACAGAGAGACAGGACATAAAAGTAATTCTTACAGGAAAACAGGAAGTGATAGATAAGGAACTGACGAAATATTCCGGATATCCGAAGAACCAGATCCAGGTTGTCAATGCATCCCAGGTGATCGAGACAGCAGAACCCCCTGTTTTTGCGATCCGTAAGAAAAAAGATTCATCAATCGTAGTAGGTTTGAATATGGTTAAGAAACAGGAGGCAGATGCCTTTGTTTCATCAGGAAGTACAGGAGCTGTTCTTGTTGGCGGACAGGTACTGGTAGGCAGAAGTAAAGGTGTGGAGAGGCCGCCTCTTGCACCGTTGATCCCTACCACGAAGGGTGTTTCCCTTCTGATCGACTGTGGTGCCAATGTGGATGCACGTCCATCGCATCTGGTGCAGTTTGCGAAGATGGGTTCCATTTATATGGAGAATGTTCTCGGAGTGAAGAAGCCGAGAGTGGCGATTGTCAATATCGGCGCAGAGGAGGAGAAGGGCAATGCCCTTGTGAAGGAGACATTCCCTCTGCTGAAGGCGTGTGAAGACGTCAATTTTGTGGGAAGCATTGAGGCGAGAGAGATTCCGAAGGGAGAGGCGGACGTGATTGTCTGCGAGGCTTTCGTTGGAAATGTCATCTTAAAGCTGTACGAAGGACTCAGCAGTACGTTAATCGGTGCCATCAAGAAAGGCATGATGAGCACGTTGAAGAGCAAAATCGGTGCAGCACTTGCATTGCCGGCATTAAAGTCTACGTTAAAGACTTTCGATGCAACACAGTACGGCGGTGCGCCGCTTCTGGGACTGAATGGTCTTGTGGTCAAGACGCACGGAAGTGCAAAAGCAAAAGAGATTACGAATTCTATTTTCCAGTGTGTGACGTTCAAGGAAGAGGACATCAATGGAAAGATCAGGAAAAATATAGTAAGTTCTGCGGAACAGGAAGGAATGTAGGTTATGGAATTTGAAAAGCTGAAAAAAATCATTGCAGAGGTTTTGAATGTGGATGAAGAGGAGATTACGATGGAGACCACATTCGTAGATGATCTCGGAGCAGATTCCCTCGATATTTTTCAGATCATTATGGGGATTGAAGAGGAATTTGACATTGAGATTGCAAATGAAGATGCAGAACATATTGTGACCGTATCAGATGCAGTAGAAGAGATCAAGAATGCTTTAAACTCATAAGAGACAATTTGATGATGTGTCATAAAGCCCTTGTCCGGAAAGCAAGGGCTTTTGTTGATAAGAGGAACCCGTACGGCGGCGTTGCCGCGGGGCACAGAGATTTTGAGGCTTTTTCTTACTCTATACAAGGGCTGTAGGGCAAGAAAAGACCTCCGAAAGAGACGAGGAGGATAAGGAAATGTCAAAACTGACAGAACTGGAACAAGTGATTGGTTATGAGTTTAACGAGCAGAGACTGTTGCAGCAGGCACTGACACACAGTTCTTTTGCAAATGAGAAGCACATGAAGAAGCTTTCGGATAATGAGAGACTGGAGTTTTTGGGAGACGCGGTCTTAGAGGTCGTGTCGAGTGAGTTCCTCTACAAGGAGCATACAGATCTCCCGGAGGGCGATCTGACAAAGCTGCGCGCGAGCATCGTCTGTGAGCCGACGCTTGCGCTGTGCACCAGGGAGATTGACCTTGGAAAGTATCTGTATCTGGGCAAGGGGGAGAATCTGACCGGCGGAAGAGGACGCAAGTCGATTCTTTCGGATGCGCTGGAAGCCGTGATCGGTGCGATTTATCTGGACGGCGGTTTTGAGCCGGCAAAAGCTTTTATCCACCGCTTCATTCTGACGGATATTGAGCACAAGAAGCTGTTCTATGACAGCAAGACGATTCTGCAGGAAGTGGTACAGGGGCATTACGAGGAACCGCTTCACTATGAACTCATCGGCGAGGAGGGACCGGATCACGACAAACGTTTCCTGGTGGAGGCGGTGATCGGGAATACGACAATCGGCGAGGGAAGCGGACATACCAAGAAGGCAGCGGAGCAGGAGGCGGCATATCAGGCATTGCTCTGGATGAAAGAGAGAGGTTTATATGTATCTTAAGAGCATTGAAGTGCAGGGATTCAAATCATTTGCGAACAAGATCGTATTTGATTTTCACAATGGAATCACTGGAATCGTAGGACCAAACGGTAGTGGTAAGAGTAATGTTGCAGATGCAGTGCGCTGGGTATTGGGTGAGCAGAGTGCAAAACAGCTTCGCGGTGCAAGCATGCAGGATGTTATTTTTGCCGGTACAGAAAACAGAAAACCTTTAAGCTATGCATATGTTGCAATCACTATGGACAACTCAGATCATCAGCTTGCCATTGATTTCGAGGAAGTTACGGTGTCAAGACGTGTTTACCGTTCCGGCGAGAGTGAGTATCTGATCAATGGAAGTCCGTGTCGTCTGAAAGATGTCACAGAACTTTTCTATGATACGGGTATCGGTAAAGAGGGATATTCTATTATCGGTCAGGGACAGATCGAGCGTATCTTAAATGGTAAACCGGAAGAGCGAAGAGAACTTTTTGACGAGGCGGCAGGAATCGTAAAGTATAAAAAGCGAAAAGCAACTGCCCAGAAAAAGTTAGAGAACGAGCGGGAAAATCTGGTGCGTGTCAATGATATTCTGGCAGAGTTAGAGCGTCAGGTCGGTCCGTTGGAGCGCCAGGCGGAAAAAGCCCGCATTTATTTAAAGAAAAAAGAAGAGTTAAAAACGTTTGATGTCAATATGTTCTTATTGGAAATGGAGCGTATTGACAGACAGTTACAGGAAGTCAAAGAAAACTATTCGATTGCGGATCGTGATTATCAGGAAGCAAAAGAAAGTTATGAGCAGATAAAAACAGAATATGAAAAGCTTGAACAGGATATGGCGGCAGAGGACGAAAAGATTAATGCAATCCGTGACGAGATGAGTCAGTCCGCTGTGACAAAGAACAAGCTGGAGAGCCAGATTGAAATCTTAAACGAGCAGATCCGTTCGGCAGAGCATACGGATGAACATATGCAGAGCCGTCTGGATGCCATCGACCATGAGAAAGAAGAGCGCATTTCTTCCGGAAAGACTTATGAGGAAGAAAAGGTTACTCTGGACGCACAGATCTCTGAGATTGAGGAAAAGAAAAAAGCAGCGGAAGAAGCACTTCAGACATTGCAGACAGAGATCGCGAGATGTACGGAAGGCATGGAAAAAGGCAAAAGCGAATTGATTGAACTGTTGAACAGCAAGGCTTCCATTAAGGCAAGACAACAGCGGTTTGATACGATGGAAGAACAGGTCAATATCCGAAAAGCCCAGTTAAACCAGAGACTGCTTGCAAGAAAAACAGAGGAAGCAGATTTAGATTCTGTTTTAGCAGAGTATCAGAAAGATTTAGATTCCGTCAATCAGAAAATAAAAGAGCTGAAACAGGTCGGACTTTCCATGGAGGAAAAAAGCCGTGACTGGAAGAAAAAATCCATTGAGACAACGCATACATTAGAGGAGACGCTTGCAAGATATAACAAGCAGCAATCCAAGCTGGAATCCCTGAAAAATATCGCAGAGCGCTATGACGGATACGGTAACAGTATCCGTAAAGTGATGGAACAGAAAGAGCAGAACAGGGGACTTCTCGGAGTTGTTTCTGATCTGATCCAGGTGGAGAAAAAGTATGAAACTGCTATCGAGACTGCATTGGGTGGAAATATCCAGAATATTGTCACAGAGGATGAAGCGACTGCCAAGAAAATGATCTCTTTCTTAAAGGAGAATCGTTTGGGACGTGCAACTTTTTTACCTCTTACAAGTGTAGATGGAAAAGGCAACTTTAAAAATATGGATGCCCTAAAAGAACCGGGCGTCATTGGACTTGCCAATACGTTAGTCAAAACAGAGGCAAAATACGAGGGCGTGACTGCCTACCTGTTAGGAAGAGTGATCGTCACAGAGAATATTGATTTTGCAATCAAACTGGCAAAGAAGAATCATTATTCCCTTCATATCGTAACGTTAGAGGGAGAGTATTTAAGCCCGGGTGGCTCCATGACAGGTGGTGCATTCCGCAATAACAGTAATCTTCTCGGAAGAAACCGTGAGATCGAAGAATTAGAGGAACTGATCAGCAAGTCAGAACAGAAGATAAAGGAAAGCCGCAACCGTCTGGAGGATATCAAGACAGCACAGAGTCTGCTCGTGGATGATATCGAAGCCAATAAGGCAGAACTACAGGAGCAGCTGATTTTACAGAATACGGCAAAAATGAATGTGGATCGTGCAGCGGCGCAGAAGAACGAAAGTGAAAATGTGTATGCAGGACTGATCGCAGAAAACCGTGAGATAGAGAAACAGCTTCAGGAAATCAACGATAATAAAGAAAAAATATCAGAAGAAATTGAATATGTGAAAAATCGTGAGAGCCAGATCGAGGAAGAAAATAAGAACTTCCAGCAAATTCTGGATGCGAAAAGTGCAGACGTGGAATCTGCCACAAATGCGGTATCACAGGTGACATTAGAACTTGCGGGAATCCGCCAGAAGGCAGAATTCGTAATGGAAAATCTCACACGTATCCAGAGCGAGATCAGGCGGTTTGACGACGAGCGCGAAGGCGTGTTAAACGAAGCGAAGAATGCGAAAGCAGATGTGGAGAAGAAACGTCAGGATATCGAGGAGATCAAAAAGACAATTTTAAACTCTGCAGATTATCAAAAAGAGCAGGAGAAAGCTTTAAAAGAGCATATCCGGAAGAAAGAGGAGATGTCTGCTTCCTACAAGGGATTTTTCCAGAAACAGGAGGATGTTTCCAGGAAAATCGCAGACCTGGATAAAGAGATTTACCGTTTGAACAGTCAGAGAGAAAAACTCGAAGAAGCCGGAAACTACCAGACGAATTATATGTGGGAGGAGTACGAGCTGACACTGCATGCGGCGATGGAGTTGAGGGATGAGGCATTTTCGGATCTTACGGATCTGAAAAAACAGATTGCAGGCATCAAAGATGACATTCGAAAACTGGGAGATGTCAATGTCAATGCTATTGAAGATTACAAAGAAATCTCGGAGCGTTACGGTTTCTTAAAGGGACAGCATGATGATCTGATCGAGACAGAAAAGACTCTGGTTGGAATTATTGAAGAACTGGATACCGGAATGCGCAAACAGTTTATGGAAAAATTTGCAGAGATCCAGCGCGAGTTTGACAAAGTGTTTAAGGAGCTTTTCGGTGGGGGAAAAGGAACGCTTGAGCTGGTGGAAGATGAGGATATCTTAGAGTGCGGCATCCGTATCATCGCACAGCCGCCAGGAAAGAAATTGCAGAATATGATGCAGATGTCCGGTGGAGAAAAGTCGCTGACTGCGATTTCACTGCTTTTTGCGATCCAGAATTTAAAACCTTCCCCATTCTGTCTGTTAGACGAGATCGAGGCGGCACTCGACGATTCCAACGTCGGCCGCTTTGCAAAATACTTACATAAGCTGACAAAAAGTACACAGTTTATTGTCATTACCCACAGACGCGGCACCATGGCGGCAGCAGATCGTCTGTATGGTATCACCATGCAGGAAAAAGGTGTTTCCACATTAGTTTCGGTCAATCTGATCGATGATGATCTGAGCAGCTGAGGCAGAGGACGCAGTGGGACAAATCATATAGAAACGAGGAAAAAGAGATGAGCGAAGAAAAAAAAGGCTTCTGGAGCCGTCTGGTTTCCGGGCTGAGCAAGACGAGAGATAATATCGTTTCCGGTATTGATGCAGTATTCAATGGATTTTCCAATATTGATGATGATTTCTATGAAGAGATCGAAGAGATCCTCATAATGGGTGATATCGGTGTCAATGCAACGGAAGCTATCATAGAAAACCTGAAGAAAAAAGTAAAGGAAAATCATATCAAAGATCCGGCAGAGTGCAAGGAACTTCTGATCAACAGTATCAAAGAGCAGATGGATGTCGGAGAGACAGCCTATCGTTTTGAAAACGAGAAATCTGTGGTGCTGGTGATCGGTGTCAACGGAGTCGGAAAGACGACATCTGTTGGAAAACTCGCCGGAAAATTAAAAGATCAGGGCAAAAAAGTTGTCCTTGCAGCAGCAGATACATTTCGTGCCGCAGCCGGAACACAGCTTCAGGAGTGGGCAAACCGCGCCGGAGTGGAGATGATCGGCGGACAGGAAGGCGCTGATCCGGGAGCTATCGTATATGATGCGGTGGCAGCAGCAAAAGCGCGGAATGCAGATGTACTTTTATGTGATACCGCAGGCAGACTTCACAATAAAAAGAATCTGATGGAGGAACTCCGCAAGATCAACCGTATTCTGGAAAAAGAATATCCGGATGCGTTCCGTGAGACATTGGTCGTTCTGGATGCAACGACCGGACAGAATGCACTCGCACAGGCAAGAGAGTTTGCAGATGTGGCAGATATCACCGGAATTATCCTGACAAAAATGGATGGAACAGCAAAGGGTGGAATTGCCGTTGCAATCCATTCAGAACTTGGTATTCCGGTAAAATATATTGGAGTCGGCGAAACAATCGAGGACTTGCAGAAATTCGATTCCAATCAGTTTGTGAATGCATTATTTGATGTACAGGAGGACAAATAGATATGTTAACATTAGACAAGTTTGAGGAGGCTTCCGAAAAGGTAAAGGAAGTCACGACAGAGACAAAACTGGTTTACAGTGATTATTTCAGCCAGCAGACAGGAAACAAGGTTTATTTAAAACCGGAGAATATGCAGTTTACAGGTGCGTATAAAGTGCGTGGCGCATATTATAAGATCAGCACACTGACTGAGGAGGAAAGAGCGAAGGGACTTATCACTGCCTCCGCAGGAAATCATGCGCAGGGTGTTGCCTACGCTGCAAAATGTTATGGATGCAAGGCAGTCATTGTCATGCCTACCACGACACCGCTCATCAAAGTAAACCGTACCAAGAGTTACGGCGCAGAGGTTGTGCTTTACGGAGATGTGTATGATGAGGCATGCCAGAAGGCTTACGAACTTGCAGAGAAAGAGGGATACACATTTATTCATCCATTTGATGATCTCGCAGTTGCAACCGGTCAGGGTACGATTGCAATGGAAATCTTCAAAGAACTTCCGCTGGTAGAATATATTCTTGTACCGATCGGTGGAGGCGGACTTGCAACAGGTGTTTCCACTCTTGCAAAATTATTAAATCCAAAGATCAAAGTGATCGGTGTAGAACCGGCAGGAGCAAACTGTATGCAGGCGTCTTTTGCAGCAGGAAAAGTGACAACACTTCCGACTGTCAGCACGATTGCAGATGGTACAGCCGTTAAGACACCGGGCAGCAAGATTTTTCCTTATATCCGGCAAAATCTGGATGATATTATCACAGTGGAGGATGATGAGCTGGTAGCAGCTTTCCTTGACATGGTGGAAAATCATAAGATGATCGTGGAAAATTCAGGACTTTTAACCGTAGCAGCATTAAAACATCTGGATGTGTCCGACAAACGGATTGTATCCATTTTAAGTGGTGGTAACATGGATGTCATCACCATGTCCTCTGTCGTACAGCAGGGATTGATCTTAAGAGACAGAATCTTCACTGTGTCTGTTCTGCTTCCGGATAAGCCGGGCGAACTCTGTAAAGTTTCCGGTATTATTGCGGCACAGCAGGGAAATGTCATCAAATTGGAACATAATCAGTTTGTTACAACAAACCGAAGCGCAGCCGTGGAACTCCGTATTACCTTAGAGTGTTTTGGCACGGATCATAAAAAACAGATCATCAAAGCACTGGAAAAAGAAGGTTACAAACCAAAAGTTGTCCGCACCAGCTTATAAGATTTATAAGTAATACTAAATTGAATTTTGGCGGATCATCATATATGATGGTTGTGGATTTGTCACATTTTTTAGTGAAAGGGGTATTATCAATGAAAAAAATAGAAGAGTATGTAAGAACCATACCAGATTTTCCGGAACCGGGCATTATGTTCCGTGATGTAACAAGTGTATTACAGGATCCGGATGGATTAAAACTGGCAATCGATTCCATGATCAAACTGTTAGATGGAGTAGATTTTGACATTATTGCAGGTGCGGAGTCCAGAGGATTTATCTTTGGAATGCCAATTGCCTATGCACTTGGAAAAGCTTTTATTCCGGTTCGTAAAAAAGGAAAACTTCCTTGTGAGACAGTCTCAGCAGAATATGATCTTGAATATGGAAAAGCAGAGATTGAGATTCATAAAGATGCAATCAAACCGGGACAGAAGGTTGTATTAGTGGATGACCTGATCGCAACCGGAGGAACCATGGAAGCAAGCTGTAAATTAGTAGAGCAGCTTGGCGGCGAAGTTGTAAAAATCCTTTTCTTAATGGAGTTGGCAGGATTAAAGGGACGTGAAAAACTGGCAAAATATGATGTAGCCTCTGTGATCACATACGAAGGAAAATAACCTTATAAAATATGAAGATGTTATGCAGTCACGTCAGGAGAGACCGTGACTGTAAAATGATGTAAGACAAAATTGGAGATTAGAAATGTTAGAGAAAATGTTTAAATTAAAAGAGAACAACACGACTGTGAAAACAGAAGTGTTAGCGGGTATCACCACATTTATGACAATGGCGTATATCCTTGCAGTCAATCCATCCATGCTCGCAGCAGCAGGAATGGATAAGACGGCAGTTTTGATGGCGACCTGTATCGCTTCCTTTATTGGAACACTGGCAATGGCAATGCTTGCAAATTATCCATTTGCACTTGCCCCGGGTATGGGATTAAATGCTTATTTTGCATACACGGTATGTGGCGCAATGGGATACGACTGGAAAATCGCCCTGATGGCAGTTTTTGCAGAAGGTCTGATTTTTATCGTGCTCTCCCTTACTAATGTGCGTGAGGCAATCTTCAATGCGATCCCTACCACTCTGAAAAAAGGTGTGAGTGTCGGTATCGGTTTCTTCATCGCATTTTTAGGTTTACAGGATGGCCACATTGTTGTAAATAACGATTCCACACTTGTTACGATCGTTGACTTTACAGGAGATTTCCATACACTTGGAATCGGAGCGATCCTTGCACTGATCGGTCTTTTTATCATCTCTATTTTATATATCAGAGGTGTAAAAGGAGCAATCCTCATCGGTATTGCTGCCACATGGATCTTAGGAATGATCGCTCAGGCAGCTGGTCTTTATATCCCGGATGCAGAAGCAGGATTTTATTCTTTATATCCGGTCTGGGGACTGACAGATTTCACTTCTTTAGGAGAGACATTCGGACAGTGCTTTAAAGCAGATTTTTCTACGGTAAGAGTATTTGATTTTGTGGTTATTATTTTATCCTTCTTATTCGTTGATATGTTTGATACATTAGGAACTTTGATTGGTGTGGCAAACAAAGCACAGATGTTAGATGAGAATGATAAACTTCCAAGGATCAAACAGGCACTGCTCGCAGATGCAATCGCAACAAGTGCAGGTGCAGTTCTTGGTACGTCCACAACAACAACATTTGTTGAGAGTTCTTCCGGTGTGGCAGAAGGTGCGAGAACAGGACTTGCCTCTGTAGTGACAGGTTTCTTATTCCTGCTTGCTATTTTCTTCTCACCAATTTTCTGTGCAATCCCGGGATTTGCAACAGCTCCGGCATTGATTTTCGTAGGATTTTTAATGGTAACAACAGTGATCTCTATTGACTTTACGGATATGACAGAGGCAATTCCAGCTTACTTATGTATGCTTGCAATGCCACTGATGTACAGCATTTCAGAAGGTATCGCAATCGGCGTTATCTCTTATGTTGTGATCAATGTAATCTGCGGCAAGGCAAAGAAAATCACACCGTTAATGTATGTGCTTGCAGTATTGTTTGTATGTAAGTATATCTTCTTATAAAAGAGCGTGAACCGGATGAAATATGTTCCCTTTATGATCTGCGTGATCGTGTTTCTTTTCACAAGCGCAGGGTATTTTATCACAGATAAGAAAACAGAAAAAATATATGGAGCACTTTCGATAGTAAGCATCGCGTGTGCGATTGTGCAGGCGGCGATCGTGTTTTAGAATGTGTTAAAAGACAGGTGTCAAGCAAAATCCCTTTACTGTAAAGAAAAAATGCTTGACACCTGTTTTGTTTTATGTTATCTTAGCAAAGGTGCCGATGTATGAATAGTAAAATAAAGGCATGGTGTGAAGAATGGAAGAAAAAATCGAACAGGCTTATCTCTATGACTTCTACGGAGAACTGCTGAACGAACACCAGAGAAGAATATATGAGGACTTCGTGTTCAATGACCTTTCTCTTGGAGAGATTGCAAATGAAGAGGGAATCAGCCGCCAGGGTGTGCATGATATGATTAAGCGTTGTACCAAGGCTCTGGAAGGATATGAAGAAAAACTTCATCTGATCGCAAAGTTTCAGTCAGCAAAGCAGAAAGTAGCACAGATTGATGCACTGGCGAAGGAGTTTCATTCCAGTCACAATGAAGCGATTATGGAGGAAATCGGGCAGATTTCCAATCAGATTTTAGAGGAGCTATAAGATGGCATTTGACAGTTTATCTGAAAAACTTCAAAATGTATTCAAAAACCTGCGAAGCAAAGGTCGTTTGACAGAGGATGATGTCAAGGCAGCTTTGAAGGAAGTTAAGATGGCTCTTTTAGAAGCGGATGTTAACTTCAAAGTCGTAAAGCAGTTTGTAAAAGATGTGCAGGAACGCGCAATCGGACAGGACGTGATGAACGGACTGAATCCTGGGCAGATGGTCATTAAGATTGTAAATGAAGAGATGGTGAAGCTGATGGGCTCTGAGACAACAGAGATTAAGCTTCAGCCGGGAAAAGCATTGACAGTCATTATGATGGAAGGTTTACAGGGTGCAGGTAAAACAACCACCGCAGCAAAGCTTGCAGGAAAGTTTAAGCTGAAAGGAAAGAAAGTATTACTGACTGCCTGTGATATTTACCGTCCGGGTGCGATTGAACAGTTACAGATCAATGGTGAGAAGCAGGGCGTGGAAGTATTTTCCATGGGAGATAAGATCAAACCTGTGAACATTGCCAAAGCAGCAATCGAGCATGCGGCAAAGAATGAATTTAATATTGTAATCCTGGATACAGCAGGACGTCTTCATATTGATGATGACATGATGGCTGAGTTGCAGGAAATCAAAGAGAATGTTACCGTTCATCAGACCGTTTTGGTTGTGGATGCCATGACTGGACAGGATGCAGTGAATGTAGCCAAGATGTTTGATGAAAAGGTTGGCATAGATGGTGTGATCTTAACGAAGTTAGACGGTGACACCAGAGGTGGTGCGGCACTTTCCATCCGTGCTGTTACCGGAAGACCTATTTTATATGTAGGTATGGGAGAAAAACTTTCCGATCTGGAGCAGTTTTATCCTGACAGAATGGCTTCAAGAATCCTTGGTATGGGTGATGTGCTGACACTGATCGAGAAGGCACAGGCAGATATCGATGAGGAGCAGGCAAAGCGTATTGAGCAGAAGATGCGCAAAAATGAATTTGACTTTGAGATGTATTTGGAATCTATGAGTCAGATGAAGAAAATGGGTGGATTATCCAGTATCCTTGGAATGATGCCCGGTCTTGGAATGGGAATGGGCAAAGGAAAGATGCCTGAGATCGATCAGGAGGCAGCCGAGAAGAACATGGCGCGCACAGAGGCAATCATTTATTCCATGACACCGGAAGAGAGACGTAATCCGTCGCTTATGAATCCAAGCCGCAAGAACCGCATTGCAAGAGGTGCAGGAGTTGATATTGCGGAAGTAAACCGTCTGGTAAAACAGTTTGAGCAGATGAAAAAGATGATGAAACAGATGCCGGGCATGATGAAAAAAGGTAAAAGAGGAATGTTCAAAGGGCTTCCTTTTTAATAAATTTTTAGCAATCACGTAGGAGGTGAAATGACATGGCAGTAAAGATCAGATTAAGAAGAATGGGACAGAAGAAAGCTCCTTTCTATA
>ERZ840371.3357-NODE-3357-length-13162-cov-2.361028_pt1 | contig 13162 bp, 9 predicted proteins | sample MGYA00519937_ERZ840371 | MGnify/ENA primary metagenome ERZ840371 (study PRJEB31850, sample SAMEA3708873) | human gut metagenome | biome: human gut; feature: human-associated habitat; material: faeces | place: China | collected 2014 ... | reverse complement strand
AAGCATGATGCCGAGTTTGAATAATCATCGGACGGAACCATGCAGAAAAATCGGCAAATTTAAATCTCACGAAAATAAGTCATTCGGAGTATTTCAGACATTAATCAGCAAATTCATAGCCGTCACTCGGCGAGGGCTGCCTGCCTGTTTCATCGAACAAAAGCCTTCCGATGGGTGAATCGGACCTTGCGCCCTGCTCGATGAACCATTCTGACGGGATATAAATCGTCGGTTCGATTGTCGGATCGGCGATAAGTTCATATTTTCGATAGCAGAGCAAAATTCCGCAGTCATAGAACATGAACATGCGATCCGAATAAATCGGTTCAGGCAGACAAATGACAGTATCACCAAAATTCGAAACTGCGGTTTCGTATGCTTTTTTACCGAAATCTGCCGCAAAATCATCGCTGAACGCAGCACCGAAACAATCGTCAACGGAAAGAATCCGTCCCGATAAGATGTCTATGTTTATCGGTCTTGTTTCAAAAACCGCATATCCGTTAACGGTCGGAACATCATAATCCGCATTGAGTTGTTCGAAGGGAACATAAACGCACATTTTGATTGAAAGCAGGTTATTATCGTTATACATAACATCGTAAGTTATGTACCTGTCAGCAGGCTGCTCACGCGCATATTCCACGAAGGCTGTTTTCACGGCAGCATTAACAAGGACGGAGTTTCTGCAAACGAAAACAGGGCATACGACATAGCAGCCGGATGTTCTCACATGCTCCTCAAACCCGACATATGGCGTTTTGCTTTCCAAAGGCTGATTTTCGGGAACGTCGGCCGTCGGCTGAACCGATGCAGCGGAGAAAACGTTCACACCGACAGCGGATGATGCACCGGAGGCGGCGGAAAGCGTGAAATATGAACCCGACCGCTCCCTTACGTTGTGCATCTGCGGTTGTGCCGTTTGCGTGTCGAAACGGATTTGCTGCGATTGAGCATATGCTGAACAGGCGAAACAAGGCAAAACCGCAGCGGCCGCTGTCAGCATTGCAAAGAATCCCGCCGCAATGCGCGGAATGCGGCGGATAGTGTATTGTGTTTTTGTGTTGAGATTCATATCGAATGCCTCGCCGAACATATGCCTGATGCAGCTCAACGACCGAATAAGCCTGCCCTTTTATGTGCAGTTTACTTAATAATCATAAGCTCGCTGTCCGAAATCGCACGCTCAATCATTTCGGAGAAATCAACCTTTGCTTCGCTTGCGCGCAAATCCTCAAGCACAGGTTTTGTCACGGGATGCTTGGGAACAAACACGGTGCAGCAATCCTCATAGGGAAGGATGCTTGTTTCGTATGTTCCGATTTTCCTTGACAGATCCATAATATCATCCTTGTCGAAACCGATGAGCGGACGGAAAACAGGCATGGTCACGGCATCGTTGGTGACGCAAAGGCTTTCAAGCGTTTGACTTGCAACCTGTCCGAGAGCTTCGCCCGTGATGAGTGCACGTGCGCCTTCCTTTTCGGCAATGCGCTGCGCAATCTTCATCATAAGCCGGCGCATGATGACGGTGGTCTCTTTACTCGGACATTGCTCGTAGATGGTCATTTGGATATCCGTGAAAGGAACAAGGTGCAGCCGAATCGGTCCTGCATAGCGTGAAAGCAGGCGGGTCAGGTCAACAACTTTGTCGCGTGCGCGCTCGCTTGTGTAGGGATAGCTGTAAAAATGAACCGCACTCAGTATAAGCCCGCGTTTTGCCATCATATAACCTGCGACCGGGCTGTCAATGCCGCCGGAAATGAGCAGCGTTGCACGTCCTGCGGTGCCGACAGGCATTCCGTTTGCGCAGGGAATCTCCTCGCAATACAGGTATGCTCTGTCACGTATTTCAACGGAAAGAGAAACCTCGGGTTTGTGAATGTCAACACGCACGGATGGGTAGCGTTCGAGAATCAGATGCCCGAGTTCGCGGTTGATCCCGTCCGAATTCATAAAATAGTGCTTGTCCGAACGGCGGGCAAAAACCTTGAAGCTGAAATTCGGATTTTTTTCAATCTCTTTGTCCATAAGCATATATGCCGTGCTGCATACACTCTGCCAATCCTTATCAACGGCAAGCGCGGGACTGACGGAGTGAATGCCGAACACGCGGGTGAGCCTTGAGATTGCTTCGTCAAACTGTACATCCGGAATATCCATAACATATATTCTGCCGTGTTCGCGGTCGATTCTTGAGGGAATGCCGCGAAGGGCGGAACGCATGTTGTCAACGAGCTTCTGCTCAAAATAGGGACGATTCAGCCCCTTAAGATGAATTTCGGTGTAGCGAACAAGAATAACTCTTTCCATTTTATAATACCTTTCGTGTTTATCTTCCGAGTGGAACGTTTTTGGGTTAAACTTTCGAGTGTGCTTTATCTCCTGCGGAACCGTCGAAGCAGGGAGAGGCTGTCCTCGATCATCTGAGCGGCCGCATCGGCTTCTGCCTCGGTGTTGCCGGCGCCGAAGCTGAAACGGATTGCGCCGTCCTGCCTGTCGCCGGTGATTCCCATTGCGGTTAAAATGCGGTTTTTGCCGCGGTTCCTTGCCGCACAGGCGGAGCCGGTTGAAACAAGCAGGCCTTTGTCCATTAATGAATGCAGCAGAACTTCACCGCGCACGCCGAGAAAGCTGATGTTCAAAATATACGGTACACTGTCGTTTATTTCGGGTCCGTTGAGCTTTATATCCTTGATTCGGGACAAGTTGCTGTAAAGGCGGTGTTTGACGCGGGTTATATTTTCGAGCCTTTCTGTGCGGTTGTCCGTCCAAAGTTTTGCGGACACGTCAAGAGCCATGATTGAAGGCACGTTCGTGGTTCCGGAGCGAAGATTGTTTTCCTGCCCTCCGCCCGTTTGTCCGCCTTTGAAGCGCGTGCCGCGGCGCACATAAAGCCCGCCTATGCCTTTAGGAGCGTTAAGCTTATGTCCGCTGAAGGAATACATGTCGCATTGCACGGCGGGCATTTTGATGTATGCCTGCACACCGTCGCAATGGAAAACCGCTGAGGGGCTTTTTTCGCGCACGAGGTGATATATGCCGTTGATATCATTCACGGCGCCGACCTCGTTGTTGACGTGCATGATGCTCACATAGCCCGTTGATTCGGTAAGGGCGGCGGAGATTTCATCCCTGCGCACACACCCGGTTTTGTCAACGCCGACAACAACAACATCGTATCCCTGCGCTTTAAGCGCGGCAAAAGGCTCAAAAACGGAGGGATGCTCAACTGCGGATGTTATGATGCGGCATTTGTCGCGGCGCATTGCAAGCGTTCCTGAGAGGGCGATATTGTTGCTTTCCGTTCCGCCGCTTGTAAAAATAAGCTCGGATTGCTCCGCATTAAGGCAGGATGCAAGCCTTGCTCTTGCAGCGTTGACATCCCGCTCGACAGAAACGGCGGGGGAGTATGCAGCTGCCGGGTTATAAAACTGCTCGGTCATGTATCGAAGAGCCGTGTTTGCAGCCTCGGGGCAAACCGGCGTTGTTGCACTGTTATCAAAATAAATCATATAAATTACCAACCTGTTGTTTATTGAGCAATCGCCGGATGCAGTGCCTTAAGACACAATGCCAGCAAATGCACGTTCGGCATGTCCGGCGATTACTAAATAAATATGCTGTCAATTCCGCTTTTGTTAAGAATGCCGTTCGAAGGGAGTTTCAAAGCAGCACACGACTCCGATTTATCCGTTGGGGAATGTCGGTTCATCCGTGGGTTCGGCGGGCTGATTCGGAGGCGGATAAAGTGCGCTCAGCACATCGTAATTCCGCTTCAGTTCGCTCATATACTGACTGATGAGCGCAGCATCGGATTGTGCAATTGCATTTTGCAGCTGCGTGATTCCGCCTTCAAGAATGTGGCGCGCCGTTTCTGTCAGTGTCTGAACGGTGTCAAGATAATGGCGCACAGTCGCAATAAGCTCGTTTGAACGCGCAATAAGCTCATCGAGCGGAATATCCGTCCCGCCGCCGGTGTGTACCGTGCAGCATTCAAGATGTTCCGCGTTGCTTATGAATTCGTCTGCGGTAAGATCCGTGCGCACCGCGTTAGGCATGTATTGATAGAGTTTATCGTTGCTCAGTCTTGCATAAAGCGATGTTGAAGGAATCAGCACAATGCATTTTGCATAGCGTGATTCGGCGGGGCAATGCTGCCCTGCCGGCATTTCGGAATCCTTGCAGTATACAACGGTGCAGTGCATATCACAGTATTCAGTGGGCATTTTTTCAACCGCGCACCAGTCGGTAAGCGGAGGGTTGTTCGTGTCGTGCAGACATTCTTCGGTGGCAAGCTTGCCCGAAACCGGGCAGATCGTGGCTTGGGTCAATCCGATGTCGGACGGGGAAACATCGAGGAGCGGACGGTCCGAGAAACCGTCATGCACCTTGCTCATGAAAGCCTGCCAAAGCGGAGCGGCACTGTTGCCGCCGGTCGAGCCGGAGGCAAGCTTTTCGGAATACTTGTCATGGCCGATCCAGAGGGAAGCGGTATAGTAACCGGTAAATCCGGCGAAATAGACGCTTGTGTAATCATCATTTGTGCCGGTTTTGCCCGCAACGGTGATACCGGGTATGATTGCGCTTGTGCCCGTGCCGGAAGAAACAACGTCCTTCATCATGTCGGTGAGCATAAATGCGCTGGATTCTTCAAAAACGCGCCGCGTCTTCTGATAGTCGCGCGCATCGATAACGATGCTGCCGTCCTCGGCAACAACGGTCGTGAAGGAGATGGGTTCCATATACATGCCGCCGTTGGAAATGCAGGCATATGCGGCCGCCATTTCAAGCGGAGTGATTCCGCTGGTGCCGAGCGCAAGTCCGGGGCCGTCAACGTTGATTCGTGAAGGATCAACACCGAGCCGCTCAAGGTACTTTGCACTGAGTTCGGGGGTCACAATGTCGAACAGAATCCTTGCGGCAACAATGTTGAGCGAGGATGTGATGCCTCGGCGAACGGAAGTCAGTCCTTCCCAACGACGCGAACCGATTTTCGGGTATCCTCTTTCACCACCGTAACCGTCGATTGCAAGCTCGGAATTCAGCACGCATGTTGCCGGCGTTGCGCCCATGTCGAGCGCGGGACCGTAAACCGCAAGCGGCTTGATGGATGAACCGACAGGCATACTGCTCTGGTAAGCGCGGTTGAGCTGCCGTTTCTGAATCGGCTCTTCACGTCCGCCGACCATGGCAACGATATAGCCCGTGTGCTGATCGATAATGACCGATGCCGCCTGCGGCTGCGCACTTGTGATACCGGAATTGGGGTCTGTAATTTCAGATGCAGCCGAATTGCGCAGACGGGGGTAATTCTGCCATTCGGTAATGGTTTGCTGAACGGTGTTCTGAATGTCCGGCTTAACCGTCAAATAAATGTGGTATCCGCCGGTGCGCAGTTCCCTTTCGATTTCGGCACGGTTTGCAGGCGTGTCCGCAAGGTCACGCGCTTCAAGCATGTGCGTCACAACATCATAAACACCGTATTCAACAAAATATGCCATGTCATAGAGCTGCTTTTGAGCGCTTACTTCAAGGATGTTGACATGTTCAACAAGTGCGGCGTCGTATTCGGCGCGCGTTATGAAGCCCTCATCATACATTGCTTTAAGAACAACATTCGTCCTGTCGTTGGTTATATCCATTTTGTTGCGTCCGCTGCTGTAGAACCGTTTATAGGTGTTCGCACGGGGATTGGTAACGTTCGGCTTTTGAACCATGCCCGCAAGCATTGCGCATTCGCGAATGGTCAATTCATCGAGTTCCTTGCCGAAATAGTCTTTTGCGGCTGTTTTAAAGCCGTAGTTGGAGTCGCCGAGGTAAACATCGTTCATATAGGCTTCAAGTATTTTGTCCTTTGAAACGGTGCTTTCAAGCTCATATGCAAGGTATGCTTCCTGAATTTTGCGCTTATAACTCTGAACGTTGGAAAGTACTTTGTTTTTGATAAGCTGCTGGGTGATTGTTGAGCCGCCGTGGGTGTTGGTGTTGCGCAGCGTGTTGATAACAGCCGAAAAAAGCCGCTTGAAATCAAGGCCGCTGTGTTTATAAAAGCGAACATCTTCAACCGCAATAAGCGCATTTTTAAGGTTGTCGGGAATTTCGTCGATATTTGCCCAATCGCGGTATTCCATGCTGGCAAAGGTCGTTATCATATTTCCGTTGCCGTCATAGATGTAGCTTGTGCGGTCGCTTTCCGTGAGCGCGGAAATATCAAGCGTCGGCGTGGTGTCGATATATGCTTTTGCAATGCCGAGCACAAGGCCGAGTCCGATGAAACCGCAAAGTATTCCTGCAACAACAACAAGTTTTATGACTGTGAACACGATGGCGAGCAAGGTTGAACGCGGTCGTTTGCGCGGCGCAAAAACTCCCTGCGGTGCATCCGCTTTGTTCGGCGAAGTGCGTTCTGCACGGGAATGATTTTTGTTATTCGGTTTTGAATGCATTGATTCGTCTGCTCCTTTTTTGTCTGAAAACAGTTTGGCAAAAAAACTGCGCACGGAAGCGAAGGTTTTTTTGAAAAAACCCGAATTCCCGCCGTCGGCGGGTTCTCCGTTCGCATTTGTCGCCGCAGCGGGACTCTCAAAAACGAGAGTGTCGCCGTCCGCTGCGCTGTTATGTTCATTTTTGAAATTATCCATCTCAAAATACCTTTCGCATATTTTCCCATTCAAATTATACCACAGTGTGCACCGCTTGGCAAACCGAACATCAAATATTTGCAGTTTTGCCGCAAATATCCGCAATTATCCGCGTTTGCTCCCGCACTGCGGGTAACACTCGTGCCGTGTGCGGAATATTTTAAAAAGAAAACGATAAAAAGGAGGGAATGCAATGTCGGACTGCACGGGGGGCGAAAGCAATGCTGTTGTAAGGAAAAGAAACGGGAAACGCCGCTTCCGAAGAGTGCACGGTGTAAAATCAGCCAATATCCGCAGGATACAAAAACCGAATCTGCATTTTGGCCTGCGGGGTATAATCTGTGCTGCGGCTGCGCTGTTTATTGCGTTCGCAATCCTGCTTGACTCGGCGTTTTCCGTGCCGCTGCGCGCTCTTGCAGAGGAAAAGGCAGCCCGGCTTGCAGCGGAACTGCTGAACTCTGCGGTATTGGAAGTCATGGGAGCCTATTCGGAGAAACATGATCCTTCCGAACTTGCAAAAGTGCAGCGAAACGAGAGCGGTGCGGACATTCTTTTTATTGACGCCGTGAAAATTAATCTGCTTGCGGCGCAAATAACCGATTGCGCCCAAATTCGGCTTCGGGAGCTTTCGAATGCTTCTGTCGGCGTATCACTCGGGACGGCAAGCGGAATTTCATTGTTTACCGAAAAAGGCCCTCGTATAAGCGTCGGGATTTCTCCTGCGGGAAGAATCGATTCCGGACTTTCCGCTGCATTTTCTCCTGCCGGAATCAACCAAACAAGATATTCGGCATATCTAAAACTGACTGCAAACATTCGGATAATACTTGCCTCATTTGAAAAACATATTGCCGTGTCCCATACCGCCGCACTTTGCGAAACCGTTATTGTGGGCGATGTTCCGCAGGCATACACAAACGTTGAATCGGTTGATGACGCATTGAACCTTTTGCCGTCAACGGGCGATACAGAGTAAGTATTGACGGGAATTTTCATGATAAAATGCCAGACATATACCAATGCTGCGCGAAAAATCCGTCAATTAAAAATATTAATTGATGTTTTTTTCGCAACGGCTGCAAATCCGTAACATGCCGCGTAAACAGCTTGAATTTCGGGAGAAAACTATTAATGTTAAAATTTTTAGAAAAAAATAAAAAAAACACTTGCACTATCCGGCAATATATGGTATGCTTGACTCGAAGAGCGGAAGAGAGCCGAAACGAGGGCGATCGATCCGATTTTCAAAAGCTCCAAGCCGCAGTTCCTCGGGTCTTTGTGCATTCCGGCTGTGCTGACAACAAAGACTTCCCCGTTTCCGATCTCCGCCCGATAAATGTTTTGGCTTGCAAAACTCATTTCGACCGGGAACGGTTCAATCAACAGCAATCGGGCAAACTATCACCATACCATTACTTAAGGAAGGAGAAGAGAACAATGCGTGTGAAGAAACTGTTGGCGATGTTCCTTTTGGTTCTGTTGCTTTGTCAGCCGATGCTTGCTTTGCAGTCGCTTGCTTCAGCTGAATCAAGCGGTTATTCCGAAGAGCCGAGTATTGTGCGGGAACTTACAGAACTCAGGAGCACCGACTCAAGCACCTTCCTGCGGGATGACGGCACTTATGAATGCGTCATCTATTCGGAAGATAAATTCTACCGTAACGCAGGCGGAGAAATGACCGAGATTGACAATTCGATTGTCAATACAAACTTCACAAGAAACAGTTTGAACTACAGGTTTGCCAACGCTGCAAACGATGTACGCTTCTTTTTCGCCGACGGGGAAACTTCCTCGGTGTCGGCGGACTATGACGGGCACTTCGTTTCATTTATTCCGATTAACGCGAATAATGTTATTGCAGTGAAAGATGCACAGTATCAGCACAAAACCATCGGAGGTTACAGTTTGCACGGCAAAAACACCGTTGCTTATCCAAATATGTTCAAAAATGCGGATTTCGTGTATGCAGCAAACAGCGATTGCCTGAAGGAGTATATCATCATGAAAGGTGCCGATGCTCCGCTGACATACAGCTTCTTTGTTGAATCCGATTGCGAAATTCTGCAAGCTGAGGACGGTTCAGTTCGCTTCAGCGACAGTTTCGGAGAATGCGTGTTCGAACTCGAAAAGCTCTTTGCTGTTGATTCTGCGGGGGCATACACCGATGAAATGAGTTTCACGTTGTCGCCGGTACGGGAGGGGACAATAATCTCTTTCTCCGTTCCGCAAAGCTTCATCTCTGATTCCGAACGGGTTTTCCCTGTATTGATTGATCCTTCGGTAATGGTAACCGGTAAGAACAAGACACAGGATGCCTTCGTTTCAAGCAAAAACTCTGACACAAATTATTATGTTGATCAGTATTTGCGAACAGGCAGAAGCAGCTCATACAACATCAGCCGAACTTATATCCGTTTTACCATTCCGTCAACTGTCGGCGGCACTGTCACAAATGCATATTTGCGAATGGAAAAACAGGGCGGTTCAACTCCGCAGACCCGCGCATACCGGGTTACTTCAAGCTGGTCTTCAAAAAACATAACTTGGAACACAAAACCCGGAAACTCAACAACCGATGTTTCCACTGTTGCAGCTGCCGACAGCGGGAACTGGTTCAAAATGGGCGTAACGTCAATCGTTCGTGATTGGGTCAGCGGAGCGCGCTCAAACTACGGCTTTGTTGTAAAAGACAATACCGAAAGCGGAACATCCCAATGGACAACCTTTTACAGTTCCGATGCTGAATCTCCGCACAAGCCGGAGCTGCACATAACGTACACTGCAAGTCCGATCAGCATAGATCGCATGTATTCAACTTATGCAATGACGGCAAAGTATCGTGACAAGCTGCAATACAACATGAATTGCTACGGATATGCAATGCATGTTCATGCAACAGTTGGAACTGGCTCCAACTCATATAAACAGCAGCCCGGGGAGTTTATTCGGGATAATCAGAGATTCGAAGACCTCAACCAAGAAAGATATCAGTATTTGCATGGCCCGAATGCAACTCCGACTGCTGCTCTGAACTATCTCGAACAGAAGATGATGGGTGATTTTGCGGAAATGCGAAGCAGAGATGGTGCGGAATGGGTCGTAACGCAAACAACACAAACTGCATCCGTTCCAGCCGGGTACAGAAAGATAGCTTTGACCATCGGTATTGCGCACGACTATCATTTCTATATGCGGCACAGTGACGGAACATGGTCGCATAAACCCGGAGACGCTGAGGTAACCAATTTGTCGTTTGACACTCGTGTCGTTATTACTGACAGCAATATTGCAACTGCGGCAAGGGAAGGGAGGTATGATGACGGTGTGCGCTATTATCTGATAAAGAAATCGCCGATAATTGATTATGTGCATGGGAACGGGCACAATGAAGATTCGTTGTACACACCGTTTTCGTTCAAGGATAAGGCGGGAGAAACGCTGAAAACAAGTACAACGATCAGCGGAACATCTTTCTCTGCAATGTTTGACTATCTCGGAGATATCGATTGCTATGCATTCACTCCTGCATCGAGCGGTGAGTACACGTTTTCGACATCGATTGATACGTCGGCGTATAGTGTTACATTAGCCGTATACGACACTTACGGGAACAAGCTCAAAGAAATCGTTTCCACAGGAACTTCAAGCTTAACCGTAAGCATGCAGCAGAATACCCGATATTTCATCGAAGTATCGGATTCCGGCGGGAAGATACGCAATTACACTTTATACTACAATAAATAATTCAAGGAGGAATTTATTATGAAAAAGAAAACTCTTACCATCATCATCGCACTTGCATGTGCGGTTGCGCTCGCTCTCGGCTGCATTGTTGCTCATGCAGTCACTTCGGACAGAAGCAAAGCTTCCGAGCAGGAACAGGATGTTTCCGAAAGGGTTGATGCTGTGAACGAGCAGGAACAGGACGATTCCGAAAAGGTTGATGCCGCAAACGATGAAGTGATTAACACCATCAGGAACAGGAGCTACGGTGACGGAATGTCACTTTATGAGTACTGCTGTGCGCATGCTTCCGATGAGCAGAGGCGGCAGCTCGAAAGCTTTGAAATGGGTTATAAAGGGGCTACGTCAGAGCTGCTTAGAGAGGGTTATATCAGGCAGATTGAGACGATAATGGGAGCGCTCCCGTCGGACACTCCGAGACTGACGGTTGAACAGGCAAGAAGCATTTACTTTGAGGTTCGGGCGGAGGGCTACGGTCTCGGCTCGAGGGAACTTGAAATGGAGTTGATAAGGCGTTATAACGAGATCGCCGGAGCTCCCGATTACGATGGCGGATGCGGAGAATACATTACCGTCTATTCCTGCAATCCGGAATTTACCGAGGGGATAATCATCGTTTGCGGTTCGATCGGGATTTTTAACCCGAGTCTTACCCCTTACGCCGGTTATATAGACATTGTTGAATAAGTCTTCTTAACGAAAAGGAGGACAACGGCATGAACAGGAAAACTCTTACCCTCATAATCGCGCTTGTATGTGCAGTTGTGTTTGTATTGGGCTGCACCGGCACTTCGGGCAAAAATCCGAGTACTGCCGCTCCGACAGAACAGGCTCAGCTTCCGACGGAAGCTCCGGATTACAGTGATTTGGATGTTTGGAAAAGTGTGAATGTCTGGTCAAAGGCATATGGCTCGCTGTATGAATACTGTATGGCTCGTGCCGACGATGAGCAGAAGCAGAAGCTTAAAAACATTGAGCTGAGTTTTCAAGGCATTGGGTCTGAGAGGAACTACACAAAGCAGATACTGCAAATCATTGGGGATCTTCCGGAGGATGTGCCGATGCTCACACTTGAACAGGTGCATGAGGTGTTTGCAAATCTGCCCGAAAACCGTTCTTCGGAGAACGGGTATCAGAACGTGACTAAGAAGCTTAATGCAATCACCGGCGCCCCCGACTATGAGGGCGGAAGCGGAATCGGATTTAAAATATACTTCTTGAACAGTGAACACACACAGTATCTTATCGTTTGGGACGATTATTATGCTGCTGTCAGAAGTGTTGCCGAGGGCGAACCCGGCTACACAATCGATGAGGAGCTGTTCGGCGGAAGCGGTGGAAAAAGTCAAAACTGAATCGTTCAGCCGAACGCATGAACCCTGCCCCCGGACGGCTTATAACCGTCCGGGGCATTCTTTTGTGCGGCACGAAAAAATAAAAGGCGAGTCGATATTGCCCGAATATACTTTCATTTTGTTCGCTGCTCTCATTGAATGCACGGGGCTTGTCTGCTATAATTACGATAGCAAAAAATTTTGATGAGGGGGAGCTTCTTAGAATTATGAACTCAACCAACGGTATCATAACTGTTTTTGCCGGCTCCGCAAGCAGGCCGTTTGCACAGAAAATGTGTGATTATCTCGGCGTTGAACTCGGCAAATCCACAACCCATATTTTTTCCGAGGGCGGAATCTACGTCCGCGCCGATGAATCCATCCGCAACAAGGATGTTTACATTGTTCAATCCATCGGCAAGGATCCGAACAATGCGTTCACCGAGCTTATTTTTTGGATAGATGCGTTCAAGCGCGCAAGTGCAAACTCAATAACCGCAATTATTCCTTATTTCGGCTATGCAAAAGCCGACAAAAAGGATGAACCCCGTGTTTCCATCCGCGCAAGGGTCTGTGCGGACTGCATCGAGATGTGCGGTGCCGACAGGGTTGTTACAATGGACCTTCATGCGGCTCAGGTTCAGGGTTTCTTCTCGAAACCCGTCGATCACCTTTATGCAAGTGCATTGCTCTGCGAATATGCGCGGCACCTCGGCATTGTTAATGAAAATCTCGTTGTCGTTTCTCCCGATGCGGGTTCGGCAAAGCGTGCAAGGGCATACGCAAACATTCTCGGCTGCAATGTTGCAATCGGCGACAAGGTTCGCATCGGCCACGACGAAAACCCCAATGCACTTGAGATTATCGGCGATGTAAAAGGCAAAACCTGCATGGTCGTTGATGATTTCACAATCAGCGGCAACACCCTCTGCAAGGTTGCATACGGCCTTATGGACAAGGGCGCGAAAGAAATTTATGCGTTCCTTTCCCATGCGATCGTCAAGGAGGACGCTGTTAAGCGCATTGAAGAAAGCCCCATCAAGATGCTTGTCACAACCGATACCGTTGACAACACCGATGTGCTTAAAAATTCAAAGAAAATCAAAGTTGTTTCCGCCGCGCCGCTGTTTGCGGAAGCCGTGCGCACCATTCACGAACGTGAACCCATGGCATACATGTTCGAACATTTGCCCGCACGCCTTATGGAAATGAGCTTTGAGGATACCGATAAATAAATCGTGTGCTTCATTGCACTTTCTTTCGAATGCAGTCCGTCGCCGGCAACCGGCGGCGGATTGCGTGGCATTACAGTAAAATCAAGCGAATACAGCAATTTCGAAAACGGATTCAAACGGAGCTATGCAGGACCTTTTTTCAAACAATGTTTCAAAATCCGCTCCGCTTGCGGACAGAATGCGCCCGCAAACGTTGGATGAATTC
>ERZ840371.3339-NODE-3339-length-13210-cov-5.427062_pt1 | contig 13210 bp, 9 predicted proteins | sample MGYA00519937_ERZ840371 | MGnify/ENA primary metagenome ERZ840371 (study PRJEB31850, sample SAMEA3708873) | human gut metagenome | biome: human gut; feature: human-associated habitat; material: faeces | place: China | collected 2014 ... | reverse complement strand
TGGAGATCCCCGCCACCGGCTACTCCATCTGCTACGAGCTGGGTATCTTCAAGCAAAAGATCGTGGACGGCCAGCAGGTGGAGCTGCCCGACGACTGGAAGAATCTGGGCGATGCATGGCTCATGCCCAAGCCGCAGGAGACGGAGGAGGTCCACTTCGGCGGCAAGGTCCGCACCCGGTGGGATAACGGCCACCTGATGGTGGTGCATGAGGACTATACCCGTGTGCTGGCGGTGCCGTGCGACATGGAGATCGCCGGGTACGATACCCAACAGGTGAACACCCTGCGGCTGTGGGACGCCAAGAGTCCCAAGCCCATCGACATGAAGCTGTTCAGCGAGGGGCAGTACCTGCGGGCCGGGGAGGAGCGGGCCATGGCGGATGTCATCTCCAAGGTGTTGTATCCGGAGGACAACCACTATGAGGGCAAGTCCCTGCGGCTGAAGCAGCAGTATTTCTTCGTTTCGGCCACCATGCAGTCCATCACACGGCAGCACATCCAGACCTACGGCACCCTGAAAAACTTCCACGAGAAGAACGTCATCCAGATCAACGACACCCATCCGGCGCTGGTGATCCCGGAGCTGATGCGTATTCTGGTGGACGATGCGGGCCTTTCCTGGGACGAGGCGTGGCACATTACCACCTGCTCCGTGGCCTACACCAACCACACGGTGCTGGCGGAGGCGCTGGAGTGCTGGCCCCAGCAGTTGTTTGAGACGCTGCTGCCCCGTGTCTGGCAGATTTTGCAGGAGATCGCCCGCCGCTGGCAGGAGAAGGTGGAGAACTTCTATCACGACCCCGAAAAGACCGCCAAGATGGCGGTCATCTGGGACGGCGTGGTGCGGATGGCCAACCTCTGCATCGCCGGCGGTATGGCCATCAACGGCGTGTCCGCTCTGCACTCGGATATCCTGCGCCACGATGTGTTCCGGGACGCCTGCCGAATGGAGCCGGAGAAGTTCAAGAACGTCACCAACGGCGTGGATCATCGCCGCTGGCTCAGCCAGATCAACCCTGGTCTGGACGGGTTGATCCGGGAGCTCATCGGGGACGGTTATCTGACCCATGCGGGCCATTTGCAGGAACTGGACCCCTATGCTGAGGATGGGGCGGTGCTGGCCCGGCTGGAGGAGATCAAGCGCTGCAACAAGGAGACCTTTGCCCGGTGGGCGTACCGGCAGCAAGGAGTACAGCTGAACACGGACGCCGTCTTCAACGTGCAGGTGAAGCGGCTCCACGAGTATAAGCGGCAGCTGCTGAACGTACTGCACATCATCGCCCTGTACCAGCAGCTGCAGGACGACCCGGACATGGACTTCCCGCCTCAGACCTTCCTGTTTGGCGCCAAGGCCGCTCCCGGCTATGCCGTAGCCAAGCGCATCATCCGTCTCATCAACTCTCTGGCGGATCAGGTGAACAACGACCCCATCTGCAAGGGGAAGCTGCAGGTGGTATTTCTGGAGAATTACCGGGTCTCCATGGCGGAGATGCTGATGCCCGCCAGCGAGGTGAGCCAGCAGATCTCCACCGCCGGCAAGGAGGCCAGCGGTACCGGCAACATGAAGTTCATGATGAACGGCGCACTGACCATCGGCACGCTGGACGGTGCCAACGTGGAGATGCACGAGGTGCTGGGGGACGAGAATATGTTCCTCTTTGGCCTGACGGCGGAGGAGGCCTCCCACATGAGCCGGGGCTATGACCCATATCTGCTGTACACCCGTGACCCAGTGCTGCGCCGGGCGCTGGATCAGCTGAAGGCCGGGTTCCGGGATGGCGTCAGCTACGAGGATCTGTACCAGAGGCTGCTATTCGGTGTGGACTGCCCGGCGGATCAGTATCTGCTGCTGGCGGACTTCGCCTCCTACTGCGCCGCATCCCAGCAGGTGACGGACACCTACCGGGATCGGGAGAGGTGGAACCGCATGAGTCTGCACAACATCGCCCGCAGCGGGATCTTTTCCGCCGACCGGTCGGTGGCGGACTATGCCGATACCATCTGGCACGTGCCGTATAAGAAGTAAGCACCGGAAATGAAAAGAACACTCCCGGAGGACGCATCTGCATCCTCCGGGAGTGCTTTTTATGTGCGGGGCTACGGTGTGTCGTGGGAAAGTGTGCGGGAGTTACTTCCGCAGGGCGGAGTCCACAACAACGGCACGGGCCTTGGCCAGCTTCAGATCGTGCTGGAGCCGGGCGGGAGGCACCTGCTCCCGCAGCTGGGGAACGGTCATGCCGTAGAGGGCGGCCATCTCCTGATACTTCTCCTCCAGCTCCTCCTCGGTGATAGTGATGCCCTCCTGACGGGCGATCTCCGTCATAGCCAGCTCATACCGGGCAGCGGCCACGGCGTTTTCACGGGCGTGATCCCGCAGATCGTCCATGGTCAGCTGCGCTGCTTGCAGGTAATCGGACAGAGAGGCACCCTGACTCTCCAGATGCTGCTGAAGCTCCTGAAGGATGCCGGTGAGCTGACTCTCCACCATGGAGTCGGGCAGCTGTACCTCCATGCCCGCCACCACCTGCTGCATCAGGGCCTCGGCAAAGGCATTGGAGGCAGCCTGCTGCTTTTGCAGGATGGCCTGCTCCATGATGCTGCGGCGCAGATGGGGCACATCCTCGAAGCCCTGCTCCTGTGCAAAGGCATCCGTCAGCTGGGGCAGGCTCCGCCGGACGATGCGGTGGGCCTTGACGTGGAAGGTGGCATCCTTGCCCGCCAGCTCCGGCACATACTGGGTGGGGAAGGTGACGTGGACATCCCGCTCCTCCTCCGGGCGGATGCCCGCTACCTGCTCCTCGAAGCCGGGGATAAACATCCCGCTGCCCAGCAGCAGGGGATAGCCTTCGCCCTTGCCGCCTTCGAAGGGTACGCCGTCCACGCAGCCCTCGAAGTCCAGAGTGACCTCGTCGCCCATGGCGGCCCGGTCCTGCTCCTGTTCCACCAGATGCTCCGTCAGGAAGCGCTGGATGGCCTCGTTGGTGTCATCGTCGGAGAGCTCGGCATTCTCCCACGGGGCGGACAGGCCCTTGTACTGGCCCAGCTTCACCTCCGGATACAGGTCGATGAGGGCGGTGAAGGTGTAGCCGTCTGGGCCGATGGTCTCCACGTTCAGGGCGGGAGGGGCGGCGATCTGGATGTCCTCGGAGGCGATGGCCTCCACCAGTGCGGCGGGGAAGGTCTCGTTCACCGCCTCCTGATAGAACAAATCGTGGCTGTATGCCTTTTCCAGCGCCTCACGGGGAGCCTTGCCCACGGCGTAGCCCTCCACCGGGTACAGGGCCTTGACCTCCTGATAGGCGTCGTTCAGGGCCTTCTCCCACGCATCACGCTCCACGGTGATGGTCAGGCGCAGCTGGCGGTTGGCCAGCTCCTCTTTCTTTTGCAGGATCATGGGGATTCCTCCATATCTTTTCATTTATAACGTATCTATTATACTCGAAATCTGCCGCCGCCGCAACCGGGAAATGGATTTGTAAAATAATTGTGACTTATATCACAGGAACACTTCCTTTTTGGGCGGGGCTATGCTATAATGCCCCTCACGGAAAATTGTTGAAATCAGGAGGATTCTCATGCAGACCATCAAGACCTTCATCAAGGACCACCCCCATATGTGGTGGGGCCTGTATCTGCCGGTGTATCTGGGGGGCTTTTTCCTTATTGAGCACTTCATCACCGACAACTATTGGGCCACCCAGACCTTTATCGATGAATACATCCCCTTCTGCGAGTACTTTGTCATTCCCTATGACTCATGGGGCTTTCTTCTGCTGGCGCTGGGCCTTTACCTGATCGTCAAGGATGCCGAGGGCTTCCGGCGGTATATGTGGAGCATCATGCTGACCTTCGGGTTTGCCACTATTTTCTGTGCGCTGGTACCCAACGGACAGGACCTGCGCCCGGCGGTGATGGAGCACCACAACTTCTGCACGTGGCTCCTCCAGAACACCTACAATCTGGACACCAACACCAATGTGCTGCCCAGCGTCCATGTGCTGGGGGTGCTGGACGCCCTCTATGCCGTTCACCGGACGCCGGGACTGCGGCGCACCGGATGGCGCACTTTCGCAGACATTTGGGGCGTCATCATCATCTGCTCCACACTCTTTGTCAAGCAGCACGCCTTCATCGATGTGGTGGCGGCTCTGGTGGTGGGCGCCATCGCCTATGTCATCATCTATGTGATCATCGGCGGGCGGCGGGATCGCCGCATGGCGGCAGCAGGAAAGGAGGTCCCCTGTGGAGAACATACCGATCCTTGCGGGCATCAGCCCCGATGAGGTAGAGCAGATGCGGGTGTGCTTCGGCGTCCGGGAGGAGCGCTTCCGGGCCGACACCGTGATTTATGACATCAGCGAGGGCCGGGGAGAGCTGGGGCTTCTGACCGCCGGCAGCGCCGTCATCCAGCGCATCGACCGGCAGGGGGGACGCACCATTCTGGAGCATCTGCCCACCGGCAGCGTGTTCGGAGAGATGCTGATGTTCGAAAATGTGGCCGGGGACAGCATCACGGTGGTGGCGGCGGAGTCGTGCCGGGTGTGGTTCATGAGCGCCGAGCATCTGACCCGGCGATGCGAAAAGGCCTGCACCCATCACAGCCGGCTGGTGGAGAATATGTTCCATATCATGACCGGCAAGGCCGCCGCCCTCTCCGAGCGGGTGGAGGTTCTGAGCCGCCGCAGCATCCGGGAGAAACTGCTGTGCTACTTCGGCCTTCAGACCGGCGGCGACGACTGCGGCAGCTTTCATCTGCCCTTTACCCTCAGTGCTCTGGCGGACTATATCTCCGCCGACCGCAGTGCCATGATGCGGGAGCTGCGGAAAATGAAGGAGGAGCATCTGGTGGATATCGACCGGGGACAGGTGACGCTGCACCATGCCCTTGCATGAAAAAGGGAAAGTGCAAGGAAATATTTGACGAACCATGGGCGGATGTGATAAGATAAGACGAGCACACACGGGTGAGGAGTTCCGTGTGTGCCCATGGAACGTAGCAAGCCATGACTTTTGAGGAAAGAAGGAACATCCATGTATCGTATCGTAACGAAGGAAGCGCTGAAGCCCACTGTGATTCTGTACGAGATCGAGGCACCCATGGTGGCCAAGAAGGCCCAGCCCGGTCAGTTCATCATTCTGCGTGTGGACGAGAACGGCGAGCGTATCCCCATCACGATCCACGACTATGACCGTGAGAAGGGGACCGTCACCATCATCGTGCAGACCGTGGGCGCAACCACCGAGAAGCTGAGCCACAAGCAGCAGGGCGATTATCTGCATGACTTTGTGGGTCCTCTGGGCAAGCCCACCGAGACCGAGGGTAAGAAAAAGGTCTGCGTTGTCGGCGGCGGCGTGGGCTGCGCCATTGCCTACCCCGTTCTGAAGAAGTTCCACGACTGCGGCGCTGAGGTCCACGCGGTAGTGGGCTTCAAGAGCAAGGACGTGGTGATCTTGGAGGATAAGTTCAAGGCCGTATCCTCCGTGATGAAGGTCTGCACCGACGACGGCTCCTATGGCCAGAAGGGCCTTGTTACCGAGGCACTGAAGGAGCTGCTGGACGCCGGCAATCAGTATGATGAGATCTTTGCCATCGGCCCCATGGTCATGATGAAGTTCGTCTGCAAGACCACGGCCCCCTACGGCGTACCTACCACCGTCTCCATGAGCCCCATCATGATCGACGGTACCGGTATGTGCGGCGGCTGCCGTCTGACCGTGGGCGGCGAGACCAAGTTCGCCTGCGTGGATGGCCCCGACTTCGACGGTCAGCTGGTGGACTGGGATCTGGCTGTCAAGCGCAACCAGATGTATCATGATTTCGAGGTGCATAAGCACGAGGAAGTCTGCAATCTGTTCAAGCAGGAGGTAAAGTAAGATGGCTGCAAAGATCAATATGCGTTTGGATAAGAACGAAATGCCCTCTCAGGACCCCAATGTCCGGAATAAGAATTTCCTCGAGGTGGCTCTGGGCTACACCGAGGAGCAGGCTCTGGACGAGGCGGCCCGCTGCCTGAACTGCAAGAACCATCCCTGCGTCAACGGATGCCCCGTCAACGTCCGCATCCCGGAGTTCATCGCTAAGATCGTGGAGCGGGACTATGAGGGCGCCTATCAGGTGATCCATCAGACCAGCTCTCTGCCCGCCGTCTGCGGCCGTGTCTGTCCGCAGGAGAGCCAGTGCGAGATGCACTGCGTCCGTGGCAAGAAGGGCGATCCCGTGGGCATCGGCCGTCTGGAGCGCTTTGTGGCCGACTGGCACAACGCCCACAGCACCGAGGCTCCTGAAAAGCCCCAGTCCAACGGTCACAAGGTGGCCGTGGTCGGCTCCGGCCCTGCGGGCCTGACCTGCGCCGGCGATCTGGCCAAGAAAGGCTATGAGGTCACCGTGTATGAGGCTCTGCATCTGGCCGGCGGCGTGCTGGTGTACGGCATCCCCGAGTTCCGTCTGCCCAAGAGCATCGTGCAGAAGGAAGTGGACGGCCTGAAGGCCATGGGTGTGAAGGTGGAGACCAACATCGTGGTAGGCCGCACCATCACCATCGATGAGCTGATGGATGAGAACGGCTTCGAGGCCGTGTTCGTTGGCTCCGGCGCCGGTCTGCCCATGTTTATGCACATTCCCGGTGAGAACCTGAAGGGTGTGTATTCCGCCAACGAGTTCCTGACCCGTATCAACCTGATGAAGGCCTATCGTGAGGATTCCGATACCCCCATCATGGATCTGAAGGGCAAGAAGGTGGCCGTGGTGGGCGGCGGCAACGTGGCTATGGACGCCGCTCGCTGCTCCAAGCGTCTGGGCGCTGACGTGTACGTGGTGTATCGCCGTGGCATGGAGGAGCTGCCCGCCCGTCACGAGGAGGTGGAGCACGCCATCGAGGAGGGCGTGATCTTCAAGACTCTCAATAACCCCGTTCAGATCAACGGCGACGAGCAGGACTGCGTCAAGTCCATGACCTGCGTGGAGATGGAGCTGGGTGAGCCCGATGCCTCCGGCCGCCGTCGTCCCGTGGAGAAGAAGGGCAGCGAGTTCGAGCTGGATGTGGACGCTGTCATCATGTCTCTGGGTACCACCCCCAACCCCCTGATCAAGTCCACCACCAAGGGTCTGGAGGTCAACAAGAAGGGCGGTATCATCGTCAACGAGGATGGCCTGACCTCCCGTCAGGGCGTGTATGCCGGCGGCGATGCCGTTACCGGTGCTGCCACCGTCATTCTGGCTATGGGTGCCGGTAAGCTGGGCGCCAAGTCCATCGACGAGTATCTGAGCAACAAGTAAGCGAGAGTTTACATAAAAAGCAAGGACTGTCCCAAGGGAGAGGCTTCGTAAGGAAGTCCTCTCCCTTTGGCTTTTGTAATCAGCCGGAATGATTGGATCGTAGGTAAAATCAATCATAATTGGAGGATCACAAAATGGACAAGTACATTTATGACGAGAAAAACGGACTTTGATATGAATTGCAGGGCAATTACTATCTTCCCTGCCTGAAACTGCCCGAAGAAAGAACGGCGTATATCGGCGTATGGGGACAGCGGCATTTGCGGTATCTGAAACAGCACCGCAAGGGACTCTATTCCGAACTGCTGATAAGCGGCAAACTGAACGATTACCTTGCCGACATAAACGAGCAAGCAGAGGAAATGTTCCCTCGGCTGGTAAAACAACTCGCCGAAAAAGAAGGCGTAACGGAAGCGATCAAAGCGGAAAACCAAATGCTGTGGGTGCAGAAAATGAACAGCATCCGCAGCGCCGCTATGGAGGTTGTTTCAAACGATTTGATTTACGCATAACAAGCTATCGGAAAGGCTGCTGTCGCAGACGGCGGCTTTTCTTTTTCGGGAAGTATTCAAGAAGTCATAAAGTTCCGTGAGTAATGGAAGAAGGCAATACTTTGAGAAAAAAGAGAGTAATATTCTAAAAACTACTTGAGATTTTGGGGAAAATCTGCTAAAATACCTTTGTATATCTATGGGGTAGGGGAAGTCATATCCTTTTGTCTTAGAAATTATGGAAGGAGGACTTGACTATGGCAAATGAAAATGCGCCGATTATTATCGGCTCGGCTCGGCAGGAGCATAGCGCCGTTTTTTCAGCGTGTCAAGTCTTATTTCATACAATTTATAACGAACCAGTTGCCGGAGACAGGGCGCATTGTGCCTTGGCTTCGGCTTTTGCGTTTGCCGGAAGGATGGTGGTTTGATATTGAAGTCCTAACCGCGACCGGCAAATCTATCTTTTCCGGTTAAACCTCCTGTCTTCTCCGGCGTGTCCGCTGTCGGAGGAAGTAAATAGCGGATAGAATTATTTTGGAGGAATGAAAATGAAGAAGAAACTTCTAAGCCTTCTGCTTGCGTTGTGTCTTGTGATGGCGCTTGTCCCGATGACAGCGTTTGCGGCAGGCACCACAGACTCTTGGGATGGGACAGCCGATACAAGCTGGTATGATGAGAATGAAACGGAATTTCATCTGCAAACAGCCGAGCAGTTGGCAGGCATGGCAAAGCTTATCAATGATGATACAGCATATTTTAAGGACAAAACTGTTTATCTTGATAATGACTTGGATTTAGGCGGGCATGAATGGATCTCTATCGGTGACGGAGCAAATACGGATGTGGGATCATTTCAGGGGGTTTTTGACGGACAAAGCCATGTAGTTTATAACCTGTATTCTCATGAGGGCCTAAAATCTGAAAACAAAGACAATAACAATAACTTGTATAGAAATGGTTTGTTCGGAAGTATATATAATGCGACTGTAAAAAATCTCGGCATTGAAAATGCGGATATCGTGATACCAATGAAAGATGGATCCACTTACGGAAAAGGTATTTTGGTGGACTGGATGACCCATTCCACTATTAAAAACTGTTATACTACCGGTTCCATTACCGGCGGTTCTTATATAGAAAAATACATAGGCGGTCTTGCAGGATTTTTAAATGGGAACAACAGTATCAGCCAGTGTTATTCTACCGCTGCAATTACGGGTAACTATGACGGCGAGTACTATGCAGAACAAGAAGGCGGGTTAGAGCCGATGGATTGTTGGGATTCGCTGGGTGGCATTGTTGGAGCCTCATATACTGGTCAGGTGACAATAAGCGACTGTTGGTTTGGCGGAGAAATCGTTGTAAACTCCATTCAGGCTCCCGTTGGCGGTATTATCGGATATGGCAAAGGTGTAAGCATGGTCAACTGCCTTGTCGCTACAAAAGAAATCGGCAACGATGGCTTGGAAAATACTTACTGGCTTGGTTATGTCGTAGATGTATCAGCAGAAAATTGTTTCTGGCCTGCTGATGACAGATATGGTTCAAATGTTTCTAATGAAGAAAGCGGCAACTCAGCAGGAACCGCTACCAACGACTTTAACTCTGACGATGTTCTCCTAGGACTTCAGGCAAATGCAGGAAGCGATGTAGAGTGGGTATCCGGGATTGGACATCCGACATTTGGATGGGATGACAGAAATGTTTCCGCTGACTATTCGACAGTTGACGAAGCAATCAAAAAGGCAGAAGCCTTGAATGCGGATCTGTATTCGAATTATTCGGATGTAACGGCTGCAATTGAGGCTGTGGATCGGAATAAAAGCAAAGCGGAACAATCTGAGGTAGACGCTATGGCAAAGGCTATTGAAGATGCCATTGCTGCCCTGCAATACAAGGATGCAGATTACACAAAGGTTGATGCAGCCATCGCCAAAGCGAACGCTTTGAAGAAGGATGACTACAAGGATTTCTCCGGTGTAGAAGCTGCCGTCAATGCTGTTGTCCGTGACAAGAATATCACTGAACAGAGCGAAGTGGATGCAATGGCAAAGGCTATCGAAGATGCCATTGCTGCTCTTGAGAAAAAACCTGCCAGCACCAAGCCGGGAACATCTGATAGGAATCCGCAGACCGGCGATACAAGCAACGTTGCTTTGTGGATGGCCCTGTTGTTCGTCAGCGGCGGTGCAGCCATTGGCGCAACGGTTGTCAGCAAAAAGAAAAAGTACAACAGATAATTGGATAGCGTTCCCTTATTTTGGAGGAATAAAAATGAAGAAGAAACTTCTAAGCCTTCTACTTGCGTTGTGCCTTGTGATGGCACTTGTTCCGATGTCAGCGTTTGCTGAAGGAACTTCAGTAGATAATTGGGACGGTACGGCAGATACAAGCTGGTACACCGACCATAAGACGGATACTGAATACCATTTCACCACTGCCGAACAGTTGGCCGGTTTAGCGCAGTTAGTCAATGACAAAACTGCATCTGTATCATTTGAAGGGAAAACGATTTACTTAGATAATGACCTCGACTTATCCGGCTGCCAGTGGACCCCCATTGGAAATGGCAGCAACTTTGGCAGATATTTTGCTGGTACCTTTGATGGGCAGTATCACAAAATCACGAATTTGCATCATCACTCTACTGGTGACGAACTTATTCGAAACGGACTATTCGGAGTTGTTTCTGACGGTGGTACATTAAAGAATTTACTTGTTATAGACGCTGATATTGCCTCAAATGATGGTTCGTTACTTGCCGGCATTTTGGCAGATTGGGTCGATGGCGGCACAGTTGAAAACTGCTATACAAGCGGAAAAATAGAAAACAATGTTGGCGACAAGTTCGTTGGTGGGCTGATTGGTCAATGCACTTGGAGCACACAAGTAAAAGGCTGTGGCTCAGACGCCACGGTTATCAGTACAGAATCCGATGAAGATCATGTTGATACCGTTGGCGGGCTGATTGGTCAGTGGGAAAACTCTGCGGACAGCTCGTCGATTACCGATTGTTGGTTTGGCGGTTCTGTTTCCTGCAAAAATATCTATTCAGCTGTAGGTGGTATTCTCGGTGCAAACTTTGAAAACTTCTCTGGGAACAGGCCTGGCGTAATAATCAAAAATTGCATAGTTGCAACAAAAAACATCACTGGCGCTGAGCCTGGCAATATCACTTGGATTACAGCTGTTGTAAAGCCCCATGTTACCGACTGCATTTGGCCGGATACCCCTCCTGATGGTGTAACGCTTGATGAAGAAACATATCCTGATAATAAAGGCAATTACTTAGCCGTTGCTAAGCTGGTGGTTGATTGGGATGCAGGTACTGCGGGTGCCGACCCGACCTTTGACCAGTCATCGTGCGGCACTGCTGTCTCCAACTTCACCTCCGCAGATGTCCTTGCTGGCTTGCAAACCAATGCCGGTGCGGGCGTTGAATGGGTTGCCGGAATCGGTCATCCAACTTTTGTGTGGGATGACAATAACATCCCTGCCGACTACACTAAGGTTGACGAAGCCATTGCTAAGGCAAATGCATTGAACAAGGACAACTACAAGGATTTCTCCGCTGTGGAAACTGCTGTCAATGCTGTTGTCCGTGACAAGAATATCACTGAACAGAGCGAAGTTGATGCAATGGCAAAGGCTATTGAAGATGCCATTGCTGCCCTGCAATACAAGGATGCAGATTACACAAAGGTTGATGCAGCCATCGCCAAAGCGAACGCTTTGAAGAAGGATGACTACAAGGATTTCTCCGGTGTAGAAGCTGCCGTCAAGGCTGTTGTCCGTGACAAGAATATTACCGAGCAGAGCGAAGTGGATGCAATGGCAAAGGCTATCGAAGATGCGATTGCTGCTCTTGAGAAAAAACCTGCCAGCACCAAGCCGGGAACATCTGATAAGTCTCCTCAGACCGGTGACACAAGCAGCCTTGCTTTGTGGATGGCCCTGTTGTTCGTCAGCGGCGGTGCAGCCATTGGCACAACGGTTGTCAGCAGGAAGAAAAAGTATAGCGTAAAGTAAAATCAAATGTTTAACCCAAGGGCGGCTGTCGGAAACGGCAGCCGTCTTTCCTGTCACAATATACCGAAAAAGATTGACGAACAAGTGTTCTGTATGATATAATCTATATGCTCTCATTAGAGAGCCACAACTGAATATCTGAGTGAAACACAAGGCAGCTGCCGAAAGGGATTGCGGCTGCGCCGTTCCATTGCAGTGTCTGCCTGCGGAACGGAAAAAGCAGACATTCAAGGTTTCTGAATAGCAGAGCCGGTACATAGTTTCATCAAAGATATAGCGAGAGATCATCTCCCGCTGATTTGATGTGCTGTGTACCGACTCTTTTTGCCGTTATAGACATCGTTCAAACAATTTTGCAGAGGGGGTTAATTTCCGGCCCTTCTCGCTGCCTACCAATTGAGGGGCAAATTGAAAACTGAATGACCGTCCGAATGGGATATGATTCTGCCACGACCTCCCCGATGGGGGCAAGCAGAACAACGCTGCGGTGAGATTCCGAGGCAGGCACAGAAAAACGATATTCGGAGAAAACGGCAAACAATCCGCAAATTTTTCAAGAAACAGTTCCGTTTTACACCCGTGATTTCTCCTATTTGTGAGGAAGTCGTTTGACGGTCAAGACTGTAATTTTTCGCAGATTTCTTTTTGCGGGAGCGCCAAACGGCCTCCGCATCGTCTGCGGCATTTCTATTAGAAAATCCGTGAATTCTGCCGGTCTTGAACAGGACTTTTTCCGGCAAAAACAGGCCTTTTACTCATGTTGTGATTACCGGTACCATGACCCAAAATGCGATTACGATTAAAGCGGATGGGGGAAAAACGGAGCTGGTGACACTTTTCAATGTGGACATTCAAATGAGCAGCGGCTCTGCAATCAAAACGACAGGGCAGGGTGCGGTAACGCTGGAATTGAATGGCACAAATATAGCGAAAAGCAATACCGGCGGTGCCGGTATTCAGAAGATGAATACAGATTGGCTCGTTATTCAGGATAATAGCACGCCTGACGGCAGCTTGACTGCCGCAGGAGGGGACTACACGGCAGACATCGGAGGCAGTTAAGAGGTGCCGATACAAATACCTTTTCTTCCATTGGATGTACCTCCATATCTTCTGGGCCTTGATCCGACCCTGTATTTCGGCAGGTTCCACCCGTCAAAATACATATTACAACTTGCCAAAATAAAAAAGTTGGAAAAAGCTCTTGACAAAATCGAACAAAATGCTATAATAAACAAGTCGCCGGTTGAGGGACTCATTTGCGAGTGTGCTGGAATAGGCAGACAGGCAAGCTTGAGGTGCTTGTGTTCGATTGGACGTGTGGGTTCAAGTCCCATCACTCGCACCATCCCTCTCCTGCGGTGAAAAAAAGAAGAACGGATATGCGCGAGTGGTGGAATTGGCAGACTC
>ERZ840371.3336-NODE-3336-length-13213-cov-6.033744_pt1 | contig 13213 bp, 10 predicted proteins | sample MGYA00519937_ERZ840371 | MGnify/ENA primary metagenome ERZ840371 (study PRJEB31850, sample SAMEA3708873) | human gut metagenome | biome: human gut; feature: human-associated habitat; material: faeces | place: China | collected 2014 ... | reverse complement strand
AGACATCCAGTATTATCTGCGCTTTTGGCTTAGCAGCTGCCGCACCTCGCTCGCCATATCGGCACTTAGAATTATGCGGTATTGCCTCAAAAAACAACACAGAAGGAGGCAACCCATGCAGGTCGTGTTTTCCCCGGGTGCTGAGATAAAATTTGAGGGCGCAAATAACTTTCGTGAGCTGGGCGGCTACCGCGCGGCGGATGGGCGGCGGGTAAAATACGGTCTGCTCTACCGCGGCGGCAACCTTGATCTGCTGAAAAGCGAGGCCGACCACGCACGGCTGGCGTCGCTGGGCCTGCGGGAAATATTGGACCTGCGCAGTGCAGGGGAGAGCGCTGCGCACCCTGATCCGGCGGTCCCGGGGGCGCACTACCAGCGCGTCTGCGGTATGCGCAACGCCGATGGCACCGAGATGGACTTTTCCGGTCAGGGCATCGAGCGCCTGCGGCAGGAAAAGGAAGCCTTTGAGCGCAGTGTGGGCCGCCCGGTGCACGATTTTGAGTGGTTCAGCGCTCTGTACCGGGAGATGCCGTTCCGCAATCCGGCCTACCACGCGCTGTTTGCCCTGTTGGAGGGCCGCCGCGTGCCGGTGCTGTTCCACTGCTCCTGCGGCAAGGACCGCACAGGTATCGGGGCCATGCTGATCCTGCTGGCGCTGGGCGTCTCCCGCGCGGACGCGCTGGCCGATTATATGCTGACCAATGTCTACCGCCGCGAAATCATTGAGCGCTTCCTGGCGGATAAGCCCGCCGCCGAGCGCGATCTGCTGCTGCCCGTCGAGGGCGTCAGCGAGCCGATGGGCGCAGGAGCCATCGACGAAATTTTGCGGCGCTACCCGAGCTACGAGGCGTACTTTGCCGATGAATTCGGCCTTGACGCCGCAAGGCTGAAGGCGCTGCGGGATTTTTATCTGGAATAACTGGAATAAAAACAACCGCTCCCTTGCCGGAAAAATGGCAGGGGAGCGGTTGTAATTTACAGGGAAAATCAGCCCAGGCTGATGCCCATGGCGCGGGCGACGTTCAGCATGTCGCAGTCGCCGGGCACGCCGCGGGTCTTGCCGGCAATGTCGGCCAGCGGGTTGGCGGTCACATGGCGGTTGACCATGGCGACGGTCACGCCGTAGTGCTCGTCCGCCACGAGACCGGCAGCGTAGGAGCCGAACTGGGTGGCCAGCACGCGGTCATAGGCGCTGGGGCTGCCGCCGCGCTGCATGTGGCCGGGCACGCAGATGCGGGTCTCGGCACCGGTCATCTCCTCAATCTGCTTCGCAATGCGGGCTGTGGCGGTGGTGTAACCGGCCTCGGCGCGCTTGGCGGTCCACTCCTTGCGCTTCATCTTGGCCTCCTCGGTGGAGAAGGCACCCTCGGCCACGGCCAAAATCGAGAAGTTTTTGCCCGCCTTGGCGCGGTTCTCGACAGCAGCGGCGACCTTCTTGATGTCGTAGGGCAGCTCCGGCAGCAGGATGATGTCCGCGCCGCCCGCAATGCCGGAGTACAGCGTCAGCCAGCCGGCTTTGTTGCCCATGATCTCAATGCACATGACGCGGCTGTGGCTGCCCGCGGTGGTGTGGATGCGGTCAATGACCTCGGTGGCGATGTCCACAGCAGTGTGGAAGCCGAACGTCACGTCGGTGCCGTAGATGTCGTTGTCGATGGTCTTGGGCAGACCGATGATGTTCAGGCCCTCCTGGCTGAGCAGGTTCGCGGTCTTGTGGGTGCCGTTGCCGCCCAGGCAGAGCAGGCAGTCCAGCTTGGCGGCGCGGTAGTTTTTCTTCATCGCGGCAACCTTGTCCACCTTGTCCTCCTCGACCACACGCATTTTTTTGAACGGGGTGCGCTTGGTGCCCAGAATGGTGCCGCCCACGGTCAGAATGCCAGAGAACTCGTCCGGGGACATCTCCCGGAAGTTGCCGTTGATCAGGCCGTCGTAGCCGTTCATGATGCCGACGATCTCGACCTTATCGCCCATGCGGTGGTACAACGCCTTGGCCACGCCGCGCAGGGTAGCGTTCAGGCCGGGGCAGTCGCCGCCGGAAGTCAGAATACCAACACGAATCGCCATTGTAAAAACCTCCCGTTGCTAATATATTCTACTATATATAAATGTACGCTAACCACAAAAGGATGTCAAGTATAGTTTTTGCACGATGCTGCGAGCAGAACAAACTTTTTTGAAAAAATCTCAAAAAAATTCAAAAAAAGGCTTGCAATTTGGAAACACCTTTGCTATAATAACATACGTCGCCGGGTGACACGGCAGACACAAAACAAAATATGGGAGCTTTCCCGAGTGGCCAATGGGGACAGACTGTAAATCTGCTGCTTAATGCTTCGGTGGTTCGAATCCACCAGCTCCCACCAAAAAGGACCCGCAACTTAGGTTGCGGGTTCTTTTTTGTGCTGGAGCTGGTAGGATTCGAACAGGTCGGCCGTCCGCAGACGGCAAAAAACAGTCCTGCGGACTGTTTTTTAGACCGCGGCTTGCGAATCCACCAGCTCCCACCAAAAAGCTGTGGCAAAGATATTGCCACGGCTTTTTTTCTTTGCTGTATCGCACAAAATCGGCAAAGGCGATGACCGATTTTCAAAGTGCGTTTTATAGAGATGTCCAACTGCTTCCGGGCGGTTGGATTTTTTTGCTGCCAACCTTTTCTGCTGCTTTCAGAATGTTAAGGCAATACTGCATAATTCTAAGTGCCGCAGCCGCCGGAGCGGTGCTTGAGCCGTTAGGCGGGAATTGTGTGGTATTGCCCTAGATTCCCCGTTGTGTTTTGTATCGAAATGGGGTGGATTGCAATGACGAACGAACTGTACGAAAAGCATTGTTGGGCATTGGTTGATCTGGATGCTATGCAGAGCAACCTGGCACTGATCCAAAAGACGGTGGGCGCGCCGGTGTGCTGCGTTGTCAAAGCGGACGCTTACGGCCACGGCGCCGCTGTGGCCGGGCCCTGGCTGGAAGAAAACGGTGCAGCCGCTTTTGCGGTCAGCTGCCTGGCCGAAGCGCGGCACCTGCGCCGCCACGGGATCAGTAAACCCATCTTGATCCTGGGCTACACCGACCCGCTGCAGGTGGATCAGCTGGCGTTCAACTGCATTACCCAGACCGTCTATTCCGAAGAGTATGCCAAGGCGCTTTCCGCTGCCGCCCAAAACGCCGGCGTGGAGGTACACTGCCACTTTAAGGTTGATACCGGTATGGGACGCATTGGGTTCAGCGTGCGTTCTGACTTTGAGGCGGCAATCGCTGCCATGGAGCGCTGCGCCACCCTGCCCAAGCTGCACTTCAGCGGTATTTTCCAGCATTTTGCCGTGGCAGACAGCACCACGCCGGAAAACGAAGCCTACACCCAAGCCCAGCACGCCCTGTTTGAGCGCACCGTGCAGCGGCTGCAGGCGGACGGCGTTGCCCTGCACACCATCCACTGCGCCAACTCTGCCGCACAAATGCGCTACCCGGAATGGCACCACAGCCTGACCCGCGCAGGCATTATCCTGTATGGGCTGGACCCCAGCCCGGAAGTGCATTTTGACGGCCTGCGCCCCACCATGACGCTGAAAAGTGTTGTGACATTTGTGAAGGACCTTTTACCCGGTGAGAGCGTGAGTTATGGCCGCACCTACACAGCCAACACACCCCGCAAGGTTGCCACCGTATGCGTTGGCTATGCGGACGGCTACCCCCGCGCGCTTTCCGGCAGCAATGGCAACCCCAATGCGGGGGTTATGAGCATCCACGGAAAGCCCGCCCCGATAATCGGCCGGGTGTGCATGGATCAGACCCTGGTGGATGTGACCGACATCCCCGATGTTAAAATGAATGATGAAGTAACGGTATTCGGCCCTGAAAACGCTGCGATCGGCGCAGATACCGCCGACAGCATTGCAGCTAAGACCGGCACCATCAACTATGAAATTATCTGCGGCATCAGCCGCCGGGTTCCCCGTGTTTACCTGCGGGACGGCGCGCCGGTGCGTATCTGGAACGATTTGGAGGAAACCTGATGGCACGCGACAATATTCGCAACTTTTGTATCATTGCCCACATTGACCACGGCAAGTCCACACTGTCGGACCGTATTCTGGAGCTGACCGACAGCGTGGACAAGCGCACCATGGAGGACCAGATTCTGGACGACATGGAGCTGGAACGCGAGCGCGGCATTACCATCAAAGCCCGCGCCGTTACCATGCACTACCACGCCGATGACGGCAAGGAATACGAGTTCAACCTGATCGACACGCCGGGCCACGTTGACTTTCAGTACGAAGTCAGCCGCAGCCTGGCTGCCTGTGAGGGTGCCATCCTGGTGGTGGATGCCAGCCAGGGCGTGGAAGCCCAGACGCTGGCCAACTGCTACCTGGCCATTGACCACAACCTGGAAGTTGTGCCCATCCTGAATAAGATTGACCTGCCCAGCGCTGACCCGGATGCCGCCGCCAAAGAGGTGGAGGATGTCATCGGTCTGCCCTGCATGGATGCCCCGCGCGTGAGCGCCAAGATGGGCATCAATATCCGCGAAGTGCTGGAACGCGTGGTGCAGGATGTTCCCGCCCCGCAGGGCGACCCCGATGCCCCGCTGAAAGCCCTGATCTTTGACTCCATTTACGACAGCTACAAGGGCGTTATCGTCTATGTGCGCGTGTTTGAAGGCACCGTGCGCCCCGGCGATACCATCAAGCTGATGAACACCGGCGCAACCTTCCAGCTGGTGGAAGTGGGCCACATGGGTGCTACTGCCCTGGCCCCCTGCGATAAGCTGGAGGCCGGTGAAGTCGGCTACCTGACGGCCTCCATCAAGACCGTGCGCGATACCCGCGTGGGCGATACCATCACCCTGGCCGAAGCCCCCACGGCGGAAGCTCTGCCCGGTTTCCGCCAGGTAACGCCGATGGTGTTCTGCGGCATTTCCCCCGCCGATGGCGCCGACTACCCTGATTTGAAAGATGCGCTGGAAAAGCTGCAGCTGAACGATGCCGCCTTGAGCTTTGAGCCGGAAACCAGTGCGGCCCTGGGCTTCGGCTTCCGCTGCGGGTTCCTTGGGCTGCTGCACATGGAAATCATCACCGAGCGGTTGGAGCGCGAGTTTGACCTTGACCTGATCACCACCACCCCCGGTGTTCAGTACCGGCTGACCTTGACGGACGGCACGGTGGAAGTGATCGATAACCCCTCCGCCTATCCCGACCCGGCCCGCATTGCCAAGGCGGAAGAACCATTTGTGGATGCCCACATTTACACCCCCAACGATTATGTTGGCCCGCTGATGGACCTGTGCCAGCAAAAGCGCGGCACCCTGATTGCGATGGATTACCTGGATGAGACTCGCGTGGACCTGCATTACCAGATTCCGCTGGGCGAGATTGTTTATGACTTCTTTGACGCCATCAAGAGCCGCAGCCGCGGTTACGCCAGCTATGACTATGCGTGGGAGGGCTGGCACCAGTCCGAGCTGGTCAAGCTAGACTTCCTGCTGAACGGCGAGATCGTGGATGCGCTTTCGATGATCGTATTTGCGGATAACGCTTACGCCAAGGGGCGCCGCATCTGCGAAAAGCTGAAGGAGAACATCCCGCGCGCTTTGTTTGAAATTCCCATTCAGGCGGCCGTGGGCGGCAAGATCATTGCCCGCGAAACAGTCAAGGCCGTGCGCAAGGATGTTTTGGCCAAGTGCTATGGCGGCGATATTACCCGTAAAAAGAAGCTGCTGGAAAAGCAGAAAGCCGGTAAAAAGAAGATGCGCAAACTGGGCAGCGTGACCCTGCCCAGCGAAGCCTTTACCGCCGTGCTGAAGCTGGATTCCGATACCTGATTGACTACAGCACCATAGATAGCAGCACCCGCCGGGGCGGCGCAGCACAACAGCTGCCTGCCCCGGCGGGTTTGTTTTTGGCGCGGCGCATTTAGGCCAGTGGCCGAATATAAAACGACCACCCCCTGCCCTGCCGCACAAGGTTTTACCGTGCGGTCGGGGCAAGGGGTGGTTTTGTGTTATTTCCGTTCAGGCGTTCAGCTTACCGCCGGGCGGCAGCGAACGCGGCAAAAGAGTTCAGCGGATCTCGATGCCCAGCTTGAACTTGAGGTTGCCGAGGATTTTCTTGACAAAGCGGTCTACATCGGCAGCTTCCAGGGCTTTGTTTTCCGGTGTAAAGTGCAAGGTGAACGCCATGCTCTTTTTGCCGGCGCCAATGGCTTCGCTGCGGTAGATATCAAACAGCTCCACATCGGCCAGCTGCTTGCAGGCGCGCTTCATTTCGGCAATGATGGTGCCGCAGGGGGTTTCCTCGTCAGCAACCAGAGCCAGGTCACGGGCCACGGTATCGAACTCCGGCAGCGGATGATAACGCAGACCGGCAGGCAGCTGTGCCACCAGCGTCTCGTAATCGATCTCACCCAGGAATATCTTCTGGTTGGCGCGGCTGTCACGCGGCAGATCCAGACCGGCCTGCACATCGTTGGCCAGCTTTCCAAAGCTGCCCACACGCACGCCGTTGCACAAGATGTAAGCGGCAATGCCGGGGTGCAGGTAAGGCACATCCTCGGCACGCTCCACCTCAAAGGTTACGCCGAAGGAAGCAGCCAGGTCTTCCAGTGCGCCCTTAACGGCAAAGAAGTCCTCATGCTCACCAAAGGCCACAAAGCCCAGGTGCAGGCGCTCTTCCGGCAGTTTGGTCAGCGGAAGCTGTTTGGGCACATAAATGTTGGAAAGCTCAAACAGACGGCCGGCAGCGTTGCCCTTTTTCAGATTGGTAACCGCCACGTTCAACAGGCTGGGTGCCAGCAGGGAGCGCATGATGGTCAGGTTGGAGGAGATGGGGTTGACAATGCGGATGACATTGCGCTCCGGTGCATCGGGGGCAATGTGCAGGGCATCCAGGTCGGCATCCGCATAGAATGCCAGCGTCATAGCCTCATAGAAGCCTTGGGCACACATAGCGCTCTTGAGCTTATCGCGGCGGTGCTGGTCAGCCGTCAGGCCCCCGGTGGTGACCTGGGCAGCTTTCAGGAAGGTGGGGGTGATATGGTCATAGCCATATTCACGGATCACTTCCTCGGCCAGGTCCGGCTCGCCGATCTCGATATCCTCGCGGTAGCGCGGAGCAACCACCTGCATGGTGTCACCGTCGGCTTCCATCGTCACTTCAAAGCTGAGCTTTTTCAGGATGGCCAGAATTTCCTCGGTGGGCACGGTAATGCCCAGAATGGCGTTGATGGCGCTGATGCGGGCGGTGAAGTGCTTGCCTTTACGCGGAGCACCGGCAGAGCAGTCAAACTCGGTGGCGGTCACTTCGCCGCAGCCCAGCTCCTGGATCAGGTGCAGGGCGCGGGCCATGCCCAGCTCGGTGGTATATTCGCTGATGCCCTTCTCGTAATGGGCGGAAGCATCCGTGTTCTGGCCAAGGCCGCGGGCAGTCTTGCGGATGTTATCACGGGCAAACTTGGCAGATTCAAACAGCAGCTGGGTGGTTTCCGGCTTGATCTCGCTGTTCAGGCCGCCCATAACGCCAGCCAGGGCAACCGGCTTTTCGCCATCGCAGATGACCAGGTTCTGGGGGGTCAGGGTAAACTCCTTGCTGTCCAGCGTGGTGATCTTCTCGCCGTCCTTGGCACGGCGCACAATGATCTGGCAGCTTTCCAGCGTGTCCATATCAAAGGCGTGCATCGGCTGGCCGATTTCCAGCATAACATAGTTGGTGATATCCACCACGTTGGAAATGCTGCGCAGACCGCACAAGGCCAGCTGGCGGCGCATCCAGCGCGGAGATTCACCGGTGGTGATGTTGCGCACATAGTGGCCCAGGTAGCGCGGGCACAGGTCCGGTGCTTCCACCGTAATGCTCAGGCGCGGGTCCTTGTAATCGCTCACGGTGTAATCGGTGGCAGGCATTTTCAGGGGCTTGTTCAGCACAGCGGCAACTTCGCGTGCAATGCCCAGAACGCTCTGGCAGTCGGCACGGTTGGCGGTGATGGAGATATCAAAGATATAATCATCCAACCCAACAACCTGCTGAATGGGGGTTCCGGGCACGGTATCTTTGGGCAGGTCCAGCAGGCCGTATACCTCAGCGCCGGGGTACAAGTCCTCGTTCAGACCCAGTTCCTCGCCGGAGCAGAGCATACCGTTGGATTCAATGCCCATCAAGGGCTTTGCCTTGATCTTGATGCCTCCGGGCAGCGTGGAGCCGTCCAGAGCAGCGGGGGTGTGCATACCGGCGTACACATTGGCCGCACCGGTGGAGATCTGAATATCATGGCCATAGTCGCCGCAGTCCACCTTACAGATATGCAGGTGGGTGCCCTCCTGGGGCACGCACTCGGTCACAACGCCAACAACAACCTTGCTGATCTCAGCGCCAAGGTCGATGAGTTCTTCTACTTCAAAGCCACAGTCAAATAGTTTGGTTTCCAGCTCCTGGGCGGAAACATCAATATCCACATACTGTTTAAGCCAGCTGAATGGTACTTTCATTGTTGTTCCCCTCCTTAACCCTTGAACTGTTCGAGGAAGCGCAGGTCGTTCTCGAACATCAGGCCGATGTTGTTGATGCCGTACTTCAGCATGGCGATACGCTCGATGCCGATGCCGAAAGCGAAGCCGGAGTACTCGTCCGGGTCGATGTTGCAGTTCTCCAGCACCTTGCGGTTGACAACGCCGCCGCCCAGCACCTCGATCCAGCCGGTGTGCTTGCACAGCGGGCAGCCCTTGCCGTGGCACTCAAAGCAGCTCACGTCCACCTCGACGCTGGGCTCGGTGAACGGGAAGTAAGAAGGACGCAGGCGGGTGCGGGTGTCGGCACCGAACAGCTTCTGCACGAAGGTGTTCAGAGCGCCCTGCAGATCGCCCAGCGTGATGCCCTTATCCACCACCAGACCTTCCATCTGGTGGAACATGGGGCTGTGGGTAGCGTCGGAGTCAGAGCGGAAGACGCGGCCCGGGATGAGCACCTTGATGGGAGGCTTCTGGCTGTCCATGGTGCGGATCTGGCCACCGGAAGTCTGGGTGCGGAGCAGGAACTCATCGGACAGGTAGAAGGTGTCCTGCATATCGCGGGCAGGATGGTCCTTCGGGACGTTCAGGCGGGTAAAGTTGTGGTCGTCGTCCTCGATCTCGGGGGACTCCGCCACTGCAAAGCCCATGCCCGAGAAAACGTCGATGATCTGGTTGGTGACGAGGGTCAGGGGGTGCAGACCGCCCAAGGCGCGGGTCTTGGCGGGCAGGGTGATGTCCACCGTCTCGGCGGCGTTGCGGGCAGCAAGCTCAGCCTGCTTCACCTTGTCGGCAGCGGCATCATACTCGGCCTGGACCTTGGCCTTCAGTTCGTTAATGATCTTGCCCATGGCCGGCCGCTCCTCGGGGGCGACAGAGCGCAGATTCTTCATCAGGGCGGGGATCTTGCCGTTCTTGCTCAGATATTCCTGCCAGAAAGTTGCCAGCGTTTCTTTGGAAGAGACCTGGCCCAGGCTCTCTTCGGCCTGCTTTGCCAGCTCGTCGATCATTGCTTGCATGGATGTTCTCTCCTTCTCATTCGTGTTGTTCAGCGGACAGCAAAAAAGCTCCGTCCCCTGCCCCGGCCTCCTGAAAGGCCCGGCAAAAGGGACGAAGCTCATAAAATTCACAGCTCCGCGGTACCACCCGGTTTCCGCCCGGCCCTTTCGCAAGCCGCGCGGCGCTCAAAACGCCGTAACGGGGCGCACCGTCCGGCCCTACTGTCGTTCAGGCCGGCCGCTCGGGAGCGAACTTCAGCCTGCGCCCGCGCGGAAGCCCTCTCAGCCGGTGAAGCTTCTCTCTTTGCTGCGGTGCGCCTGCCTACTCTCTCCGTCGCTGCGTTTGGAGTATTCAGGTCGTGGTCATTTTGATAACCGAGAATCATCTTATCACATTTTGGGGTGGTTTGCAAGCACAGCGGGCAGATTTTAAGGAATATCCGCATTTTTCTTGACTTTCAGTCGTTATTATGGTATGCTGAGCTCAACGCTTTACTGAAAGGAGGGTACACCTGCGATGGGTTGGAACGGCTGCGTTTTCTTCAAAAAAGGAAATTTCTAAGCTTTTCCGGCTCGAAGTGTACCCTTTTATACCTTTCAGCAGAGCGTGGAGCATGATCTATGCGCCCCGCAGCTTTGCTATGGGGCGCTTTTGTTTTGCCCTGAAAATTTATAAAAGGGTGCGCCATTCATCGACAGCTTTCTGCTACCAGGATAGGCTGTCCTTCGTACAACCTCTCAGTCTCGCATGCGCTCGACAGCTCCCCTTGTAGGGGAGCCTCTGGCGAAGAGATGAAGTTTCCCGTCATGCCAAAGCCTCCCCTCGGTAGGGGAGGTGGCATCGCGCAGCGATGACGGAGAGGTTTACTCATGAAAGGGTGTTCCCCATGAACTTGAAAAAGCAGCTTGCCTGCATCTATACCAACAACTTCTTCTCCGGCCTGCGCATCACCGACGCCGTGTGGGTGGCGCTGCTGGCTGCGCGGGGCTTCTCGCTGTGGGAGATCGGCGTTGCCGAGAGCGTGTTCCACATGGTCAGCCTCACCTTCGAGGTGCCGAGCGGCATGGCGGCGGACCTGCTGGGCCGCAAAAAGACCCTCGTGGCCGGCGGGGTCTGCATGGTGCTCTCCAACCTCCTGATGGCCTTTGCGCCGGATCTCTTTTTCATCTGCCTGGCGATGGCGCTGAGCGCACTGGCCAACGCCATGTTCTCCGGCACTGCCTCGGCCCTCACTTACGACAGCCTCAAGCAGTGCGGACGGACAGACGACTACCTCCGGGTCTCCGCCAACTGCTCCCAGCTCTCCATGCTGGCCACGGCTGTGGGGTCCCTCGCCAGCACGCTGGAACGGGTTCTCCGCTTTTCCGGTTTCTACCTGCTGAGCGCCGCCTTTGAAGGCACTGCCGCTGCCGCCACCGCCCTGATGACCGAGCCCATCGTCACCGAGACGCAGGCCCGCCGGGAGAAGCAGACTTTCCGCGACCTGCCCGGCCAGCTCGCGCGGCTGGTGCGGGACAGCATCACCGCTCTTCGCGCCACCCCGCTGGCTGCAAAGCTCATCGTCTCTGCCGCTGTCCTCTGCATCCCCAGCTACCTGACCAAGATGTTCGTCCAGCAGCGGCTCGTCGAGCTGGGCTGGCCCACAGCGCTGCTGTTCGTGCCGATGCTGCTGAGCGGGCTTGCCTCCATGCTGGGCGTTGAAGCGGCCCGGCGGCTCCATCCGGAGAGCCTGCGGCGGTTTTACGCCGTCTGCGCCCTGCTCTGCGGCGGGGGCTGTGCGCTGGTGGGTGCCGCCCCGACGCTGGGCTGTATCTTCGGCTGTATGCTGGTGCAGGGCGTCATCGACGCCTACCTCCTGCACGAGGACCAGAAGCTCAACGATGTCATCCCCAGCGACCAGCGGGCCACCCTCATCAGCGTGGACAGCATGGTCTACAGCCTGCTCATGATACCCGCCAGCCCCCTCGTGGGCGCGGTGGGCGACGCCTTCGGGCAGGCCGGTGCGGGCCTTGCCGTGCTGGGCGTCCTCGTGGCGCTGAGCGGCGCGGCGGCGCTTTATAAAACACGATAATATGCACGAAAGCCCCTTCCGGATGGAAGGGGCTTTCCTTTTTAACGGTAGCACTTTTTGCAGGCCGTGAAGCCTCTCTGCTTCGCTGTCGAGAGAGACACCTTTTCGGGGCCTTTCATGCCGCTGCAGGAGGACTTGCTATGGTACTTCTTCCCTCCGTGGGTCGGTATCCAGACCTGCTGTTCGGTTTTCTGGCTTGTCGAGATGGTCTGCACTGCTGCGGCAGGCTGGGTTGCTGCAGCAGTGCCATAACCGCCCGCCAAAGCCGCCGGGCTGCACAGAACGCTCAGGCAGAGGGCCAGTGCCGCCGCAATGATTCGGAATTTTTTCTTCATTTGTTGTTCTCCTTTCCTTGATTCAAGAGCATAGCTTCTAAGAAAAGAATAAGTGGGTGCCGGGCAGGTTACAAGCACAAAGAAGAGTCAGAATGCGTTTTCCTGTCTAAAAATTCGGTATCTATCTCCCCTCCCAGCAAATCCGTCTTATATTATTATATCATTTTATACTCGTTTGTGAACATATCCATAGCATATATTTTGTTTATTTTTTGTATCATAATAAACACAGGGTGATAACTATGGATGAACTTAAAATCAAGAAACTTACCGAACCAGTTACTTTCACGATTCGCGTGGATAAGTCCATCGTGGATTTTTATGATGACCTGGCACGGCGGACGAACCGCTCCCGAAACGAGCTCATCGGGCTTGCGCTGGATTTCGCAAAAGATAAAATCATTGTCGAGTCTTGACTGCTTATGTACTGCCGTATCTGTGACCTGCGCGAAGACCACGACCTGCTTCAGAAGGACATTGCCGCCTATCTGAAATGCACACAGGTCTGTTATTCCAATTACGAAATGGGAAAACGTGACATCCCCACGGATGTCTTAAAAGCCCTTGCGCTTTTCTACGATACCAGCGTCGATTATCTTCTCGGGCTGACAGATGAGGCAAAACCTTATCCTCGCTCACATTAAATATTTTAGAACAATAAAATGACCCCCGCCGAGAGAGTTTCCCGGCGGGGGTCATTTTGTTCCAAATTCTATTACTTACTCAGCAGCTCCTCAGCCAGCGCGTCCATCTGTGCCTCAGCGGCGGCGTTGGAAGCAGAGCGGAGGGTGACAACAGTGTCACAGACGGTGATGTTCTTCATGCCGTCCAGCTCGGCGCGCATGAGCTTTGCAGCCATGGGCGCCCAGGTGCCGTTCTCCATCAGGGCGATGGTGCGGCTCTGGAAAGCCTTGGTCTTGAGGTGGGCCAGCAGGTTCTCCATCGGCGGGAAGAGGAAGCCGTCATAGGTGGCGCAGGCCAGCACGGTCTTGCCGCAGCGGAAGGCCTCGGTGACGGCGTAGGAGACATCGACCCGGGTCAGGTCGATCTCCACCACCTTCGCCCCCTTGGCGCGGAGCTTCTCGGCCAGAATGTGGGCGGCGGCGCGGGTGTGGCCGTGGATGGAGGCACTGGCGACCAGCACCTTCTCCGGCTCTTCGGCCTTGTAGCTGGACCACAGATCGTAGTAGTTCAGGTACTTGCCAAGGTCGCCGGTGAGGACGGGGCCGTGGAGCGGGCAGATGGTCTTAATGTCCAGCGCAGCGGCCTTTTTCAGCAGAGCCTGCACCTGCGGGCCGTACTTGCCCACGATGTTCA
>ERZ840371.3330-NODE-3330-length-13238-cov-4.014185_pt1 | contig 13238 bp, 14 predicted proteins | sample MGYA00519937_ERZ840371 | MGnify/ENA primary metagenome ERZ840371 (study PRJEB31850, sample SAMEA3708873) | human gut metagenome | biome: human gut; feature: human-associated habitat; material: faeces | place: China | collected 2014 ... | reverse complement strand
TTAGGGGATCACTTTAAAGTGGACGGAAGGGGGCAAATATGAGTGAATTTTCCAATTACGCTATCAATAATATTTACGGGACTCTTGAATTTTATAATGGTAGCGTGATTATCATGAAGGATCTGGCAGAATCACCGTCAGACCCAGATTTTAACTCGTTAGGATCAAGCGAATACACGATTGCTTTCGTGGATGAGGTCAGCGAGATTGGATCGAAAGCTATAGAAGTTTTGTCATCACGTCTACGCTGGAAGATTCACGAGACGTTCAAAGTTCCGAAGTTATTAATGACAACAAACCCGTGTCTCGGTTGGGTTCGTGATCGATTCGTGCTTGATGAAAACTTGGAACCAGTTGTACCAGCACAATATCACAGGTATGTACCGTTTAGCGTGTACGACAATCCAGATGCGGCTTTCCGGCAAATTTACGAGGCATCACTAAACAAGATAAAAGATCCGGCAACGAAAGCACGATTATTATACGGGAACTGGTGTTTTGTCAAATCTAATGACGTGGCCGCGTACAAGTCTTTCAACGGGGACAAACATCTTGTTTCTGGGTTAAAAGAAAAGGTATATGACCCGTTTAAGCCATTAATTTTATCTTTTGACTTTAACGTGTTCCCACACATGACTTGCTCGGTTGTTCAAATTGATTATACCAACAAAAATGTTTATTTTCTGGAAGAAATTCTGGGGAAACCCAAAGAAAAGCAAAACAACACACCACAACTAGCAAAGGCCATTCAAGAAAAATTACTAAAAGAAAAACATATTGGTGGGGTTGTCATTACCGGGGACCCGGCAGGAACAGCAAGAAGTACCCAAACAGAGGAAGGAATAAATAACTTCATCATTATAGAAAATGCATTTAAGAACGGTGTTTTAAGTTCCACTGTAAAATTATTGTCCAAGCAACCACCCCAAAAAACAAGACTGGAATGGATAAACGAGCTGTTTGAAGGAAAAGACGGGTGGACAATTTACATTGACATGCGTTGTAGAAAACTCACAGAGGATTTAATATACCAGACTACTAACGAGGATGGCACGAAAAACAAGGCAAAAGTAACCGATGCTGAAACCGGTATGAAATTTGAAAAATACGGGCATTGTTCGGACACGTTAGACTATGTTTTGTGTACTTTTTTGAGCGATAGCTGGGGAAAATATCAACGTGGAGGGACAAATATCCCAACTATTACAACTTCAATAATAACTCCTAATTTCACATACTAATGCAAAATAACAGGTTTCTTAAAAACGAGGATTATCACGGGATTATCACGGAAGAGGCTTTTTTATCTATAACTAGAGGAAAGTTGAGTGACGTGATTAACGCCGAGAATTCGGCCGAGATTACGATCTTGGAGCATCTCACGGAGATGTACGAGATAGAGAGTGAATTTAATATTGGAAAGGCTATACTGGATCATGATAGACGTATCTGCTACCCTATCGGGGCACATGTAACAATAAACGAGGAGATATACAAGGTAATCCGGCCTATTAATGGATTCAAAGCTCCAACTAGTAAAGTTTACTGGAGGGAATCTAGCTCAACGTTAACAAGCTCTCCCAGATATTCCCAATTTAGAACGTATTACCCGGGCGAAGTGGTCATGTTCAACGAGAAGCAATATGAATGCGTGATAGAAAACGGGTACGAGTTGAATGATATTCGAATACCAGGTTTGAATAGCTGGGAAATGATAAACGTGGAAGAATGGTGCCCTATGGATTACGGGCTTCATGCCGTGGTGAAACGCGACAATATATTTTACACCTTGTTCAACATGGATGGATACGAGGCTTTTGAAATACCAGAAAGTCTAACAGACAACTGGGGAGAAATAGCGGTTTATGATCCTGAATACAACTCGTATGAATTGTCTGATCATGAATACGTGGTTTATGATGGAGAGGTATTTTACCCGGTAATGGATGTGAACGCGGATGAGATAAGTATTGGAAGTAATCTGGTAAAAAATGACCCACGGCACCCGAACTTGAAGAAACACATGACGCAAATAGCGTTGTTCGAGTTGTGCAAGAAAGTTGCCCCAAAGAATGTGGCAAATACAAGAATAATAGATTACGAAAATTCTATCAAGTGGCTACAAGATTGTGCAAAGTTCAGGATTAACCCGCGAATTTCGAGAAAAGTGGATAAAAATAACGAACAGGTTACAGATTGGCAGATGGCCGCTTTTCAAACAAACTTTGATCCTTACAGAAACCCGTGGCTGATATAAAAGAGCTATCAAAAACATGTACACTCCAAAGTTTCCAATTTAACTTTCGGAGTGTACTTTATATTTTGAAAAACTAATTTTTATTTAACTATCAAACGAGTTCTCCCCATAAGCTTGCTTCTCACAATCATTCCACAAGTAGTTATAAGAGATATACCAAAGCCCCTTTTCAAGTTCCTCCCGTAAAGAATTATAAAAAAAACAAACTTCTCTTTCTCTTTGGCCTTCAACTATAATCACATCGTTTTTGACTTTTACTTTACATGAAAATTGACAACCGATCTTATCTGCTACATATTGTAGATAATCCATGTCGATCTCATTTAGAGCTTTATTCCCAGAACAATCTATGGTATTACTACACACCAAAACATAAGAAGCATCATAATACCCATCATAACCAGAACATGATAACGGAGATTTAGTGACGGTTTCCAACGACATCGCACTCGTGATATTCACATCATATTCCCATTCTATTCTCATTGGAGAACGCAATAAACCTTGAACTGAAATATCTTTCTCCATTTCATCTTGAAAGAAAACTAATGGTTCAGTAATTTCTCCAGACAACAAAGAACTACCAGGCTTTTCTTTAACAGGGAATATTACCACGCCTTTCAATTCTTTTTTATCTACCAGGGGTAATATATATTGCCAGCCTCGATTGCCACTATATACTAATGTAGCTTTGTTCGGAAGTACTTCACCCTCTTTCGTTACCATGCTCCAATACTTCTCCCAATCTGGATTAGATTTCAAATGATTCATGAATGCCATTCCTATTCCATCTAACTTTTCTTCCTTCAATTTAGGCGTTAAACAATCAAACGTCACTGTTAAATCGAAATCGTTCAAATTCAAATAATTTTGTGTCATTTGTATCGTCGAGTGACCAAGAGCTTTTGAGATCATGGGTAGTGGAATACCGGATCGCAATAACTGGGTTGCGTAAGAGTGTCGAGCCACATAAGAGGTCAATTTAATTGGTAAATCTAATTCTTTACCAATTTTATCAAGCAATGTATTATATCCAAAAATCCGACTATTGATGCATGTATATAGCTCTATATAATCTAAGTGTTGCCTCTTTAGCGGAATAATCGGAAATAAATATTTACCCCTATCCTTTGAAAATTTGTATTTATCAATAATCATCATTGATATTTCAGGAAGTGGTATATTAATAGGTTTGTGGGTTTTAAATCTTATATAAGACAAATGGTTATCGGATATATTATCTTGTGTTAAAAAAGCCATATCTCTAAACGAGATTCCAGCAGAATAGTACATGAACTTAAACATATCCATTACAAACTCCCACTTTTTTTTGCGGGGTTTATAGGCAAGAAGTTTTTGCACGTTCGATTCAGATAAACCACGTTTAATAATTGGTTTTTTGGTAGGAGTATAAGTCAATGTAATATCTGACACTGATATACCATCATTTTTTGCTTTTTTAACTACTGATTTAAGCCTATAAAACTTATTCAAAACCGTCTTAGAATCATTGCCACCAGCAAGGCACCATTTTATATATTCAAATAAAAATTTGTTATTAATATCAGACATTTTTACATTTCTATTTTTTGTAAAAGAATGCATTTCTCCTAACAAATTACGATACATATTGAAATTGCCAGTTCCTCTTTTCTTAAATAAATCTATCAAATGTTCAATATATTCAAACAACGATTCTTTTGATGCTGCTGCTTTTTGGTAATTGATCAATTCACCTGATGTAAAGTCTCTTTTAACTGTTTCCCAGGATAATCCAACTTGAGTGTATTCAACTTCTGTGTCCTTAATTAAAATATTAAGTTCATCTGCATACATACACCCTTTCCGAACCTGTCCCAAATCCGGATTCCAATGTTTTAATTCTAATTTTCCTTTAATCTTGTAAGACTTGAAAACAGTCTTACCATCTTTGCATATAGCAAGATTCAATTCAATCATGGTGTCACCTTTTGCGCCCTTGTTAATCAAACTAGAGTATTCACGGCAAACGGTGCGTATGGTAAATCCCATATCTACTCGAATTGTGCGGCAAATTTGTACATTATTTTGTACATTTACAAGCGAAAATGGGGCAAAAACAACATGTTTTTATTGGTATTTCGTATTTTCTTTTACAAAAAACAACAACACAACCCACTATGTATTAATAAATTATAAATTAATTATTATACACGATAAATACTAGGAAATCCGATTATTATTTTCTATTTTTATAACATAGAATACAAAACAAGCCGTATGGGATGCTTGTAACAGGGAAACACCGAATGAATGGTACGCATTTTGTTAGAAGTAAATAAACCAATAGTCAATGAATTTGTCATACAAAAAAGAAATTAATATTATTACTATGAAGATAGCATTATATTTTTCAGCATTAGCAGTCCTATTAGGCGCTTGCTCTTCCTCGCAAAATTTCACACGAGCGCAGGAAGATGATATCTACTATGTTCCTGGTAAACGTTCCCTCTTCGCTCAAGAAATTAAAGACAAGACCGGAGTGGACATCACCTCGAATACTTCTTCTAGTTCTCAAATTAGTAAAAACACAAACAATGATAAAGTTTATCCGAAGGAAATAGATAACAGTGTAAACCCGAAATCTCACTCCATCGGCATGGCTCGTTATGCAACTGAAAAACAGGTGCAAAAAGAAGAGACCAGAACCGGACAAACTGTTAATCGGATTGCAGTTCCGGCAGATGACGGGTACTGGATCGGAGGCTTTAAAGGTAGTGAAAATGATTTAGAAGAGTGTGTTCGAATCATGAATCGTTACCCGGAAGGTTTCGCCTATTTCGGAAACGGATACGAAATTGCCCAGAATCTTTCGTTCAGCTCCGACTGGAACGTGTACACGATTGATGGTCGCTACTGGTGGTTCCCCAGCAGTTCGAACGTGGGACTATACTCTCAATTAATTTTCGGTAATTACCCAAAATACATTTGGACCGTGATTTGGAACGATCCTCGTTTTGATAGTTTCGCATGGAGTAACAACGTAAGTTTCGGCTGGAACCGCTGGGGATGGGGAGCCTCGTTCGGTTGGGGAAACTCTTGGGGATGGGACCCATATTGGAACAATTACTATGGTTACGGTTATAATCCGTGGGGTTGGGGGCATGGATTCTACGATCCATGGGGCTGGAACCCTTATTGGAACCACTACTACGGTTATCATCCACATTGGGGACACCGTCCGGGACATGGACATCATGGCCCAAACTGGGGTAACCATCGACCGGATTGGGGTGGTGCCAGCAAACCAACTGTAACTACTCGGTATGCACCTAAAAAGCAATACACGACGAATAGAAACGCCCGGTCATATAGTACCTATTCAAGAACTTCAAGAAGTTCCGCTATACAATCCAGATCAAATAGTAGCCGCTACGAGTCCGGCTCAAACTACAATCCCTTGCATAACAACTCCAGCAATTCATCAGGAAGTTATTCCAGAGGAAACAGCGGATCTAGCTCGTATGGAAGTAGTTCAACAACACGCTCCAGCAGTGGAGGTAGCGGACCTGTTCAACGTACAAATTCGGGTAGTAGAAGATAAGTCTAACTAACATCAATTGTCTATGAAAATATTATATATACTTCCGACATTACTCCTCTTCTCCTTCTTCGTTTCGGCTCAAAACGAAGAGGATGCCCTTCGATTTTCCAGACAAACCCCATTCGGTTCTGCAAGAGTTACCGCAATGGGAGGAGCATTCGGTGCATTAGGTGGAGATTTAACAACCCTATCCACAAACCCAGGTGGTATTGGAGTATTCCGTAAATCTGAAATCAGTTTTACATCCATGCTCGATTTTGCTCACGCAAAAACAAAAGGTATTGATAATGAAAAAAATATGTATCTATTAGGAGGATTGGGATTCGTATTATCATTCCAACCTATGAGTAATAAATGGAAAAATATCAACATCGGTTTTAATTATACGAACCTAAATAATTTCAATCGAAATATTTTTCAAGGCTATTATGAAACTAATGGAGATTCATCCTTATCAAATATATGGAAAGAGGAAGCAGACGGTTTATCCCCGAAAGAATTAAATGATTTTACCACAGGACTTGCTTATGATGCATATATGCTTTATTTAAGCCCGGAGGCTTTAGAAAACAAGGACTATGACTACGAAACTCCAATTAGAAGTATAGATCAGTTACAACATTATAAATACACGAGAGAACGGGGTTTTCAAAGTGAATATGCCATATCGGCAGGGGCTAATTATGATGACAAATTTTACTTTGGCATAACTTTAGGAATTCAATCACTACATTACAAATCGTTTTCCGTGTACACTGAAGAAATTATTGGAGAAACAAATAACAAATTGGAAAAGTTCAGTATGTACCAAGACTTTACAAGTAGTGGTGTCGGGATAAATTTCAAAGCAGGTTTTATATATCGTCCGATCCCAGTTCTCCGTCTAGGTTTTGCTATTCATACACCTACATATTACGATCTTGATGCTTATGCCAATAATAATGTTTCTGCTAAATTCACTGAACTTCCGGTTGAAGATGCCAAACCTACGGACAACTTTGAATATGGAGAGAGTGCATGGACAGATTACTCCTACAAATTAAAAACACCGTGGAGATTTATGGCAAGTGCCGCAACAGTTCTAGGCCAAAGAGCTATTATCAGTTTGGACTATGAATATGTTGACTATACCACGGCAAAATACTCAAATGATGGTGCCAAAAATGAATATTTAGAAACTAACAATGCGATAAAAGCTATTTACAATAGTACTCATAATTTCCGTGCCGGAGCAGAATATCGATTTAATAGCGTGTTCTATTTACGGGGTGGTTATGCCTATTCTGCCTCACCTTACACGAAAGGAGAAATGAATGAAAAGAATGACATTCAAATAATCACGGGTGGTCTAGGATTAAATTTCGGAGTATTTTACGCCGACCTTGCTTATCTTCACAAGGCCTCCAAACTAAATGGTCTATTCTATTACTACGAAACTCCAAAAGGTCAAGTAATCGAATCACCTGAATTCCAAACGAAATTCAAAGACAACGAATTCAGACTAACATTAGGAATCAGATTTTAATAAATAACGTGAGTTCGATATAAGGATTAAAATTATTTATTTGAATATTAGGAACATAGCGATAAAAGTTGTAAATTTATAGTATCAAAAATAAAATAAAACGATTATCACTATGTTCTCAGAGGCTAAAGTTACAGAGATTTATTGTATGGCGGACGATTTTTGTAAAGAATTTGCGTTACAACAAGAAAAATACATGGTAAAAGAAAGTAATCATAATCATCGAAACAAGCCCAATCGTATGAATGATGCAGAAATAATGGTTATTTTGATTTTATTCCATTCGGGTGGATTCAGGTGTTTCAAGCACTATTATAACGAATATGTATGCAAACATTTAACCCATCTTTTTCCCCGCGTGGTATCTTATAATCGTTTTGTAGAACTGGAAAAAGATATACTGTTGCCGTTGACCATTTTCATTAAACAGGTCTTGTTAGGGACATGTACCGGCATCAGTTTCGTGGATTCTACCCCGCTTCGAGTTTGCCGTAACCAAAGAATACTGGTTCATAAAACCTTTGAAGGCCTGGCCACTCGTGGAAAATGTTCCATGGGATGGTTCTTCGGGTTCAAGCTGCACCTGGTAATCAACGACAAGGGAGAGATCCTGAATTTCATGTTCTCCCCGGCGAACGTGGATGACAGGGAACCGTTAAAACAAGGGAACTTCCAGAGAGATATCAAGGGAAAACTTTGTGCGGACAAAGGGTATATCGGTCAAGCCTTGTTCGAAAACCTGTTCTTGAATGGAATACAATTGCTGACAAGAGTGAAGAATAACATGAGAAACTCGTTGATGAGTGTAGAGGACAAAATCCTGTTACGAAAACGGGCGTTGATCGAGACCGTGAATGACGAATTGAAGAATATCGCGCAAATTGAACATTCCAGACACAGATCATTCAATAACTTTATTGCAAATGCCCTATCGGCCATTGCTGCCTATTGTTTTTTTGAAAAGAAGCCTGCCATTGATGTCAATTTTGTCAAGGACAGGCAACTTGTGTTGTTTTAAGTTATTTCGAACTCACGTTAAATAAGAACGGGGACCAATCCAACAAAGTCCCCGTTTCTTCTTTTGCCATCTACAAATTATTTCTTCATCTCAAATCCTAAAAGAATCTCATCATACCCATCCATTAGTGAAGGAGTCGTTTTATCTGATTTCTTCAAAGCAGAAGATAATACACTGACAAAGTTCATAAGTTTTTCTGTATTGAAAAGTAATGACATCTGTTCTCCTGATTTCACCAACTGCACTTCCACGCTTTTCACCGTGATCGTTTTTGCCAACATATAACGCAATGTCAATACTCGTGTTTTCTCGTCCAAAGAATACGTTCCCTTTAATACCTTCTTTCCTATCGTATTCGTAAACGTACTATCACTACTAAACGTATAGCTGAAATTCCCCGGAACAATCCCCAACTTCGTGTAAATATTCACCATTTTTTTCTCCAATGCCGAAGTCACCAACGAACCGCTCGCTTCTTTCAACAAATCCCCACTCGTCATTTTGCAAGCAGGCTCCACGTAGTTCCAAGTTCCTTGAAGATCCGAAAATTTAATCACGTTACCTGTTACAAGATTCACCACATCCTTTACCTTCGATGAATTCAAAATGTCCTTCAATGATTGGGCTTGTGCCATTTCTACTCCCCCAAAACACATCAATACACAACAAATCACAATAACTCGTTTCATAAAATATAAAGTTTAGGTTTAAACACAAAAAACCTGTCTATCAGACAGGCTTCTATTTGAGCCAATTTGGGGACTCGAACCCCAGACCTACGCATTACGAAAGAACCTGCCAAATAAGACATAACTAATTATTTATCAAAATATTAAAAACACTCAAAAAGAAGGCTTATGTAACAATTATGTAACAATGTCAATAAATAAAATCTCGTGTAACCACTCTAAGCCCTACCTTAAATCCGCTTATTTTTCAATAAACGGATGCAAATATAAGGTTTAAATTTCGCATTTCAATACCATAAAGCAAACAAGCTATGCAGTAACAAAACTAATAATTCATACCCCCCGATCGTTCCTCTTTTGTTTCCACGTTCACGATCTTTACCCCTAATTCCTGCTTGTTTACCATCCCCATTGTCGTGTCTGTATTCTGTCTATCCGTCTTCTTGCCAATACCCGGATTTCAAGTTTCACAAAATATGGAATGAAGAATATAATTCCTTTACATGAGATTTAGAAACGGGTAATTCCTCCGCTCCAATAATCAATGTTTTCTTATTAAAAGCTTCCACATATCCTTTATTCACGATGCGGGATTCATTAATACGGAGAAATATTTCACCAAGAGATGTCTCTATCTGTTCTAAAGAAATGGGTATAGTTATTTGAGAATCTTTCATCTGGATTCTAGTGCCGTCACCTTCTGCCTTAAAATAAAGCACTTTATTAAACCAAACTCTGGTAAATTCCTCCCCGTTCTCTACAAAGATCGATGACGTGTTTTTCTGTGTTTCCATAAGCATGGGGTTTTATTAGTGATAAAAGTAAACAATCCTCATTAAAATCATTTATCAACCTCTCCATATAAACAAAATAATGCATCTTTTACCTCCAACGCTTCTTCAAGATAATCACGATACCAATAATTCAATTCATGCTTAACGAAAAATGATTCACACCGGTAATCGGCTTCTACAAATTTCATATTACAATGTTCCTTATCAATTAAATTCCCCAAAAGATACACATCCTCACTTCTTCTACTGTCTTCTTTCAAGTAATAACGATTGATCTCCACTGTTAAAACGGGAAGATTCTCCAAACCTGCCGTATCTAAAACAAGCTTGTTCTTTGACAAAATTTTTTCGACTTCTTTCTTTTCCATAAGTTTATCTTTTAAATTTCACCAAAATTAAACATTAAAAAAAGGAACAAAAAAATATCGTACAATATTTATCTAAATAGATATAATTGTATATATTTAAAACTTATACATCACTCCAAAATTTAGTTCTCTCGTAGTCCATTCTGCCCTCAAACCTATATCATGGTAAAAGAACCCTCCCCCAATCGAAAAGGAGTTATGAGTGTAGAAAGAGGCTGAAACAAAAGGCACAAATACCCTTTTCTTTACTATTGTGATTTCCTTGTGTATAGGTGTAAAAGAGTATGATAACCTCTGCAGTTCGTTACATTTTAAGGAAAGAGCGATAGACAATTTACCGTTATCGTCATCGAAAAGTAATTTATTGTATTCTCTCGTCCGGTTCCAATCCCTAACCGTTTCCGCAATACTTTCCTCCCGATCGATCACGGGTACATCGTTATAAATCGTGTCTGTTTTATAAACATACTTGTATTTCAGTTCCCCGGCCAAGTAAACGGTATCCGGAACGAGCTGAGCAATCGTGTCTCGGATTGTTCCCCCTTGTACATATTTAGTCACCTCTTTTTCTTTAATAGAAACCGTCTGCCTACCGGAAATAAAGCCGATAAACAGACAGGTAACTACCAATATAATATATTTTTTCATCGTACTTGAATTACTATCTTTTCCCCTGAAAGCATAGCCTTTTCAATCATCTCCGTCAACTTTAACTCATAACCAGTGGAGTTAATCACTCTTCCCTGTTGCTTGTTTTCACCAACCAAAATACATCCGGACGTATCTTTATCCGTGTTTCCCCGGTGGATCCTGATACCGGAAAAGTGGGGAACATCCAACAATAACGGTAACTTACGCCTAAACTTTGCCGACACGTTAACAATCACCTCGTAAGTCCCTTCCGGGATCGCAGTTTCATTCATTACCTTTTCCTCCTTATCGAGATCACGACAACAATCCTCTAACGTGTCGCAGAAATATTTCCTGTCCACGAATAACCGCCCGATCGTGTAAAGCGGTTTTTTTGCTATTCTATTTAGTTCCAGCATCATTAATAACCTCCTTTTCTTTCAATATTTCAGCCAAGACTTTAGCGAAATCATCTTTATTTTCAATAATTACTTTCATCGTGTTAGCGGCATCTCGTAACTCCTTTTTCTTCCAGCTCTTTTCTGTCACCGAGCGAAACTCACAGAAGCTGCAATAACAAGCCCAGAGTAAAGTAAACGCCGGAACTGGAATGTAAACTGATGTAATAACATCTACTACAGTAAGACATAGCATCGGCGAAAAATACTTTTGCGCTTTCGTTGCTGTCATTTTAAAACCGGTAGAAGTCCGATCGATTTTCAATTGCCTAGCCTTTTTAACTCCGAAAACAAAGTCGATACCCATCGCGATCAACACCCCTGCATATGCGACTCCGACACCAACAGAAAGTTTGAACAAATGCTCGTTTACAAACTCATTAAACAACTCTTCCATTTCACACCTCCTTTAAATTATTATTCCAAAACATTCCAATATTTCATTATTAACATTACATTTGTACGACAATCGTGTCCATCGCGATTGATTAAACTAAAGGCGGGGCCGTGACGGTTACCCGCCGTTTTGTTCCAAATAACGATCGTCAATGTTTCTTTTTCTCCCTTTCTATAGCCGTTTCGTATATTAATCTGTAAATTTGTAAAATTGTTAACAATTTAAATTTATACGCATGAAATTTAGTCCAGAAAAGCGAGAAAAGATCATCGCTGCCTTAAACTAAAAACACATCTCGAACAAATGTCCAGAGTGTGGTGGTGAAATGCTTCCCAATGGTTCCGAAGCCCAACAATTGTCTTTCTTTAAAGATGAGCAAGGCATTAATATGAATCATGATTACCAGTACTTACCGATGTTTACCATGTCTTGCGAAAAATGTGGATTCATGAAGCATTTCAATTTATGCAATCTCATCGGGAAGGATGAAACGATGAAGCTTTAACCATCTTTGTCTAGCGATTCGCTTGTGGTAAATAATTCATGAATCGCTTGGAATCCCACTTTTTACATCCACCAGTGATCTCTTGCCTGATCAGCTCGCACTGGTGGATTACTTTTTCAACATCTTCCACCGTTTCCAGATTCATGGCTATCACGGAATATCTTTTCTGTTCTTGGGGCACCACTTTTCCCCTGATTGAATAATCGTCAATCGATCTTTAACTGGAAATTCCAATGTAATTGACCCCTAGAATCCAACTTAAATTGCCCCCCTGTAAATTTTTCCCAGAAACGGCTAAATTATCTCGTTGTACGCGCGCATAAAATTCTACCGGTATGCCATTATTATTATTAAATTTTATTCACAAATATAGTAATTTTATCTTTTAGCTTGCAATTTTCTAATAGAGTCCCCGTGTAATTCAATTCGAATAGCCTGGTGAACAATCCTATCCAGGACGGCATCTGCAATAGTTTTTTCCCCGATAATATCGTACCAGTCTTTCACGGGGACTCGTGAAGTGATAAGCGTTGATTTTTTCCCGTACCGGTCTTCCACGATATCCATTAAATTCATTCTTCCCCCGGCATCAAAAGGTTGTATCCCGAAATCATCCAGCACCAGTAAGTCCGCCCGTTCTATTTTTTTTAGTTCTTGTAAAATTATACCTTTCGCTTTAGCCATTTTCAACTGGCCCATTAACCTGGCCGTGTTAGCGTAAAGTACTTTCATCCCTTTCTGGCAAGCTCTATATCCTAGCGCCGTGGCTATGTAGCTTTTTCCCGTTCCCGAGCTGCCCGTGATGAACAAGTCCCTGGATTCCTTGACGAAAGATAATTCCGCGAGCCTTTCTAGCAGGTTGCGCTCGAGCCCTCGTTCCAGGGAATAATCCACTTCTTCCAGGGATGCCTTGTAACGAAAAGAAGCTTGCTTGATCAATCTTTCTATCATCCGGTTACAACGGTCGTCCCACTCGTTGGAAACCAGCCACGCCACGAACTGGTCGGTTGTCAT
>ERZ840371.3322-NODE-3322-length-13267-cov-4.570163_pt1 | contig 13267 bp, 9 predicted proteins | sample MGYA00519937_ERZ840371 | MGnify/ENA primary metagenome ERZ840371 (study PRJEB31850, sample SAMEA3708873) | human gut metagenome | biome: human gut; feature: human-associated habitat; material: faeces | place: China | collected 2014 ... | reverse complement strand
ACAAGCTGTAATCACTGGCAAAACCATCGTTGATGGTTTCAGTATTGCCATTTTCTTTCTTTTGAATGTTTGTCAAATACCATTCAGTATCCAATCCACCAACCTCTGAGCCATTTTCAATTGTAGGAGTCACGCTCCATATTCCTCCATTATCTATCTCTTTACCAGTAACTTTAAGATTTTGACTATTGTCAACCACAACCAGTACTTTCTTATTATCACCAACATTATAGTTATCTATTTTGCTTTTATCTATGACACCTACAGTTATAACACTATCTTGTTCAGCATTATTCACAACAACCGATTCCACAATAGTCTCAGAATCAAGATCTGTTTTTAGTATAAAATTAGTAGTTGTATTATTATCATTTATGAGATTATCTATTGTAAGAGTTTTAGTATTATAATCATTCCCACTATACCAAGCAACAGTTCCCCCATTTGCAATGAAATCACCGCCAATAGACATACTTGTTATTTGATTATTTAAAAGCACATAAGATTCATCTCTTAATTCCAAATCTTCTAAACCAATCGGGTTCTCCAAAACATATAAAGTAGCATTATCTCCAAGAAATACATTCTTTAGGTTAGCATCTTTTCTTGCATCTATTAGTGAGTCATCATAAAGAGAGATGTTACTTATATTAACTTTATCCACATCACCGTAGGTTCTCAACTCTGAGTTATCATGTAAAGTTACATTATCAATAGTTTGGTTTAACTCACCCTGTGGAGAGTTGACTCGATCAGTTTGACTTGCATTAATGATAGATTTACCACTAAAATCAGCATATTCTAATACACTATTGTCATAAATACTTACTGTAGTATCATTTAAAATATTTCTTTCTTCATGTGTTCCTGTAATTGTCCCACTTCCTGTCAACTTAATATTTCCGCCATTGCTCGTCAACTTTTTTACTACACTCTGATTTTTAATTGCAGGATTCCACGTATCAGCATCTAGAAACAATGAAGAACCTTTCTTCAAAGTTATTCCAACAATCTCAGATTTATCTAATAACTTTATATAATGAGACGTCGCCACTTTTTCATTTAAAACTATATCATTACCATTAACATTGGTTAAGGTTATAGCACCGTCTGTAGAGCTAACACCATTTAAAGTTCCTCCAGTCATCTCAAGTTGACCTTTATTCAGAGTAATATTTGAACCATCAGAATTTTCCATTATTACTCTACCACCAGAAGTAATGTTGGCATTAGAAAGTGTATCGTTGGTTATGCGAACAGGATTAGTATTTATCTCAGTATTATCATACGTACTTGCATAACCTGTTATATAATTTGCATTCATCAATACTATAGTTGTTAAAATTGCTCTTTTTAAATTTTTGTTCATTAGTATCTCCTACCTTTTTCTCAATATTATTTTTAATAAATACAATATGCTTTTTCATTTAACTTATTTTTATTAAAGCCACTATATCGTTTTCCTCATAAATCAAGACATACAAAATATGTTTTCTTTTTTTACTAAACAAAAAACATACCTCCTTCAGAAAATTCTGAAGGAGGTACGTTTATGAAAGTTACACACATACGCGTGTCCCCCCCATATATACTTTCGCGCCATATAGTTTTCAATAATACATTTTACTTCTCTCTTAGTTCTTTATTTTACATTTTTAGAGACTTGTATTCAATAAAGTGTTAATTAATATATATTTAAATTCCTTTGTATTAATTGCAAACATCTTGTTTATATCTTCTTAAAATAATTTTATTAACTTTACAACATTATATATCCGTGCTTTGTTCGAACCTTTTTAGCTTGCCAGTCATATTCTCCACACAACCCTATGTACTTTTACCCAATCAATCGTCTCACGCCATAGTTGGCAAGCGATCAACATCAAATTTAAGCCCTATTTCCCGCAGGACCCTTAGTGCGACAGGAGGCAAAGAGTTCAACATTTATTTCTGTAAGTTTTCTTGCTTCTTCGCCAATGCCTTCCTCCCACTCAACGGCTAATATTTATATACATACAGAAAAAGAAATACCAGTTGCATGAAATACTCATTAATTATAATATAAAAGATTTCTGCTCATATTATTAAATTTTCCAAATTTATGGAAAGAATGAAATGAAAATGTTAAAATTGCTAAAAAATATATTAATTCTAATGTTTTTTATCTTACCAGATACTATTAATGCAAAAGCTAAAGAAAGTAATATTCATAAATAAATGCAAAATCAAAAATGCAAGTACAAACACTTGTAGCAGATATACAGTTTTTAGAGGTCGAAATTATAATCTAGTAAGTACTGGTAATATCACCAACACTGTACTTATTAGCAACGAAGAAAATAAATTTATAGACCATTTATTTATAAATGCAGTGACTGATCAAAAGAATATAATAACAAACTAATAGTTGTAACCAATAAAAGATTACTGCAAGTCATATTAAATAATAGTAAAACTAACACTGCTTTTACAACATGGAAAGCCGAGTAAAAATCACTTAAAACTATAAACCTACTTAATTACGGCAACAGAATTCATGAATTTTAATCAACCAAAAAGTACAGCGTATAATGACATATATCATGTTATTATACGATATCAATAAAAATCAATTTACATGGAAAGATGTATTTGAAGAATCTTATTTTGATATCAACAATTGGTGTTATTTTATTTATCATATAATGATATTATACCTGAACCTTTGACATGAAAGATAATTATCCAAGTAACCTATGTCATTTATGGTAATACATTCAAATTATCAAACCACAATCTTGGCAGTATTAGACTCAGTATTTCAAAAATTGATTCATATGAACTGTAGTTTGAAAAATAGAAATATTATCAGAAAGGTCTTATTGAATCTAAAGCTATAGTTTGCAACATTATAGAAAAGATAAGGATGTCGATACATTGCTGAAATTCATATACCTCGTACCAAAAAACTTGATATTGCTGCAGTAATGGTCTGTACTTGTTACTACCTTGTACTACAAAAAATGTAGTACAACCCAAAAATTAACCAATATTGAGCTAAACCCCAAATCAAAAAACAAGGACTTTACTATGATTAGAATATTATTGCTCCATAGATATATTTGGAAGGCTAAAACAGTAAATAAAAAGTACCCAGCGATTACAACACTATTTTATAACATGAAAGAAGTCATACATTATGGCTTCTTTCTGTATTTTAATCTTTTTTCTAGGAAGCTTACCTCCTCATGTGGCCTTAAAATAGCAAATTCAAAGAATCGATACTGAATATTTACTACTATTGACAAAGAAAAAACTAATTAGTAAAATAAAAATGACCATCGGTCATTTTTATAACCCTAGGTTGTTTAGATAAAAACCAAATCATCTGCAGATTGAATTATATTGCTGCTAGTGAAAAAGAACGGAGGGAAAGTTATGCCTAAGCTTTCTGATGAAAAGAAAATGCTCACGGAACAGTTTATTAAAGAAAAAGTATTTGAAGAAGGATGCAAGCTATTGAAACTTGAAAAACCGTCACTTTTTTCCATGCGTGAGTTAGCCGAAGCAGTAGGTGTATCTAAGGGAACGCTGTACAACTACTTTGCTAATAAATATGAAGTTGTACTTTTTATAGACAGCATTTTAGGACAACAGGGCCTGCAAGAGGTCCAAGAAGCTTTGGAAAGCGATGCTGAGCCACGTGCAGCCTTGTTAAAATTCCTACATCAGGCTCTGTCTGCGCGCTACACATATCGCTATGTGACAGCAGCCCTACGAGCTATTCGTCAGGAAAACCTGCTGATGGGTAAAAGTATTGCAGCATCATCACTTCATTCGTCGCTCCAATATCACCAAGCTCGCGCAACAGTAATAAACTTTTTGCAAAGAGGTATTGATGCAGGCAAGTTTAAAAAGGAAACTCCTGAATTATTAGATAAATATATCAACGCTGCTTTAGAAGGTATAAGTCTGTACTGCTCGGGTAATTTGGAAATAGAACAGCCTAAAGCAGATACTATAGACAAATTATTAAATCTGCTGGTAGATGGTATTTGTATGCCGGAGCAATAATCATGGGAATCATAGATACATCATTAAAACGTCCTGTAGCAGTTATTATCTGCACGATAGCAACTTTTATTTTTGGTTGTTATACATATACACAGATGGGAATGCAGAATCGTCCTGATACAGATTTGCCGATGGTTACGGTCACTACTACAATGGCCGGTGCCAGCGCTACTATCATGGATAATAACGTAACAGACGTCATCGAAGAACAATTAAACGGTATTTCAGGACTTAACAGTATCAGCTCATCCAGCTATCAGGGGCAAGCTGTTACGGTAATAGAATTTGACATGGATAAAGATGTCAACGACGCAGCAGCTGACGTGCGTGATAAAGTGAGTGCAGCCCAAGCTGACTTGCCGGATGAAGCAGATACTCCTGTTATTCAAAAATTCGATGTTGGAAGCTCCGCAATCATGCAAATTGCCATAACTGGTAATGCCAGCTACAAAGAAAAAGCGGAATATGTAGATAAAGTTTTAAAAGTGAAGCTACAAGCCGTAAACGGAGTAGGTTCAATCGATGCAGCTGGTTATCGTGACCGCGAAATCAGGATATGGCTTGATCCATCCACTCTCAACTCTCGCGGTTTGGTAACTGAAGACATTGCTGCAGCAATTAGCAGTAAACATGTGGAACTTCCAGTTGGTAGTGTCATTTTAGGCAGAAAAGATGTAGATCTTAGTATCAATGGTGAATATGAAACAATTGATGAACTAAAAAGTCTTCCCATTACAACTAAAAATGGAGCGGTAATCAGGTTAGGAGATATTGCCAGAGTTGAAGATAGTTTTGCCGAAAAAAGCAATATTGCACTTTTTAACGATGAGGAAACGATTATTGTTTCCGTTAAAAAGCAAAGCGGTGCTAACGAAGTACAACTTTGCGATGGGATATCATCTTATCTAGATGAATTACAAGGAAATATGCCCGACGGCATTGCCACCAAAATAATCTATCGTCAGTCAGATTATATCAATAGTTCTATTGCAGGTGTCAGAACAGATGTCATGACAGCAGTAGTCTTATGTTCTATTTTGATGTTTCTTTTTTTACAAACAATTCGTGCTACCTTCGTAGCAGTTATAACCATTCCCGTTTGTCTTGCAGGCAGCTTTATTATTATGGAAAAAATGGGAATTACAGTCAACAACATATCTATGATGGGTATATCACTTTCCGTAGGTATGGTAGTAGATGCAACGACAGTTGTGCTTGAAAACGTAGATAGGCATATGGGAAGAGGTTTGGATGCGATCAAAGCCGCAGAAGTAGGGACCAAGGAAATAGCCTTTTCTGTTTTAGGCGGCGCTCTAACCACAATTGCTGTTTTTTCACCTATCGCCTTTATGGGTGGAATTATTGGGCGTATTTTTTATGCCTTTGGTGCTACTGTAATACTGACTATAAGTCTTTCTTTACTTCTTTCCATGACCTTAACGCCTTTTTTGTGTTCTCGGCTATTGAAAAAAGTTTCATTGGGGAAATTTGGTACCTGGTGTAATGAACTATTTGCTTCCTTAGAAGAAAATTATAAAAAAGCGTTAACCTTTGCAGTTTATCATCGTAAAATCACTTTACTAGCTGCTACAGGGTTATTTCTTGCAGGAATTTTTCTTTATACACAAGTTGGAACAGCCTTTTTTACTAATGACGATCAGGGGACATTTCAAATAGAATGTGAACTTCCGTCAGGAAGTTCGCTTGATGAAAGTTATCGCGTACTAAAAGATATCGGTGAAGTCGTACGAGAAAATCCCGCCGTTGAATATACCTATTCAGAAATAGGTAATGGTACTGGCGGAATGAAAAACGAAGGAACAGTATACGTCCAGTTAAAACCGCGCAGTGAAAGAAATTCTTTAACCGAAGTAATGGAAGAAATCAGACTTCAGACTTCAGCTTTCAAAGACGTAGATCTGGTATTAACAACATTTGCCGGCAAAGATGTTGATATGACGCTTGTTGGCACTGATACAAAAAGTTTAGCTGACGTTGCACAGAATATAATCGCAGATGCAGAAAAAACAGGTAAAATCAAAGACATCAAAACAGATGTAAGATTTGATAAACCGGAAGTCGACATTACGCTTAACCGTGGTCTTACAGACTTGATGGATATAGACATACGTAATTTCAGCAACGAACTCTATGCTATTTTTGGTGGAGAAAAAGTAGGTGTATTCAAAGAAAACGGTTATCGTTACGACATCAGAATGATGGCTTCTGAAAATCAACGGTCAGATAAAAATGCTCTTGACTCTGTATATATACGCAACGGCAATGGTGATATCATACAGGCAAATAATATTTTTTCATATCATGAGACCCTTGGACCAAGTGTTGTAAACCGTTATAATAGGCAGCATAGCCTTTCGATCACTGCAAATGTAACGCAGGATTATTCATCCGGGCAGGCCATGACACTACTGCAGGAATTGAGTAAAAAACATATCCCAGCAGATTCTGGCATCACCCTTATGGCTTCAGGAATGAGTAAAAGCCAACAGGACGACTTTAAACGCTTAGCAATGTCGCTGTTAGCTGCGATCTTTCTAGTTTATGTTATCATGGCCGTCCAATTCGAATCTTTTGTTCATCCGTTCACAATTATGTTTTCGTTGCCGCTGCTGACTCCCGGAACCTTCGGGCTATTGTATCTGAGCAATTGTAAACTTGATGTTATGAGCTATATGGGTATCATTCTTCTGGTCGGCATAGTTGTCAACAATGGTATTATTTTGGTGTCATTCATTAATCAGGAACGGGCCAATGGTATCGACAAAATAACTGCTGTCATCAATGCTGGACCGCTACGCCTGAGAGCCATACTTATTACGGCCCTTTCCACACTTATTGGTGCAATACCAGCAGCACTCATGCTTACGACAGGTTCTGAATCGCGGCAACCAATGTCAATAGCTATTTTCGGTGGGCTATTTACATCAACACTTTTAACTCTGCTGGTTGTTCCTGTTGTATATTTAGTTATGGACGATTTTACAGAAAAATATTCTAAAACCTGTAAACAATTTTTTGCTAGACTTATGAGCAAAATCGAATAACTGGGAAGGAAAGAGACAATGGTCAAGTTTAAATACCAAATACAACAGATGACTACTTACTTTAGAAAAAATAAAACCTTAAGCCTAATACTGATTTTGATCGTTCTTAGCATTGTACTCCTACATAAACAATTCTTTGAAACCAAACCAGCGACAGAATTGCCTTTGACGCGTGTTCAGGTCAGCAAAGCTACATATGGTCAAAAACTTGAACAGGGTATAATGACTACTTCTTCACTGAAAGCGATTACTGATGTGGAAATAAAATCAAAAGTAGAAGCACCTATACAAAAAATCTTTGTTAAAAAGAATCAGTATGTAAAAACCGGAGAAGTACTCCTGGAACTTGAGCACGCTAACGCTACAGCCAAGATGGCTTCCGCCAAAGCACAAATAGATATAAATAATGCTGCTGCAAATGCCGCTAAATGGAAAGCAGCCAATGCTGCAATCGAACAGCGACGTTATGATAGCCTGATTGAAAAGGGATATGCGACACGACAGGAAGTAGATGAAAAAAGAACAAGCAGTAATACAGCTGAAGCCGATTACGAACAAGCTCTAGCATCTATAGAATACGCAAGAGCCGAGCAGGAAGCTGCAGCTGCAGAATTAAATGACTGCCTGATCAAAGCACCATTTGACGGAACTATTCTGGACGACTATGAATTAGCAATTGGCAGCAAGGTTACGACAGACAGCAGCGTTATTCGAATTGCCGATATTTCCAAAATAAAATGTACTATCAACATTCCAGAAAATAAGTTGAGCATTGTTAAACCAGGTATGGCTGCCACAATAACTTGTGATACCTTTCCCGATGAAAAATTTGCAGGCATTGTCAGTGTCGTTAATACTTTTATTGACACAGCCAATCATACTTTTCAGGCGGATATCATTATCGATAATGCCGTATATGATAATAAATTATTACCGGGTATGTTTGCCAAGATATTCCTTATAGAGCAGCAAAATATGCCACAAAGTCTTACAGTGCCGGCAGAAGCAATAAGTGACGATTCCACTGTTATGATAGTTAAAGATAATAAAATCATTATTCAGAAAGTAATTACAGGTTTCAGTGATGGGAAAAATACAGTTATTACTGATGGATTGAACGAAGGTGATATTGTTGTGGTTAACGGTGGTAAAACCCTACGTGAAGGCGATAGCGTGAGTTACAGCAGTAACAGTTAATTTGACGCAAACAATAGCCGAAACATATTCAATGCACATAAAATTTTTAAAGAATATAAATGTATAATGATTTAAGTATAATCATTTAATCACTATATAATGATTCATTTTCTATCTATATAACACGAAAGAAGTCATATATAATAGATCGGGGCTTCTTTCTGCATTTTAAACCTGTGCCTTAACACAATTTATGTCCAACACTGCTTCTGCTGCTTTGCTTTGCCCTATCGGCATTGCTATTTCTAAACAATTGGGTGCAGATCCGAAAGCTGTATTAATGGCTATCGCAGTTGCAGCATCCTGTGCATTCGCATCACCAGTAGGTACACCTCCAAACACTTTAGTTCTTGGACCTGGTGGTTACAAATTTATGGATTACGTAAAATGCGGTACCGGTCTTGTTATTGTAAGCTTTATCGTATCTTTAGTTGTAATTCCTATTATATAGCCGTTCTTCCCTACTAATTAATAAACATTTAGATTTTAATCAATTAGTAATTATAGTAAAAGAAGCCACTGTATTTTGCAGTGACCCCAAAAAGTTAGACAAGTATATACTAAACAATACCAAAGGATTGGATTCTGTAATTTACAGGACTCAATCCTTTTAATTTTGCTTTGATACGTAAATTATTATAGTAATAGATATATTGGTCTAAATCCTTTAGAAACTCCTTTTTATCCTGATACTTCTTCTTGTAATATAACTCTGATTTTAGAATACTAAAGAAATTCTCCATCACAGAATTGTCTAAACAATTACCTTTGCGCGACATACTTTGTACAATCCCATATCTTTTCAGAATTGTTTGGTATTCTTTCATTTGGTAGTGCCAACCCTGATCAGAGTGTATTATCGTTGGATATTTCTTTTGTAAAGGGCTTTTTAAAACTTTACTAAGCATTTCTTTAATAAGGGTAAAATCAGGATGTTCTCTAACTGAATAAGAAATGATCTCTCCGTTGAATAAATCTAATATCGGAGAGAGGTAAAGCTTTTCATCTTTAATGCGAAATTCAGTAATGTCAGTAACCCACTTTTGGTTCGGCGCAGTTGCAGCAAAATCCCTATGTAAAATATTAGGGGCAATTCTACCAACAGTTCCTTTATAAGAACGGTATTTTTTAGGTCGCACATTAGATTTTAAATTTAATAATTGCATTAAGCGCTGTACCGTTTTGTGATTAATTACATAACCAAGATTTCTAAGTTCTAAAGTAATACGACGGTAACCGTAATTTCCTTTGTGTTGCTGAAACAATAGCTGTATTTGGGCTTTTGTTTCAGCATATTTATCTTCTGTATTAAGTTTTTTTAGATAATAGTAGTATGTACTTCTGGCAATACCGGCTAAGTTTAATAACTTTATAAGCTCATACTTCTGCCTTAGTTCAAAAATTACCGTTATTTTGTCTTGTTTTTTGATTTTTCCCTTTCTTGAACTAAGGCATTCAATTTTTTTAAGTATTCATTCTCCATCCGTAGACGTTGTAATTCTTGTATGATATCTTCTGTTATTTCCGATTGTGATCTTTTCTTCTTAGCCATACATGTTTTAGATCCTCGTCGTTCTATGAATAAAGCCTCTTTACCTTCTTCAATAAATATACGTTCCCATTTCCGAATAGTACCATAAGCGGCAATATTAAAATGAGCTGCTGCTGTTCGCAATGAACAACCTGTTGCTTGTATATATTCTATAACATTTATTTTAAATTCTCCAGGGTAAGTCCAATTAACATTGGTTAGCCCTTCTACACCATGTTTTTGATAGGCAGACACCCATTTTGTAATGTCCCCATGTCCAATTTTAAAATGATTCTCAGCTTCTCTAATACTATTTTTCCCATCCAATACAAATAAAACAATTTTTAATTTTAGTTCATTTGAGTATTTTTTCTTCGGCAAAATAAATCAACCCCAAATCATTAGATTTTGTCTAACAATTTGGGGTCAGTTCATTTTATACAGTGGCTTCTTTTCTGAAGGAACAATATCGTCCCAGCAGATGTCCCATGTAATATTGTAGTAGTCATAACTCTAAATTTCAAGTACCAGATCGATATTTTCTCTCTATTTTACATATTTTTTATATTTTCTATTTTAAAATTTACAAAAATTTTACATTATTTAGTATATTGATTTTTTATTGGTGATTGCTATAATAAAAGTGTACTCATTCAGATAATTACAATAATTTTTTCAAAACTTTCTTGTTTTTCTATATGTTTGTTTTAAGTGTGCATTTTGCACGTTTAAATAAAATTTATTAAAAAAGGAGGAAGTAAAATGTCTCAAGCTGTAAAATGTCTTATTCTTCTGTGTGTTATTGCATTGCTATTTGTAACCGAACTTATTCCACTTGCAATAACCGCAATGGCTGGAGCAATCGCATGTGGCCTTTTAGGTTTTATACCTGCTAAAACAGTATTTTCAGGATTATCTGATTCTACTGTAGTACTTTTCGCAGGTATGTTTGTCGTAGGTGCAGCCATGTTCTACACCGGTTTAGCTCAAAAAATTGGTAATACCGTAGTTCGTTTCTGCGGCACTGGTGAAAACAGTCTAATGTTTGGTTTGATGCTTGTCGGTACCGTATTATCTTCAGTGCTTTCTAATACAGGTACTGCGGCTTGTTTGTTACCTGTTGCTTTAGGTATCTGTGCTGCTGCAAAACTCCCCGCTTCTCGCCAATTAATGCCGTTAGCTTTTGCTTGTGGTTGGGGTGGTATCATAACGATGGTTGGTACACCACCTAACATTATTGCTACCGGTGCTTTGACCTCTGCCGGAATGGAAGGATTCGGCTTTTTTGAATTTGCCTGGATCGGTATCCCTGTTTCCATTGCAGGTATGCTTTACATGATGTTTTTAGGCAAATATCTGCTTCCAAAAGCAGAATTAGACGCTAATCAGGAAATCGAACAAGAAGTTGAAGCAACATCAACATCTTCTGCAAAACAGACTATTTCCGGCGTTATCTTACTATTAGTCGTTTTGACCATGGCTATTGGTATTCCCGGCGTATCTCTGGAAATGGCAGCAATTGTAGGTGCATTGGTCTGTGTATTAACTGGCTGCTTAACTGAAAAACAGGCATATGCTTCAATTGACTGGGTAACAATTTTCCTGTTTGCAGGTATGATGCCTGTATCTTCTGCAATGGATAAAACTGGTGCAGGTAAATTAATCGCTGAATGGACTGTTGGGCTGATGGGTGGTTCTCCTTCTCCATTAGTAGTAACCGCGGTATTGTTTATTCTGTCCTGTGCCTTAACACAATTTATGTCCAACACTGCTTCTGCTGCTTTGCTTTGCCCTATCGGCATTGCTATTTCTAAACAATTGGGTGCAGATCCGAAAGCTGTATTAATGGCTATCGCAGTTGCAGCATCCTGTGCATTCGCATCACCAGTAGGTACACCTCCAAACACTTTAGTTCTTGGACCTGGTGGTTACAAATTTATGGATTACGTAAAATGCGGTACCGGTCTTGTTATTGTAAGCTTTATCGTATCTTTAGTTGTAATTCCTATTGTATGGCCGTTTTTCCCTGGCAACTGATTTCAACGCTAAAAAGAGCAATACCTTGTAGTATTGCTCTTTTTATTATTTAAAAATCATTCAACCATTGGAATATTTTACACATAATTTCTAAACACGGTTTTCCATTGCGCTCATCATTGTCAAAGCCGACTTTCTTCCCGCAACTCGCGGTCCATATACTAAATACTGCACAGCAATCATTACTGCACGGTTCAGCTGATTCTGCCAGAACAAACCCATCGGCGTCAGCTTATAAATATCATTAACAGCTTCCATTAAACCGTTGCGGCACCAACGCTCAAATAAAGGATACAATAACTCAGAAAATGGTATTTCTGATAACATTGATAATTTCTGCGGTTCAAAAACACCACTGTCAAACTGACCCTTAATCGAAGCGAAAACAGGTGCAAATTCATCTCTTTCAAATAACATTGCAAAAGGTTTTACCCCTTTATCTACCATATTTCCATATTTTACCAGATCGAACGGCTGCATATAAGTATAATTCCCTAACGATCCGCCGCACCCGGCTCCGAACGCCAGAACCTGTGCTCCATCTTTCACCATAGTATTATAGCGGCTTACTTCCCTATCGTCATTTGCCCAATGACAACAACTGAGCCGGCGGCAGCCATTGCTGTCCAAAAATTCCGCTCCGCTGACAAACAACTCTGCCAACTTCCGCCCAGTAGGAAAATCACTCGGATCAGCTTTAAATTGATTGCCCAGCGGTGTCCCCGGAAAAATCTGCAGTTTATACAAATCAATACCACTGAGACCGCAGTCCAGATAAAACTTTAAATCTCGCTGCAGCAATTCTTTAGTCTGTCCCGGCAAACCATAAATCAAGTCAATGATGACCTTGGTACCCGTCGCGGCAAAAAGCTTCAATTTGCGTACAACTTCTTCACAGGTATCAGGGCGCCCAAGTTGTCGGCGCAGATCAGTAGCAAAGGTTTGCACACCAAAACTGAATCTATTTGCACCATTTTCGATACAAGCAGCGAGCTTCTCTTCGTCCATATCATAAATACTGCTCTCAACCGTGATTTCACAATCAGAGCTTAAAGGAAGCACTTGGCGTACCTTCTGCAAAATACTGCTAAGCTGTTCTTTATCCAAAGTACCAGGAGTACCGCCTCCAAGAAAGACTGCTTGAATCTCAGCATTTTTCAAATAATGCGCATTATCTAGCTGTTCCAGTTCTGCCAAAAGCTTTGTTACATATTCTGCTTCTGCCTGTATTGCAGACCGCTGTTTAAAAAAGCTGCAATAAGTACATTTTATTTTGCAAAAAGGAATATGAATATAAGCTGCTATAGGTCTGCTGCTGGAACCTTCGCACAGAAGCTTTTGGAAAGCCTTCTGCCCCAATGGTGGCGGCAAAGGTTTGATCCCT
>ERZ840371.3317-NODE-3317-length-13272-cov-8.162896_pt1 | contig 13272 bp, 10 predicted proteins | sample MGYA00519937_ERZ840371 | MGnify/ENA primary metagenome ERZ840371 (study PRJEB31850, sample SAMEA3708873) | human gut metagenome | biome: human gut; feature: human-associated habitat; material: faeces | place: China | collected 2014 ... | reverse complement strand
GTTGTGGAAGTGAAGGAGAAGCGCGGCTGGGAGTGCATCGTCTGCAAGAAGGCGTAATAGGAGGTTTTATGCCGCACCGTTATTTTACCACCGAGATCTCTGACGGCACCGCCACCCTGCGCGGGGCCGATGCCCACCATCTTGCCCGCGTGATGCGCGCAAGGCTGGGCGATACTGTCATTCTATGCGACGGCAATGCCGTGGAATACACCGCCACCATCACCGGCTTTGGCGATGAGTGCGTGGAGTTCCGGGTGGAGCCGGGCTATCCCAGCGCCGCCGAACCCAGCGTGGAGGTCACTCTGCTGGCCGGCTACCCCAAACAGGACAAGCTGGAGCAGATCATCAAGCACGGCGTGGAGCTGGGCGCAGCCCACATCGTGCCCTTCTTCAGCCGGTATTGCGTGGCCGCGCCAAAAAAAGAGGAGCAGAAGAACGAGCGCTACAACCGCATTGCGGTGGAAGCCGCCAAGCAGTGCGGCCGGGGCATTCTGCCGGATGTGGCCCTGCCGCTGCCGAACTTCGGGGCCGTGTGCCGCACCTTTGCACAGTACGACCTTGTGCTGTTCTGCTACGAGTGCGGCGGCGCGCCCCTGCGCGACCTGCTGGCCGCAGCAAAGCCCGCCGATGGTGAAAAACTGAAAATTGCCATCGTGACCGGAGCCGAGGGCGGCTTTGCCGCCGAGGAAGCCGAGATGGCCGCAAAGGCCGGTGCCAGAACGGTGGGCCTTGGCCCCCGCATCCTGCGGTGCGAGACCGCCCCGCTGGCCGTGCTTGCTTCGGTAATGACCCTGACGGGGAATCTGGAATAATGCTTTGTGCTGCCCGGCAGCGCCTGCGGGCCTTCCGGACAGCAACAAGGGGCCGCTCCCGGAAAGGAGCGGCCCCTTGTTTTTTTATTGTTCCGCTGTGCAGATGCAGGGCAGATCAGTCAATGAGACCCTTGTCCTTTGCATTCTGCCAGGTAAGGCAGACGCGCAGCTTGCTGACCGGGAAGCACGGATGGAACTTGTTGTTGTCCTCGTCGAACTTCATCAGCTCCTGCTCCACCATCCAGTGTGCAGCCTTCTGGGCATCGGTGTCGGCGGCGTCAATGTCCGCATACAGGTCCTCATCGGTCATGTTCTGCGGCTCCGGCTTGCCTGCACGCTCCCAGACCAGCTCTGCCAGTTCGATGCGGTTGGAAGGCAGAGGAAGGCCCTGCATGTTCATCAGACGGTAGATGCCGGTGCCGGTCTCATAGGCACCCAGGATTACAGCGCCGCCGATGATAACACCGGGCAGGACGGGGTCCACCGGGTCCACCGGGTCCACCGGGTCTACCGGGTCCACAGGCGGCTCCACGGGGTCCACGGCTTCGTACACGGCTCTGACCGTCACGTTGCCTTTGGGCATTTCAAAGTTCGCCGTGGTATGGTCCTCCTCATTGGGGAAGCTCAGCAGGTCATTCATTTCATTCTGTACAACGCCGTTCAAGATCACGATCCCGGTCCAGCCTGCGAACTTCTGTCCATCGGGGGCTGGGTCTGCGGTCAGGGTGACCGGGGTGCCTTCGTAGATCTCGTCATTGGGGTCAACCTTAGTGTCAACGCCCCCGACCTTGATCGTTGCCGTGGCATCCTTGGCGGTCAGGGTGTAGCCGGGTGCCCGTTGGGTCAGGTAATAATAGTGCTGTGCCTTGTCATACGCCACGCGGTAGCCATCCTGGCTCACAAGGTTCAGCTTGTTTGCATTGCCTGCGACCGTGAGCTGACGGCCTTCTTTCGGGTCGGCAACCTTGATGATGTTGGCTTTGGTGGTAAAGGTATCGCTGATGGTGATCTTCTTGTTGGAAGCGAGGTAAATATCGCTGTCGTTCCCCTCAAACTCGGCGCTCTTCAGCTCTGCGGAGGCGTTTTCGCCCTTACCGAGATAAATGCCGTATTTGCTGTTTTGGATCGTGCAGTTCTCAACGACCAGATTGCCGCCGTTCACATAAGAGTAATCCGACCCTGCCGGTTCGCCCGAAGAAATGGCAGCATTGCCGCCCGTGCAATCCACAGTGGCACCATTGACGCTCAATGTGCCGCCGTTCCATACCTTCAGTGCAGGGGACTCGTAGTTAATAGGCTCATGGTTGATATACTCGTTGGTGTTGGTATAAGTACCGCCGAAAAGGTTGGCGGTGGCGCCCGTCACAAACACATCGCAGTAGGTTCCGGTGACATCAGCATTTGTGACGTTCAGCGTTGCATTATTGGAGGCGCGCAGCGTCGGACGGTCTGGGTGTACCTCGGCCTTATTGCTGGAGTAAGAGCCGCCGACGACATTGACCACACTGTTGTCGATGGCGTTCAGGACCCAGCCCGCGCCGGAGGCTTTCACATAATTGAAGGACGAGTTGGTGGAATTCTGGATCCAAAACGTCGCGCTGTCGCTATAGCTGCAGTCGTAGATGCCGCCGTTGACGGTCACATTGGCTCCATCTGTTTCAATAGCACGCGTGATGGCTTTCATGGTGAGATGGTCAAACGTCCAGCTGCCGCCGCACAGATAGCATGCGGGCCTGCTGCCACACTGCCAGTTATAGGTGCCGCCGTGAAGCACTGCGGTGCCCGTGAAGCTGTTTTCGGCATAGAAGCAGCGGCTGTAGGCGAGGCCCTCTGCCGTCTTGATGGTCTGCCCCTCAGCGTTGACGGTCACGCTCTTGGCGTTGCGGACTGTAATAAAGTTCGCACAGTCGTCTTTATTCCCACCCTTAGCAAAGGTCGTTTCTCCGGTGACGTTGATGACCACATCGTCGTTCTCAGCGTCGATCACGATCCCGTCCGCATAGGTACCGCTTATGGAATAAACGTTGCCATTCTCTTTAATGAAATCATTGTTGATGATGATGTCGCCGCCGGTCAGGGGGCAGGCCGCTGCCACCTCTCCGGAGGGCTCTGCAGGCGCATCGGAATTTTCCTGTGCGCTCACATTGCCTTCAAATTCTGTACTTCCCTCCAGAGCAAATGCGCTCATGGGAAGGACAGAGGTCATCATGCAGCCTGCAAGTACCGCACTGATGAGCCGTGTGCCAAACTTCTTCATAAAGATGACTCCTCTCTCGCTTTTTTCGTGCATGCAGGCTTTTTCGCCTGCCCGCACGTTTTAAACATTTAAAGTATAGCACTTCTGCAACAAGGCGCAATCTTCATTCTGTACGAACCTTTTGGATACCCCCCCCCTGTTTTTTCGTGCGTTCTGTAAAAAAATGGAAGAGAAAATGCTTTCGCAGCCGCAGAAAAAACAGCCCGGAACGGCCCACAGATCGTTCCGGGCTGCTGTGTCAAAAATGGTTTGGAGCGTCAGAGCTCCAGCAGAGCTTTCTTCACATTCAAAAGGTTCTGCGGGCTCACCGAGAAGCTGCGCAGGCCCAGCTGCAAATACTGCACCGTGTTGGCCGGGTTGCCCACCGCAAGGCCGCAGATAGTCACCGGCACATTGCGCACCTTTGCGGCATCCATCACCATAGTGATGAGCTTTTTCATGGCCTTGCTAGCCGGGCGGTAGTAGTGCTCGGCGCTGGCAAGCTCACGGTCTGCCGCGTGGGTGTACTGGGTCAGGTCGTTGGTGCCGACCACAAGAAAATCGACCCCGTGCTCTACAAATTCCTCAGCGGTCAGGCAGGCAGCGGGTACGCTGAGCATCACGCCGAACTTTGTATCTTCGTTGAACGCCACGCCGCGCTCCCGCAGGTGCTCGCGGCAGCGCTCCACCACACGCATGGCTGCGTCCCAGTCCTCCACATTCGTCACCATGGGGAACATCACCCGCAGCGGGCCGCGGGCGGCGGCGCGCAGCAGTGCACAGAGCTGCGTCTCGAACTGGTGGGGCTGGCGCAGACTGTTGCGGATGCCCCGCAGGCCAAGCTTGGAAGACTGCAGGCCCTGATAGGCGTCGGAAATGGTGCGGTCTGAGCCAAAGTCGAAGGTGCGCACCGTTACCGGGCAGCCCTTGGCGGCAGCAAGACAGGAGCAGTAGAAGAAATACTGTTCCTGCTCATCGAGGATGCGGCCCGGCAGCATCATGTAGCCGGTGCGCAGCAGGCCCACGCCCTGTGCACCGGACTGCATGGCCGTGTCGATGTCCTCCGGCCCAAAGCAGTTGGCCAGCAGCTCAAAGGGCTGGCCGTCCTTTGTCCTGTTGGGCAGAGCATGCAGCTGCCCCATCTCTTCGTTCTCCCGCTGCAGCTCGCAGATGCGGGTTTCGGCCTGCTGGCGGGCGGCAGCGTCCGGGTCCAGCGTGCACTGGCCCCCGGTGGCGTCCAGAATCACGGTGCGGCCGTCGCAGTCGTCCAGAAAATCCCGGCCCACCTGCACGATGCCCGGGATATTCATTGCCCGGGCAATGATGGCCGCGTGGCTCTGGCCGCTGCCCTCTGCCGTGATGATGCCTAAAATCATGCCGGAGGGCACGCTGAACAGGTCGGTGGGCATCAGCCGCTCTGCCGCAAGGATCACCGGGTGATCCAGCGCCAGCCACATGCGGGGGCGGTTGGTGATGATGTTGATGACCCGGCGGCTTGCGTCGAGAATATCCACACTGCGCAGCTGCATGTAAGGGTTGTCCTTCATGTTGGCCAGCTGGTCGGCGTAGCGCTGGCCCACCTGATTCATGGCCGCTGCCGCGCCAATGCCTGCATTGATGCAGAAGCGCACCTCGTTCATCATGCCCTCGTCGTCCAGCATCATGCTCTGGAACTGGAAGATGGCCTGCTCGCTGGGCGCAGCGCGGTCTGCCATGGATTCCAGCTCGTCCTGCGCCGTGCGGATGGCATCGGTGAGCAGCTGCAGTTCCCGGGACGGTTTAAAGGGGCCCACGGTCGTGGTCTCCACATGGTGCTCCAGACGGCTCACCTGCCCCAGCACAAGGCCGGGAGAAGCGCAGGAACCTTTATACACTTTCATGTTCGGTCACCTCCGGCAAAAGCTCGGCTTCCGGCGTGGTCAGGGTGCGCCAGACCAGCGCCTGCAAAAAGGTATTGGGCAGCAGCGCGGCCAGTGCGGCCCGCGCCGCATCGGCATTGCCCTCAAACAGCGGTGCAAAGCTCTGCATCCGTGCCTGATCGCACTTTGCAAGGAATGCATCGCACAAAGTATGGGTGGTGTAGTAATGGGCCGGGTCCACACCGGCATCTTCCGCGGCGGCTTCCAGCGGGGCAAGGTCGGCATCCTTCATCTTGGCCAGCAGCAGGGCCGCATCCGCCGTCAGGGTGACCGGGTATTTCTCCCGCACGGCCTTTTGCACCCGCTCAAATTTTGCGTGGAACGCAGCAGCGTCCGCGCAGCTCTGGGCATCACAGGAGACAGCATAGGCACACCCCCGCAGATATCCCATAGCGCGGCGGGTATCATAGTAGCCCAGCTCGATGTTGCGGCGGGCGGTGTCGGGGTCAAAGTGCAGGATATCGCCCAGCTCCCAGTAGCTGCGCACCATCACGGTGGGCAGGCCGGTGAGGTTGGGGCGGGTGATGCCCACGCCTTCCAGATCGACGCACACCAGTTCATCCGCGCCCATGCGTTTGGCAAGGCCGGTGGGCATGTTGTCGCTGTAGCCGCCATCCAGAAACTTGACCCCGTCGATCTCCCGCGCACGCAGCGCCGGGAAGCAGGCAGCGGAGGCCATCAGGTAGTCCTTGACCTTTCCTGCCGGGATCTCGTCCAGCGTCAGCTCCCGAGGCTTTAAGCCCCGCTGCTCCACCGTGACAAGGCCGAAGCGGATGGGAGCCGCGCGCAGGGCATCCTCGTCCAGCACCCGCTCCACGATCTCTTCCAGCGGGGTCACATCCATGCCGCCGGCTTTCACCACGCTGCGCAGGAACTGGTGCAGGGCCGAAAGGTCGGCATCCTCCTCCGGCAGCTCCATCACATCCTTGCTGCGGATGGCCAGCCACATATCGCGGGCCGTCTCGTACTGGTCCAGCACGAACATGGCACCGTTCAGGCTGCCAACGCTGGTGCCGGTAATGATCTGCGGGTGCCAGTCCAGCTCCATCAGCGCGCGCCACACACCCACCTGATAGCTGCCCCTGGCTCCGCCGCCCGCCAGCACCAGAGCTTTGCACGGAGCACTGCGTTCATCCATTGCCTCCGCCTCCTTTGATTGGTTCCGGTTTTGTTCAGATTATAGCATATTTCCAGAGAAATTTCTTCCGTTTTTTGTAAATTGATGCCTTTCTCCCGGCAAAGAAACATGGTATACTTGTCAGGATTTCAAAAGGAGGCATTCTCATGCACTGCAAGCAATGGATCTTTGATATGGACGGCACCCTGACCGACAGCATGACCGTGGTGTGGGAGGGTGCCCCCGACGCACTGCTGCGCCGCTATGGCCGCACCCCGCGGGGGGATCTGCGCGCCACACTGCTGAACATGGGAATGCAGGAGGGCGCACAGTATCTGATCCGGGAGTACGGCCTGCCGCTGACCGAGGAAAGCTATTTTTCCGTGATGCGCGAGGTGATCGCCGAATTGTACGAGACCGTGGAGCTGAAACCCGGCGTGCGCACGATGCTGGCAAAGCTGCAGGCCGAGGGCGCACGCATGTGCATCTGCTCCAACACCTGGGCCGAACAGTGCCGCACCGTGCTTACCCGGCTGGGCATCGCGCAGTATTTCTCCTTCATCGTGGAAGCGCAGGGCGTGCTGCACAAAAGCCGCCCAGAGGTGTTCTTTGAGTGCATGAGCCGTCTGGGCGGTGCAGACCCCGCCGCCTGTGCCGTGTGCGAGGATGCCGTATACGCCGCCGCCACCGCCCACAAGGCCGGGTATTACGTCATTGGCATCGCAGACCGCACCTCTGCCGCCGACGAGCCGGAGATGCGCCGCATCTGCAGCCAGTTCGTGCCCCGGTGGGATATGCTGGACTGGACACGTGTGTAAGAAAAAAGGGCCGCAGCGTGCGGTTCTTTTCTTTATCTGATCCTTCTTTGCTCTTGCATTTTGTGCGCAAGAAGAGTATGATATTATAAATAGGACTGCCCCAAGGGGGAAGTGTCCTCATTTGTGAGAATACACTCTGTGATTTTTAATATAAAGGTATAATATCCGTAAAGAGGAGACCTTCCGTCATGAACAACCCACTCGTCAGCATTATCGTGCCTGTGTACAACGTGCAGAATAGTGTTGCCCGCTGTCTGGAGAGCATTTGTGCCCAGACATGGAAGAATATCGAGGTCATTCTGGTCAACGACGGGTCCCGGGACGAAAGCTTTTCCATCTGTGAGCAATTCCGTGAAAAGGACCCCCGCATCGTTCTGGTGGACAAATCCAATTCCGGTGTGTCGGAGACCCGCAACTGCGGCATGTCCCTTGCAAGGGGCAAGTATGTGCAGTTTGTGGACAGCGACGATTATCTCGACCCTGATTTTACCGAGCGGCTGGTGACTGCTGCCGAAGCGAACAACGCCGATCTGGTCATTGCACCTTACTGGATGGTGATTCCCGCCAACTCTTCCAAGGCCACGCAGGCACTGGAAAACCTGCAGGAGAACCTTGGCATCGATGCCGAGAAAAAGCCCGATGATATCCGTGAATACGGCTTCCTGCCCGAGGGCATCTACGACCGCGATACCTTTGCCCTGCGCCTGATGGAGAAGCCCGCATCCTTCTTCTACAGCGTGCTGTGGAACAAGCTCTACCGTCAGGATATTCTGGCAGACCATCATCTTCAGTTCACCAGCGAGGTGCGCTGGGCCGAAGACCTGGTTTTCAATCTGGAATACATTTTGTACGCCAATGTTTTCGTATCCATTTCCAAAGCGGGCTACCACTATGTGCAGAACCCCCAGAGCATCTGCCACACCCAGATCAATCTGGCTTCCATCGTGCAGAACAAACTGCAGGTGTTCCGCTATTACAAGGAGCTGTACACAAAGCTGGGCCTGTACGATCAGGTGCAGCCGCAGCTGTATAAATTCCTGACCGCGTTCTCCGAGAACGCCTATCCCTCCGGTTCTCCCCAGAAGATCATCATGGACATGGCCAACCGCTGGGGCTTTGGTGTTCTGGATGCTTCCGACAAGGAAAAGAAACACAAAACCGAACCCGATGCCTGATCTCCGGGCACGAAAAAAGAGCCGTGAAAGCGGCTCTTTTTTGTTTACCATTTTACCGGTCGATCCAGCTGCGGAAGGCTTCGCGCACTGCACCCTCCCGTCCGCGCGGGATGGGGATGCGCGCACCGCTGCACATCTGCAGCTCGCCCGCCGTCAGCAGCTGTGCCGCCGCCAGATTGACCACATAGGAGCGGTGCGGCTGCAAAAAACGCCCGTCTTCCAGCAGCGGCTTTGCTACCTCGGCAAAGGACACCCGCAGCGAAAGGGACACCACATCCTCGCCGCTGAGCAGATGGAAGTGCACCACATGGTGGGTGCACTCCAGATATTCGATCTGCGCATAGGCCAGCGCCCGCAGGCCTTCGGCGGTGGCAACGGTCATTGCCGGGCCGTACTCCGGCTCGGTGGCGCGGGCAAGCAGGGCCGAAAGCTCCTGCTGGTGCACCGGCAGAAGCAGATACTGCATGGCATCCACCCGGAAAGCGCTGTAGGCGTGGGCCGGTGTGCGGGCCGCAAAGGCCAGCGGAGCCCTGCGGCCCCGGCGGCGCAGCTCCGCAGCCGCCGAAAGCCCTGCCGGGGCCGCTACAGCGCCCAGCTCGATGAGATACAGGTCAAACCGTTCTCCCTCGGTGTCCCGGCGCAGCAGCGCAGCTGCATCCGGCAGCTGCTGCACGATGCACGCATCCTGCCGCCGGGCAAAATATTCCATGCACTGGCGTTCCAGCCCGCTGCGCAAGGCCGCGTCCGGGCTGCATACCGCAATGTGAAATACCATCTCACATTCTCCTTTCCGCCAGCCGCCCGCCTTGATTTTTGCGCAGGGCTGGAGTATGATAAATAAAACTTTGCTGCATCGAAAAAAGAAAAAACGGAGGGACCCGCCATGCCGCAGCCGCTTGTCAGCGTTATTGTGCCCGCCTATAACGCGGCGGGCTTCATCTCCCGCTGTGTGGAGAGCATCACATCCCAGAGCTACCCGGAGCTTGAGATCCTTCTACTGAACGACGGCTCCACCGACGACACCCTTGCTGTCTGCCGGAAGCTTGCTGCCGCCGACAGCCGCATCCGTGTGGTGGACAAGCCCAACACCGGCGCAGCAGACACCCGCAGCTGCGGCCTTGCCCTTGCCCACGGCGAATACATCCAGTTTGCGGACAGCGACGATCACCTGCTGCCGGGCTGCACCGCAAACCTGGTGGCTGCTATGCAGCGCAGCCATGCCGACCTTGTGCTGGCTCCCTACCGGATGATGGTGCCCCGCAAGGATGGCGGCTATGACACCCGGGAGTACAGCCTGCTGCCCGCCGGGGTGTACAACAAGGTGGATTACCTGTGGCAGCTCACCGGCAATGCCGCTGCCTTTTACTACGGCGTGCTCTGGAACAAGCTCTACCGCCGGGATCTCATCCAGATGGCGCACATCCGGTTCGAGCATGTGGTATACGCCGAGGACCAGCTGTTCAACACCCGGTATCTGCAGGTGGCACAGCGGTTTGCCGCCATCGACGAAGCCGCCTACTGCTACATCCAGAACCCGCAGAGCGTATGCCATACGCAGGTGAGCGCGGCGGACATGCTGCGCCACCGCAGCCGGATGTACCACACCTACAAGGAAATGTGCATCCAGCTGGGCGTGTACGATAAATTCCGCCTGCGGCTGCACGGCATCTATCTGAGCCTGTTTGAAAGCCCTCTGCCCAACGGCCCGGTGCAGAAGCTTTCCGACGCATTTGCCCGCACCCACAGCCGCATCTGAGAAAAGGAGAACCTATGGAATTTCCCCTTGTAAGCATCATCGTGCCCATGTACAACACTGCCGGGTGCATTGCCCGCTGTGTCAAAAGCATTTGCGCCCAGACTTATAAAAGCATTGAGATCCTGCTGCTGAACGATGGCTCCACCGACGACACCCTTGCCGTTTGCCGCCCCCTTGCCGCCAGCGACCACCGCATTGCACTGGTGGATAAAACCAACACCGGCGCAGCGGATACCCGCAATCAGGGCATTGCGCTGGCCCACGGCAAATACATCCAGTTTGTGGACAGCGACGACTGGCTGGCCCCCGATTTTACGGAAAAGCTGGTCTCCGCCGCCGAGGCCCACACCGCCGATCTTGTGATCGCGCCCTTCTGGATGGTGTACCCGGAAAACTATGTGGAGCACATCCGCCCATGGGAAAAGGCACTGCAGCATGTGCTCCAGCGCAATCCGCCCCGCACCCGGGCCTATGGCTATCTGCCTGCCGGGGTGTACACCGGACAGGAGTACGCAAAGCATCTGATCCAGAAGCCGAACACCTTCTACTATGGCAGCCCCTGCAACAAGCTCTACCGCCGTGACCTCCTGCGGAAGCACAGCCTCCATTTCCGCAAAGAATTGTTTGCGGAGGATCAGCTGTTCAACACCGAATATCTGCGCTATGTGCGCACCGCCGTTTCCATCCCGGACATCGGCTATTACTACCTGCAGAACCGCCAGAGCGTCTCCCACTCCAGAGTGACCACCGCCGATATCCTTCGGCTGCGGCGGCGGGTGATGGGCCTGTACAAGAGCATCTATACCGAACTGGGCATCTACCCGGAAACGCGGGCGGCCATCCTGCGTTCGCCCTTTGGCGAAAACGAGTTCACTCTTCCGCCGCTGGACACCCCACAGACGCACTGCTGCAAGCTGTGACCCTATAAAAAGCACCCGGCTGCCGCCGAGAGCCGCTCTGGCTCCTGCACGGCTCCGGGTGTTTTTTGCGCTTTTTCAGCAGCCGATGGCGGCACACTTCTCCGCCAGCCAGCTGCGCTCTTCGTCGTTCAGGCGCGGTGCCAGCTTTGCAAACACCTGACGGTGGTAATCGTTCAGCCATGCGATCTCGTCCTTATCCAGCACACCGGGCAGGATGGGAGAGGTGGCAATGGGCACGAACATCAGCGGTTCAAAGCCAAGGAAGGTACCGTACTGGTTATCGGCCTTGTGCACGCACACCAGCTCGTTCTCGATGCGGATGCCCACAAGGTCGGTCTCGTAAACGCCCGGCTCGTCGGTGACCACCATACCCGGGCGCATAAGCACGGAGTTGGTGCCGCGCAGGCTGTGGGGGCCTTCGTGCACGTTACCCACAAAGCTGACGCTGTGACCGGTGCCGCAGCGGTAGTTGATGAGGTGCCGCCACAGCGGTTCCCGGGCAATGGTGTCGATCATCTTACACTCGCAGTAATCCAGCCAGACGGCCTTGGCAAGGTCGATGTGGCTCTGCAGAGTCCATGTGTAGAAGCGCTTTTCGTCCTCGGTCAGCGGGCCAAGCGGGTAGGTGCGGGTGATGTCGGTGGTGCCGTCCATGTAGGTGGCACCGCTGTCCACCAGCAAAAAGCCCTTGCGCTGGAGCTTTGCGTGGTCCTCCGGGGTGGCGTGGTAGTGCATCATGGCTGCGTTGCCGCCGTAGGCCGCAATGGTGCCAAAGCTTTCCACAAGGAATTTATCGTCCGCACTGCGGTACTTGTGCAGAATTTCATCCACCGTCAGCTCGGTCAGGGTCTCACCGGCAGCAAGGCGGCTTTCCAGCTCGATCTGGAACCGCACCATGGCCACAGCGTCCCGGATATGGGCCTGCTTTGTGTGGGCAAGCTCCGTTTCGTTCTTCACGCCCTTCATCATCAGCAGCGGGTCGGTGCCGTCCTTCACGGTGAGGGCAGGGTTCTGCTCCAGCACCTGATACACGGCGTAGTTCACCGTGGAGCACTCGGCCAGCACGGTCTGGGGTTCCGTCTCAGCAGCGAGGAACTTCAGCACATCATCATACTCCGCCAGCGTGATGCCGTTGGTTTCCAGCTCTGCCTTTGCCTCCGGGGTGACGCGGGCCGTGTTGATGAAGAGTACCGCGCGGCTGGGGGTCACATAGCAGTAGGCCATGGCATAGGGAGTGCACTCAATGTCCATGGCGCGCAGGTTCAAAAGCCATGCCAGATTATCCAGCTTGCCCACAAACTGAGCGGTGCAGCCTAGCTCCTTGAGCTTGCTGCGCAGCTGATCCAGCTTTTCCGCCGGGGAGAAGCCCGCATATTCCTTCGGCAGGATCCACGCTGGGGTATCCGGCAGGGCAGGGCGGCCCTCTGTCCACAGCTCGTCCTCAAGGTTCAGGGTCTTGATGGAAGCGCCCTTCTTTTCCAGTGCCTTTTTCAGGTCGTTCACGAGGGCCGTGCTGGCGGTCAGGCCGCACAGGCCCAGTGCTTCGCCCTCATTCAGGGCATTTGCGCAGTATTCCTCCACGGTGGGCACGCCGGGTTCCCCCATGCGCTGCAGCTTGATCTCGGTACCCGCAATTTCCTTCTCGGCCTGCACAAAATAACGGCCGTCGGCCCACAGGGCGCTCTCGGTGCGGGTGACCACGAAGTTGGAGTTCTCGCCGTGGAACCCGGAGAACCAGGTCAGGCTGGTGTAATGGCAGGGCAGGTATTCGCTGGCGTGGGGATCACCCACAGGGATCAGATAAACGGCCACGCCGTTTGCAGCCATGGCGGCACGCAGCGCGGCAAGGCGCTCGGGTACGGTATTCATGCTCATAATGACAGCTTCCTTTTTTCTATGGCCGGACCGCCGGAAAAGCCCCCGGCGGCAGGGAATTTTTCTGTGTCCTATTGTATCATTCCGGGAAAAAGATTGCAATGCAGGGGCGGGACGGTTTGGAATGACCTCCGCTTGCGCTCTGGCTATGTTCAGCGGAAAATATTTTTATATTTGTGGTTCACCAGAGGGGTTTGCAGTTTCCGGCGTAAGCGCCAAGTTTGCGGGCACGCCAGAGGCTCCCTCCCCGAGGGAGCTGGCAAAACCGTCAGGTTTTGACTGAGGGAGTTCGTTCTCCCTCAAAATGCCGCCAATTTGCAAAAAAAGTTACAATTTTTTCTTGAAAAAGGCCGTTTTCCCATTGACAGCCTTGTTATAATAGGAGTGTAAGATTTTTGAGCCAGCACTCTGCGGCTCTGATTGCTGAACGGCCCTTGCGGGCTTTTGGAAAAAGAAAGAGGCATACAGCATTATGACGAATATCGATATTTTCTCCGGCTTCCTGGGTGCCGGCAAGACGACCCTGATCAAGAAGCTCATCAAGGAATACTTTGCGGGCCAGAAGGTGGTCCTGATCGAGAACGAGTTTGGTGAGATCGGCATCGACGGCGGCTTCCTGAAGGAGTCCGGCATCCAGATCAATG
>ERZ840371.3315-NODE-3315-length-13274-cov-2.925713_pt1 | contig 13274 bp, 10 predicted proteins | sample MGYA00519937_ERZ840371 | MGnify/ENA primary metagenome ERZ840371 (study PRJEB31850, sample SAMEA3708873) | human gut metagenome | biome: human gut; feature: human-associated habitat; material: faeces | place: China | collected 2014 ... | reverse complement strand
CAGAGTCCGTGACTTATTCGAAGAGGCTAAGAAAAATGCACCGTGCATCATTTTTATCGATGAGATTGATGCAGTCGCAAGACGAAGAGGAACCGGTATGGGCGGCGGTCATGATGAGCGTGAGCAGACATTGAACCAGTTACTGACAGAGATGGATGGATTCGATGCATCTAAGGGTGTTGTGATCCTTGCCGCAACGAACCGACCGGACAGTCTTGATCCGGCACTTCTCCGTCCGGGAAGATTTGACCGCCGTATTCCGGTGGAACTTCCGGATCTTAAAGGGCGTGAAGAGATTCTGAAAGTTCACGCGAAGAAAGTAAGACTTGGAGATGACATTGACTTTAATGCAATCGCAAGAGCCGCATCAGGAGCATCAGGAGCAGAGCTTGCAAATATGGTAAATGAAGCGGCACTGCGCGCAGTCAGAGAGAACCGTAAATATGTAACGCAGGCAGATCTTGAAGAAAGTATTGAAACTGTTATCGCCGGATATCAGAAGAAGAATCAGGTACTTTCTTCCAAGGAAAAATTAATTGTTTCTTATCATGAGATCGGTCATGCGTTGGTAGCAGCATTACAGACGAATTCAGCACCGGTTACAAAGATTACGATCATTCCGCGTACATCAGGTGCTTTGGGATATACAATGCAGGTAGAGTCAGAAGAACGTAATCTGATGACACAGGAAGAGCTGATCAACAAGATCGCGACACTGACCGGAGGAAGATGCGCAGAAAAACTGATTTTTAATTCTATCACAACAGGCGCATCGAATGATATCGAGCAGGCAACAAAGCTTGCAAGAGCAATGATCACGCGTTATGGAATGAGTGACCGGTTTGGTATGGTTGCTCTTGAGACACAGAACAATCCATATCTGGGAGGAGACAGAAGTTTAAGTTGTTCCCCGCAGACAGCAGCAGATATTGATCAGATGGTTGTAGATACCGTAAAACACGGATATGATACAGCGATGGATCTTTTGGAGAAAAACCAGAAGAAACTTCATGAGCTTGCAAAATACCTGTATGAGAAAGAAACAATTACAGGAGAAGAATTTATGCAGATTTTGACGAGAACGGAGACGTTGGAAGAAGCAGAAGGGAAGTAACAGATGGCAAGAAACAGAAACAAGAAAAAAGAGATTGAAGAAGAAAAGGAGAAGAGGATACCGACAACCCGTTACAATCCGGACTATAAGGTTGGATTGACAGCACAGCAGGTGCAGGAGCACAGACTTCATGGCTGGGTAAACAGGGCAGTCGATCCTCCGTCGAAGACAACGAAAGAGATTGTACATGAGAATGTATTTACTTACTTTAACTTAATCTTTCTTGTTCTGGCTATTTTGTTATGTCTGGTTGGATCCTTCCGGGATCTGACCTTTCTTCCGGTTATTATTGCAAATACGTTGATCGGTATTATACAGGAAGTGCGTGCCAAAAAAGTGTTGGATAATCTGACCATGCTAAATGCACCGAAAGCGACTGTAGTGCGAGATGGTAAAAGATCGTTGATTGATGCAGAAGAGTTGGTAGTTGATGATATTGTCATATTTAAAGCCGGCGCGCAGGTATGCGCGGATGCACAGGTTTGTGCAGGTGAAGTACAGGTAAATGAATCTCTGCTGACAGGCGAGTCTGATGAGATTACAAAACATGCCGGAGATCAGCTGATGTCAGGAAGTTTTATTATTTCCGGTCAATGTCATGCAAGACTTGATAAAGTCGGTGAAGATTCTTATATTTCAAAGCTTACACTGGAAGCAAAAGAAATGCAGAATGGTGAGCAGTCAGAGATGATCCGCTCGCTGGATAAATTGGTTAAATGCGTCGGTGTGGCAATCATTCCGATTGGAATCATACTCGTTGCACAGTCTCTGGTATTTCAGAATGCATCATTCCATTCAAGTGTTACGTCAATGGTAGCGGCTGTGATCGGAATGATTCCGGAGGGTCTTTACCTTCTTGCAAGCGTTGCACTTGCTGTCAGTTCAATTCGGCTTGCACAGCAGAAAGTATTGCTTCATGATATGAAATGTATTGAGACACTTGCGCGTGTTGATGTACTTTGTGTAGATAAGACTGGTACGATCACAGAAAATACGATGAAAGTACAGGAACTTATTCCAACGGAGCAGTACGATACGGAAAAGATGGAATCTCTTCGTCTTATGGTCGGAGATTTTGTTTCAGCTATGACAAACGATAATATCACAATGGCTGCAATGAAAGAATATTTTACACATTCTTCAGGCGCAAAAGCAATTTCCAAGACAGGATTTTCATCTGCGACAAAGTACAGCAGTGCTACATTTGAAGATAAGACATATGTTCTTGGAGCGCCGGAATTTGTACTTCTGGATGATTACGAGCAACATAAGGAAAAAATCACAGAGCTTGCATCTACAGGTGCCCGTGTTCTTGTATTTGGTACTTATGCAGCGGAGATTGATGGAAAAGCACTGACAGAGCCGGTAACACCGTTGGGCTATATCTTACTTGCGAATCCAATCCGTGAGGCGGCAAAAGAAACATTCCAGTACTTTGCAGAGCAGGGAGTTGAAGTGAAAGTTATTTCCGGAGATAATCCGGTTACAGTTTCCAAAGTTGCAAAAACAGCAGGTATTAAAAATGCTGAGAATTATGTGGATGCATCAAGTCTTGAGACGGAAGAAGATATTAAGAAAGCGATTCTTGAGAAGACAGTGTTTGGACGTGTGACTCCAAATCAGAAGAGACAGTTTGTTCAGGCACTAAAAGAAGCCGGAAAAACAGTTGCAATGACAGGTGATGGAGTGAATGATGTGCTTGCACTGAAAGATGCAGATTGTAGTATTGCAATGGCATCCGGAAGTGATGCGGCAGCACAGGCTTCTCAGATTGTACTTCTGGAATCAGACTTTTCCTGTATGCCACAGGTTGTTTTAGAAGGAAGAAGAGTAGTAAATAATATCCAGCGATCGGCAAGCCTGTTCCTGGTCAAGAATATCTTTTCCTTCTTACTGAGTCTGTTCTCAGTAGTATTTATGTTTACGTATCCACTGGAACCATCACAGGTATCATTGATCAGTATGTTTACGATCGGTATTCCGGCGTTCTTCCTTGCACTTGAGCCGAACAAGAATATCATTAAAGGACATTTCCTGACAAATGTATTCCTGAAAGCACTTCCGGCAGCACTTACAGATGCATTGGCGGTTGGGGCACTGGTTGTCTTTGGAAAGACATTTGGAGTAGGAGAGCAGGATATCTCAACAGCAGCAACAATGCTTCTGGCAATTGTAGGATTTATGATCCTCTATAAGATCAGTGCACCAATGAATAAGCTTCGTGCAGGGATTCTTGGTGGATGTATTGCAGGATTATTATTCTGTAGTATTTATTTGAATCAGCTGTTTGCGATTACCGGAATGACAACAAAGTGTATCATGCTTTTTGTTGTATTTGCGATTGCAACAGAGCCGGTACTCCGTTATCTTACGATTCTTCTTGGGAAAGGAAGAGTTTATTACAGACGTTTGCGCGGAAAAGCGCCGTTAGAGGAAGAAGCATAATGTGCAGTGAAAAATAAAAAACAAATGTAATTAATTCAGAACGAAAATAAGATAAAAATCAAGCGGCAGCAGGAAATTATTAATCCTTACTGTCGCTTGATTTTGTCTTACTTTTCACATTACATTCTTATAGTTTGCAATTGATGAAGTTAATTATGTAGCTGGTCAATTATTCTGTATAAAGAATCAATCAAAGAAAGTTTCATGCAGTTTACGTACTGCAAGATCTGCATAGGCTTCATCGATCAGAGCAGTGATGCGAATCTCAGATGTAGTAACCATCTCTGTGTTGACATCAATACTTGCGAGTGCACCGAACATCTTCGCAGCAACACCTGAATGAGAACGAATACCGGCACCAATGACAGAAACTTTGGCAACATTTTCATCAGAATCCAGTTTCTTAATGCCAAGATAGTCTTTGTTTTCATTTAACAGATCCAAAGCACGGAGCATGTCCGATTTTGTAACAGTGAAGGATACAGATTTTGTACCGTCTTTACCAAGAGACTGGATCATGACGTCAATGTTCAGTTTATTCTTATCTAAAAGATTTAAAAGACGGAATGTGCTGTTAGGCTCGTTCCCGAGACCGGCAACACGGATTTTGGCTACATTTTTATCGGCTGCCACACCACTGATTAACATTTTTTCCATTTTCGTTTTCTCCCTTACAATTGTTCCTGAATTGTGGTTTAAGCTAGAGCATACCAGAAGTTCTACACCGTATTTTTTCGCAATTTCTACACATCTGCTGTGAAGGACTTTCGCACCAAGAGAGGCCATCTCAAGCATCTCATCATAAGTGATCTCCGTCATTTTATGAGCGTTTGGAACAACGCGTGGATCGGCGGTATATACTCCGTCTACATCTGTGTAAATTTCACAGACATCGGCATGGAGTTCAGCAGCAAGAGCAACCGCTGTTGTGTCAGAGCCGCCGCGACCAAGAGTTGTGATATCTTCATACTTATTGATTCCCTGGAATCCGGTTACGATGACGATCTTGTTCGCATCAAGCTCTTTACGGATACGCTCAGAATCAATTCTCTTGAATCGTGCATTTTGATAATTTGAAGTTGTATGCATTGGAACCTGCCATGCATTCAGTGACACTGCACTGACGCCCATGGAAATCAGAGTCATTGCCATTAAGGATACAGAAACCTGTTCACCGGTTGTGAGAAGCATATCTAATTCCCTGCGGGAAGGCTGCTCTGTGATCTGTTTTGCTGTTGCAATCAGATTATCTGTAGTCTTTCCCATAGCAGACAGGACAACAACAACCTGACTGCCTTCGCGCTGCTTTGCGATACAGCGGTTTGCTACGTTGCGGATGTGCTCCAAATCGGCCACGGAGCTTCCGCCAAATTTCATTACTGTCAGCATATTTTTATCTCCCTTATATTCTCTGACAAATCTGTGTTGCTGATAACATATAGTGTGAACAGTAACAGCAAAAGAGGCAGAGAATTTTTAGTTACTGTTCATAGTGGGTGTGAGCAGCAACTTTGTACGTAGATAAGTATAGCAAAAAAAAGAAATAAAATACAGAAGAACATTTGTTCTATATATACTTGCAGTGGCATAAAGTGTGTGTTATACTGCAAATTAACAGAAAGCAGGTGAATAAAGATGACTCCAAAAGAAGTAATACCAAAAGTGCAGCAGGACCTTTTTACAATGCAGGATCTAAAATATCGGGATTTTCACGCAAAACTGATGCCAACAGTAGAGAAAGAATCAGTGATAGGAGTGAGAGTTCCTGTACTTCGAACTTATGCAAAGAAATTCGGGAAGACAGAAGAGGCGAAGCAGTTTCTTAAGATCCTGCCACATCAATATTATGAAGAGAATAATCTGCATGGGCTTCTGATCGAGCAGATGAAAGATTATGAACTCTGTATAGAAGAACTGGAGCGCTTTCTGCCCCATATAGATAACTGGGCAACCTGTGATCTTCTGGCAGTCAGAACAGTGAAGAATCATCTGAATTCTTATATCAAAAAGATAGATCGATGGCTGGAATCAGAGTATATATATACGATCCGATTTGGAATCAATATGCTGATGCGCTATTATTTGGAAGAAGAATTTAAGTTAGAATATCCGGGGAAGGTTGCCGCAATCCGTTCAGAAGAGTATTATGTAAATATGGCCAGGGCATGGTATTTCGCAACAGCACTTGCCAAAAAGTATGATCAGGTTCTTCCATTTCTAGAAGAACAGAAGATGGACGTATGGACACATAATAAGACAATCCAGAAGGCAATCGAAAGCTATCGGATCACGCCGGAACAAAAAGAGTATCTGAGAACTTTGAAGATAAGACAATAATGTTTGTAGGAGGTAATGAACAATGAGTTATGTATCTTTTAACGATGTGATTGAATTAAATGGAATTCTTAAAGATAAAGGTCTGAATTTCCGAATTCATCTTAGGGACACTTGTGGAAGACAATCCTTCTGGATCGAACCACTTGGTAATTGTGCCTGCGAAGGACGATATGATGAGATGTATCAGGTGGTAGAAGAGTACCTCGAAGGAAAAGGATTTTCCGTGCAGTACGACGATCAGAAGATGAATTTTGTGGTATAAATTTGTATTTAGATGTTTGAATTCTGAGCGATGAAGCAAAAACTTTTGTTGGATAAGGGCGTGATATGGATACTTTATTGCATCGGACACCGGCCCGCTCCTCTTCATCCCTTTGAATGAATGTAACGAAAAAGCCCAAACAGGCATCGTGAGTGATTTCTGTTTGGGCTTTTTCTAACATTCAGAACAAAGTGTATTCAGAACCGCTCCTGCCTTAAAATGTGTCCTCAACAATAAAGTATCCACATCACTTACATTATCCAGGACAGAAGGGATTGCCGTGGAACGAATTCAACACTTAAATACAGAATTTCCTATGCTGGATGAAAGGGAAGTTTATCGACTTATTCTTATCATTCCTGATCTGATGAACCTGAGTATATCTTCTCGTTTACGTGCACCAAATCAAAATTTACAATTCATAGTAAATCTGATGTTCTCCGTTGATGCAGTCCTGCATGGAGGTTCGGATCCAGGTGACGGCGCCTTGGGTGTCTCGGTCGCGGATATAGGTCCAGGTCTTATAATTGCTTCGATATAATTCTTCTATCCCATAGAGTTCACAATAACGTTCCCACATATTAAAAATCGGTGCTCGGAAAGACTGGAAAATAAGTGGAATCAATGTATTTCCGGAAATCAGGGCAAACTCGTGTTGGAATTCGTAAGCAGCTTCAATGGCAGTGGTGACATCCTGTGCATCACGGATCTGATTAACGAATTCGAGGAGACGCTGGATGTTTTTGTCGCTGATCGTGTCGATGGCGAGCTGTGCAGCAAGTGTATCAAGCGCAATGCGGACTTCGAAGATGGAACGGATCTCCTGATCACGCATGCGTCCGCCGTTGTAATTCATGATCGCGATCAATGTATCCAAAGTTCCTTTTCTTCGGAAATCTGCTACATAAGTTCCACTGCGGGGTTTTACGGTGAGGAATCCTTTCTTCTCCAGCTCACTGATCCCGCTGTTGACAACCGCACGGCTGACCTGCATCATTTCAGCAAGCTGGCGTTCCGGCGGAAGTTTCTCTCCGACCTGTAGCTTGCCGGAAAGAATCAGATGTTCTAATTGTTCAATAAACAGATCCCTCAGGGAAGGGGAACTGATCTTCTGAAATTCCATAATAAATTCTCCGTTTCGTAAGCGTTATCTTCACAAAGTGTGTTTTGATGAGATAAAAATGTTGAAAATCTCGTAAAAAATAACGTTTATTGTTGATAAGTTTATTATAGAGAAAACAGGCGGTGGATTCAATACTCTATATTTATATCAGACGTGGGAGAGAGTAGGAAATTTGCGGAAAAACTCGTTATATTGAATTGAACTTGAAGGAGAAATCTGTTTGACATATCTAATGTATGATGCTAATATGATTATATGAAAGGTGCTACCGATAGACGGTTAGCCCACATTATGATTAATTAAAAAATAACCGTTCAGTTTGCGAGGCTGGGGCGGTTATTTTTTTGTGTGATTGCATCCTATTGCGTAACCAAGTCCAAAGGCTGTTAAGCATAAGCTGATAACAGCAATCAGACCTTCGAGAGTCAACATTAGCATCCCCTCCTTTAGCAAGATTTCCACAGATAGTCTGGGGATTTCTATGTAAACAGAGGGTCACAGTCCCTCTGGAGAAGGACTAACCGCCTACCGTGAATGGCAGCACCATGGGGAAATTATAGCAGAAGTGTTTAAAATATACAATGCTTTGTGTATCCTAAAGCCCCTTTGTGTTAAAAATAAAATAATTGTATCAATTTTTATAAAACATGTAATTTTTCATAAATTTAATGTGTCTAAAAAGTAGAAAGGAGATAAAAAATGCCGGCAGAACAAATTTTGGAAAGACTTATGCGAGAGTACGGAGATTCTGTTTTTCGCATGTGCTATTTGTATTTGAAAGATTATTATTTAGCAGAAGATGCAACACAAGAAACTTTTATTAAGGCTATGAAATCCTATGATTCTTTTTTACACAATTCTAATGAAAAGACATGGTTGATACGCATTGCTATTAATTCTTGTAAAAATATTATGAGAACAAAATGGTTCCGTTTTCCAATGATGAATGTTGATGATCAACAATATATAGCGGATGATCATTCTATCGAAGAGGTAGTAAAAAAAGACAGTAGTAGCAACCTTAGCTATTTTAATGCTTGGGGGAACAACAGTAGCAGCTAGTTATTCTTTTACAAATAAAATCAGTGTAAATGATGAAGTATTAACTGAATTAGATGAAATTAAATGAGGGAGTTGTGTCAGAAAAAATTGCAGTATTTGTTTCAGACGGAATAAGATATACGTTAAAAGGGCGCGTATCAGTTGATACAATGAAAACCATAGTTGATACAATGAAATAAATTTATTAAATATTCTAAAATGTGAAGAGGGTATATCTGCTGAATGGATATATCTTCTTTTTGGGTAATTAAGTTGAGGCTAAAGGATGGACTGAATCTGAAAAGTACAGTAAAATCTACATTAAAAATGTTATCGGGAAATATTCGTGGAGGGGAACGCCCTTCTTCGGAAAAACAGGAAGCTGAGGTCGTGCGTTTGCAACAGACTTTCAATAAAATGAAAAAGCAGAATTAAAGAAAGTTCAACAGGCACAGAAAGAATGGAGATGACTAATTTAGACAAAGTCATCAGTCTTTTATTAATTACAAGTAAATATTGATATGGTATACTAAAATAAAGTTTGTATACAAATAAATTGTGCGAGAGGAAAAATCATGGTAAAGATAGATTTGATTACAGGTTTTCTGGGAGCGGGAAAGACAACATTTATAAAAGAGTATGCATCCTACCTGCTTCGTCAGGGTCTGAATATCGGAATTCTGGAAAATGATTTCGGTGCGGTGAATGTGGATATGATGCTTCTTCAGGAGCTGCAGGGAGAGAAATGTGAACTGGAAATGATTTCCGGAGGGTGTGATAAAGAGACACACCGCAGACGATTCAAGACAAAGCTGATCTCTATGGCAATGTGTGGATATGACAGAGTAATCGTGGAGCCGTCGGGAATCTATGACGTGGATGAATTTTTTGATGGATTAAGAGAAGAACCTCTGGATCGGTGGTATGAAATCGGAAGTGTGATCACAATCGTAGATGCGGGACTGGAAGATCATCTGTCAGATAAGGCGGAATATTTGCTGGGATCTGAGGCGGCGGATGCGGGTGTGATCGTGCTGAGCAGGCTGGATAAGGACAATGCTTGTGAAGAACAGGAAAACAGAATTATTTCACATGTCAATCGTTCTCTTGAACGCATTGGATGTACCAGAAGAATTGAAAAAGAAGTGATTGCAAAAGACTGGGATATGCTGACAGAGGAAGATTTTGCACAGATTCAGAACAGCGGCTATCAGATTGAGTCGTTTCGCAGACCGGAAGGTACAGAAAAGGATGGATTCCAGACCTTATATTTTATGAATCTGAATCGGACAGAAGAAGAACTGGTCCCGGCTGTGAAAAAGCTGTTTGGTAAACGTGGATGCACAGATGATTCTGAAAAAGAAAACAATAAAAATCTTAATGATATCGGAAGAGTGTTCCGTGTAAAAGGATTTATGAAGAATCAATCCGGTGACTGGATGGAGCTGAATGCGACAACACAGAAGATGACAGTTAATCCAATCAAAGAAGGACAGGAGATTCTGATCGTGATCGGTGAGGATTTGAAAGAAGACAAGATTCGCGAGTGTCTGGAAGAAAAATGCACTGAGGGAGCGGAAAATGAGTGAAATTCAATTGCCGGAAGCATTTCTGAAACTAGGAGAAGTGCTGGAACAAGGACAGTTTGAACTGCTTTTTACAGAAGAAAAACTGCGGCTGGTTTATTTGATGAACGATGCGGTAGAGAGCTTTCTTGTCTTTGAAAATGCAAGGATGACAGGTCAGTATAGAGAGGATTATGAAGGTGAACTAGAAGCGGAGTTAAGTGTAACAGAAGAACCGGAGGAGTCCTATGTCCTTGTAGTTCATCAGGGTGAGACCGTGGTTACGATTTTTTTTGAGGATTTAAGTGAAGAAGTACACTTATATGACTATGGAGAAATCGGACATTTCTGGGTGAAAGGTGCGGAATATCTGCGTCAGATAGAATATAAGATTGCAATCGTACGGGATAAACTGGATTATCTGGGAGCAAAATACTGTAATCAGACGGAGCGGAAACTAGCTGTGCTGGCGGACTTTCCGCCGCTGAATCATTGCTGTTATCCGGCAGTTTCAGAGCAATATGTAGTTCCAAGGGAAAATCCGTGGGTACCGTCAGCAGAAGCACATCAAGTGATGCAGGAGCTTGCGGCAACAGTAGAAGATAAAAAGTTACTAAGATGTCTAAAGTTTTATCAGAAACATCCATGGAAGCGGAGTGCAAAAAAGATTGCCGGGATGTTGCAGGAAAAGCGTCATGCAGAAGTCACAGATCTTTTGATGGAAGAACTGAAGATGGCAGCAGCAAATTACCCGAGAAGAAAATTCACAGATGAGGAAGAAAATCAGAATCGTAAGACTGAGAAGAGAGCATCAGAGCGGAAACGAGAGTTAGAAGAACAGGGATTTCGGATAAATATATTTCGTGAGGAACCATTTATTGCATCAAGAGATTCACTCCAATACAAAATCAGTCTGATGATTTGGGAAAAGAAAGGAAAAAAACGAAAAGTTCAGATAGAAGAATTTTCTGCTGACCGAAGAGGATAAGTATGGAACCATTTTATTATAGTAAGATGAACAAGATGCAGCAGGCGGCGTATCATGCAATCTGCCAGGGGGTCTTGCAGATGGAGAAGGAGATTCAGGTACCGCGTATGAGCGGGGAAGAATTGTATAATGTATTTTTCCAGATGCGCCTGGATCATCCGGAGATTTTCTGGGCAACGGGATTTAAGTATCGTTATTATCAGGAATCGCCGAACATTCAGTTTCTACCGGAATATTTGTTTGACCGGGCGAAGGTGAAAGAACATCAGAAGGCAATGAAATCCAGAGTAGAGAAACTTGCACGACCGGCGCAGAAATTATCAGAATCAGAGAAAGAAAAATACATTCATGATTTCATTTGCGAGAATGTAAAATATGATAAATTGAAGAAACCTTATTCACATGAGATTATTGGTCCGTTAGGACAGGGTGTCGGAGTTTGTGAGGGGATTGCAAAAGCGGTAAAAGTGTTGTGTGACGAGCTTGGAGTCTGGTGTATGATCGCTATTTGCGGGAATAATCCGGATAAGGGAATCAAATACCGTCATACATGGAATATCGTGCGGATTAATGGGAAATATTATCATTTAGATGCGACATTTGATAATACACTTACAAGAAACTGTATGATCGGAGAAGAAATCCGTTATGATTATTTCAATCTGGAAGATAAATCGATTTTCCGGGATCATGAGCCTTTGATCGCTCCGGCTATGAAGTGTATGGACGGAGATCATTTCTATTATAAAGAAAAGAAACTGTCTTTTACAAAACCGGAAGAAGTTTACAAAAGAGCACTTCAGATGGCAAAGAAAGGAAGAATTCTGACGTTTCACTGGCGCGGAGGTTATCTGACAAAAACAGTTCTGGAAGAATTGCTTGATCTGATTGAAAAAGCAGGTGCGGAGAAAGGGAAGAAACCAAGAATCAGCCTTAACTGGCCACAGGCAGTGATTCGTTTTGGGTATGTTGATGCAGAGATAGCAGGAAGTAGCGCAGCAGAAGAAGTGCAAATGGAAGAAGCGAATGAAGGTGAGATGCTTCAGACCGCGATTGGTATCAGAGATGGGTATCAGAGTGACAGTTGAGAATTTACAAGAAAAAGTTAGTGTGATAGAATAGGATTGAACCGTGAAAGTTGTCGATATCTGTAGGATATAAGCGGGAGAAGAAACAACTTTCAAAAACCAAAGCTGGTGACAAAAGAGAGGTTAAACAGATGATAATTGTAAAAACATACAGAGGACATATTCGTAACTGGGAAGAACTTTGTGAGAGACTTGGAATTGATCTTACACTTTCCAGAGAAGAAAGAGAACATGAGATTTTGATTAAGGCATATCAGACATGGGGATGCGAGATGGCAGATCATATGCACGGAATGTTTGCATTTGCTCTGTGGGATGAGGAAGAGCAGAAGCTTTTCTGTCTGAGAGATCAGTTTGGAACAAAACCATTCTATTACTATGAGACAGAAGATGGAGAGCTTCTTTATGGAACGATGATCCGTGATATTATCGATCAGCCGGGATTTAAGAAAGAATTGAATGAAGAGATGCTTCAGCTGTATTTAAGTCTGACCTATGTTGCCGGAGAGAATACATTTTTCCGTGGACTGAAAAAACTGTTGCCGGGACGCTATCTGATCTGGCAGGATGGAAAGCTTGAGATTCACAGATACTGGAAACCGGAATTTCATCCGGATGAGAGCAAGACTCTGGAAGATTGGGCTGATGAGATTCATAATACTCTGAAAGAAATCATGCCAGAGGTAAAAACAGCGGATGAAAAAGTAGAATCATTCCTGTCTGGCGGAGTTGATTCTTCCTATGTGCTTGCAATGTCTGACGCAGAGCAGGCGGATTCCTGTGGTTATGAAGAGGAAAGATTTGATGAATCTGTACTTGCAGAGAAGACAGCACAGCTTCTTGGAAGAAAATTCTCCAGAAGCATCATTACACCGGAGCAGTTCTTTGATATTGTACCTTATGTTATGTACAATATGGAGCAACCACTTGGAGATGCATCTGCGATTGTATTTACACTTGGATGTAATGCGACAGCAGAACATACAAAAATCTGTTATTCCGGAGAGGGTTCTGACGAATTCTTTGGTGGTTATAACATGTATAGAAATGCCGAACGTTATGGTGAGAATCTGAAGAATTTCTATGTTGGAAATACCAATATCATGAAAGAAGACGAGAAGCAGAAGATTCTTAAGAAATACGATCCAGACGTACTGCCAATCGAACTTGCACGAGGAATCTACGAGGAGACAGAAGGTCTTGATCCGTTGACAAAGATGTCTGATGTAGATATTCAGATCTGGCTGGAAGGTGATATTTACCTGAATGTTGATAAGATGAGTACAGCAGCCGGACTTGAGATCCGTATGC
>ERZ840371.3313-NODE-3313-length-13277-cov-5.836485_pt1 | contig 13277 bp, 9 predicted proteins | sample MGYA00519937_ERZ840371 | MGnify/ENA primary metagenome ERZ840371 (study PRJEB31850, sample SAMEA3708873) | human gut metagenome | biome: human gut; feature: human-associated habitat; material: faeces | place: China | collected 2014 ... | reverse complement strand
AACAGGCAAGGCTCAATATCAACGGCGGATTCTTTCTTCCGAGGGTTGATATTGAGCCTTTTGTTGTTGTGTGTCGGGAAAGTGACGATTTTGCGAATCAAATATGTTTGAATGAAAGTCGTTCAAAAATGCGTGTTTTTTTCGAAAAAAACATTGGGAATACCGTTGACAGCGATATTGAAATCCTGTATAATATCAGCATAAGATACACAGTATATAAAAGAACAAAAGTTCGGCCCTATGCAGTGTACTTAAATTTTAATATGCAGCATTAAAGGAGGTAACTTGTGCGAAAGTTAAAAAGAACTTTATCTTATCTTTTGATATTGATAATGTTGCTCCAGTTGTTGCTTATTCCGATGAGTGTTTCAGGTGAGAAACCTGCAGAGCCGGGTATAGTTCGGGAGCTTTGCGAGTTGAGAGGCACGAACACAGAAACATATCTCCGGACGGATGGCTTGTATGAACGCGTCGTCTTTTCCGAAGATACGTATATTTCAAAGAAATACCCGAGCGCAAGCTATTACACGAACAACTACCTCCGTACAGGTTGTGATGACGCCTATGAAACAAGACGCGTTTTTATAAATTTCGATATTCCGATGTATCGGATTGCAATAAATTTGCCGATAGGTTTGCACAAAAAACAAGGAACTTACTCTCTTTAAAAAGATAGAATCTATCCTGGATATACATAATTTACAGTTTCACCTTTATCTGTGATTTCTGATAAACTACCGGGATTTTCTTATCATTCACTTCTACAGACACAGGCTTCTTTGTGCTTCTAAAGGTGGTATTTATCTTCGGCTGTCCGTCTATCCAAAGATCAAGTTTCTTATCTTCTGCTTTCTGAATAACGAACAGCTTAGCCAATGATGAAAAGTAAGTTTCATTACCCCGTCTCAATGCACTTCCATAAGCAATAAAGAAGTCCTTAGCGTTCTTTGCTTCAGTACCTTCTGGGTAAGAAACTGCAAACATATAAGCATCTGTCATCCAGCCGTCGGGCATAATCCATGAATTACTGTGCATTAATCTTCCGTCCGCCAGTTGGTTGATATATAAATCGGTAATTTTACCTTTATGACGGATACGAAGCCCTATCCAGTCCTGCCCTTCACGTCTTTCCATTTTAGGCAGGTCTTTTTCATCGGGAGTGTCTTTCAGAATAATAGCTGTCAGTCCTTTCACACGGTTCACCTTGGCTGGTAAATGGAATGAATAATATTTTTCGGTTCCTTTCAAATCTTCCGTAGGAGCTTCTATTTCTTCCCAATATAAATCTTCGGGATAGTCGTGCACAAAATCGGACTTAGCCAACATGCGGGGATATAAAGGACGGATGACTACTGAAGAATTTCCGTTTGTCACATTCACGTCAATGCCCGATTTCTTATAAGTTCCATTGGTATGCCATAACCATTCGAACTGTCCTACCTTATGTGTCTTCAAATCATCGATCATATAAATCACATTATCCATCCACAGGAAATGACGGAAGTTACGGCTGAAATTATTAGAGACAGGACCTGTTCCATTGGCCAAAACATATTTCACATTACCCGCATCCAAGAGATGATAAAGATTTCCTCGCAAAGTAGAGCCGCTATACTGTTGTTCACGAGGTTGTCCCTCCCCGTTGAACAGGACTACATTATGTGCCTGGCTTTGAAAAAAATAGTTGCGATAGGCAGGATTGGGATACCAGCAGTTTCCTCCATCCTTGATAATATCAACGCCTTTATGAAAAACAATAAAGGAGTTGGCATCCGCATGGGAATGATTCCACGTATGACCGCTTTTCACAGCAAGCATCGTAGCATCCTTCTCCCAAGAAGTACGCATGGTGGCCCAACCGAAATCCGAGAATAGCTGTGAGGTTTTCAAATCGGGAGTTACGGGAGCTTTACTCAAATCAGGGGTATAGAGAAAGCCCATCGGACGATTCAGGAAAAAGCCATCACGATGTTGTCCTTGTTCCACTTGGGCTATATACCACAATATTGTTGGATCTTTCATCCCCAATGCATACAATAACATCATACTGGATTCTGCCGATACATTTTTATGGCTATCTCCAAAATTCAAACTATGCAGCATTCCTGTACGCGGATAGCATACTTGAGAAAAGTAGTTCGGAAGTTTTGCCAATTGGGGTATATTGCCGGGATTTTGTCCCGGATGAGTGTTTATCCAAGCGATTCGAAACAATAGAGCTTCCTGAATACCAAAGTTTGCATAATTCAGACTTTCATACATTCCTCCAGCCTCATCAAAACTCTTTGCTTTCTGTTGCAAGGCATCGCCTGCAAAGTCAAACCATTCGGGAAGTGATTCATGAAGTTGCTCCACCCAATCTTTTACTTCGGGAAGTTCATTTTGTAGGCTTAATGCTAATATTCCACCCTGGCATACACAGGAAGTCCACCAGTTGTGTCCCATAGAGTTCAAAGAATGGATTCGGGTAGGTTCCAACAGCCAGTCGCCCAAGGCAGACTCTACAGCCAATCGTTTCAAGCCTTCGGCAATCTTTTTTCTTTCCGAAGAAGACATTATGTTATAAGCCGCATCATATCCTATGGCAGAAAGGAAGCTCTTATGTGCCATGCCCAGTTGCGAACGCCAGACTGGAATACGTGCCATCATTTCCATATCTCCCCAGGATTCGGCTTCCACAGCTTTCAAAAGAATTTCTTTGATTATATTTGCATACTCTTTATTATCCGTCATCAGATAGGCCAACGACAAATAATCCAACCGATTGAAATCTTCCTTTTGCAAAGCTTCATCGGCGGTTTTCTGAATATCCTCCCAGGCTTCCCGCAATTTCGGTTCATTCTGCATACGTTGTTTTACCTGCTGAATACGTTGAGGGGTGTACAAAAGGGAAGGATGATTTATCTTTTGTGCAGATACAAACGATGCAAATAATATTCCGATCAGGCATAGAACTATTTGTTTCATGATATTTATTGCTTTTTCATTTTACTGTTCAATATTGATTAAAAATTCTTCTAAAGCTGCATTGAATTCCTCCGGTCGCTCCATATTCATCATGTGCCCGCAATCCTCTATGATTTTCAGCTTTCCATTAGGTAGATATTCCAATATGGGAGTTTTTTTTGAAAATTTGTTATCAGAAGAATGACCTTCAACAATTAAGGAAGGTACGGCAGGGTGACTCTTCTTCAATTCTTCAATAGCATCCAGCCCTGCTACTACCCGTACTTCTTTGTGTAGCGGTTGCCATGCATCCCATTCGTCAATCATCTGCCACAAAGGAGCACGCATCCGTTCACGTTGACTTCCACCGGATTTCATTAATCCTTCAAACCACTCTTTCTTCATCACCTCCACTCCTTTCTTTTTCAGGGCAGCTATTTCTTCATCACGCACCTTTGCTTCTTCTTTAGTCATCGGCTCACTGGGACCCTTCGATTTCCGGATGTTTCCACTGGCTAAAAAAGCCGATAACATCCGGTCTGGGAAATACGCCAACATATCAGCAGTAATGAACCCGCCCAAAGAAAGCCCGACAATATGCGCTTTCTTGATGTGCAAAGAGTCCATTAAAGTAACCAGATCTTCAACATGCATAAATTGATAATCTTCTGTTTGGGAAGAAGAAATGCCGTATCCTCTTAAATCATAGCGAATGACATGATACTTTTTCGCAAACACAGAAAATTGTTCATCCCACATACGATGGTCGAGCGAATGACCGTGAACAAAAATTATCGGTTCACCCTGACCGGCTTCTTCATAGTATAGAGAGCCGTTTCCTACATTGATACGCCCTTGTTTGACAACCAATGGCTTGCCTTTCAGTATTTCTGAAACAGTCCGTGAAATGACAGGGCTGCCAAAGAAAGAAGAGAAACCATCTTCTTTAGCAGAAGAACCTGTTACATGGGAGATGAAGAATCCGTAAACTTTATCGTGTTTATTTATCCACGGATAAGCACCGGCCCATCCCGGTGAACTAATCTGATAAGCTTCACCTGTCTTTTTATCTATTAATTCACGCCATTCTCCTAATCCGTAGACTCCATTGTGGGATTGTCCCAGTCCTTTCGCTACATAATTATCCGAGTTATTCGAAGGGATTATGGCGCCTTTCACTTGGTCGGCCTGCATTTCTTTCACAGTTTCTGCTGATATAATTTGCTTGCCATTATACATTCCATCGTGATAAATCATGGACAGGAAGTGAAGATAATCATTCATTGTAGTACACAGTCCGCCCCCTAACATGGGTGCATGTCCGCCGTCCGTGTTGATTGGGGTAAAATGAGAGTTCTTCATTTCCAAAGGTTGTGCCAGCAGTTCCTGAAAAAGCGTTTCAAACTCCTTTCCCATCGCCACTTCTGCCATTCTTCCGGCAATTTGCATGGCAAGTCCACCATATTCAAAACGAGTGCCGGGAGTAAAGACTGTATCCAAAGGAAGAATTTCAGTGACTGCCGAATCCAAATGATTATAGTTATCTACACGAGGCTCGGGAAGATATGGACGTACTCCTGATGTATGGGATAATAATTGCCGGAGAAGAATCTTACCTTTAGCATCGTCTTTAAATTCCGGCAACCATTTTTCTACCGGATCATCCCATCCCAAATCAGTACGGTCTACCACCGCGCCTATGACAGCAGCCGCTACCCATTTTCCGGCAGAAGCGACATATACTTTTGTATCGGGTGTATAATCCCGATAGTTCTTCTGAAAAATGACGGTATCATTCTTCACTACACAAATGGATGCTCCGGGGTAATATCCCTTGTCTACCCATCCTTGGATAACAGAATCCAAAGAAGAGAAGTCATACCGACTTCCCTGACCGGATGATATTTTGCAAGAACCGGACAAAAAGCAGATACTTACAAAAGCGGCAATTAATAAACGATTCTTCATTTCGTTGTTTACTATCTATTTTTCTGATTGTAAATCCCAATATACGACATAGCGCTGGCGATGCAAATCGTATAGCGGACGAATCACATCTCCTTGTTCTGTCGTAAACTTCAAATCACTTCCTACACGTTGCAAAGCACGTTCAGGGTGTTTCTTATCTAGTTTCAAAGAGGTACGCAAATGTGCTGGGACATGAAAATTATAGGTATAATAATCATTATAAAGAGCAGGATTTGAGAAAGGAGCAGGGGCTTGCATACCTTCAGTTCCCCGTTCTCCCGCCAATACCAACGGGCCATATAACAGGGCTGCCTTATCCGGGTTATCCGGAGTAGTTTCCAGTTTGATTTGCATCGGATAAGTAGCCGAGATTTGATCGCCATCTTTCCATTCACGGGTAATGGCAATATAAGAACCAGATTTCTGTTTTACAGATATTTTCTTACCATTCACCGAAACTTTTACATCCTTGCTCCACGAAGGATAGCGCAGATAAATAGTCGTGCGGACAGGATTTTCTGCCTGAAGAGTAAAACGTGTTGTTTCTTCCTGTGGGAATTCCGTTTCCTGACGGATTGTCAGTCCTTTTTCTTTCCAGGTTACCTGTGAAGGGATAAATAGATTTACATATATTCCCTGATTGTTATGGTGGTAGATGGCTTCTCCAAACTTTGCATGATTCTCAAATCCGCTACCGACACAACACCAAAAAGAGTTCTCTTTTGTGCTATACAGTTTATGAGACCCGGAAAGCAAAGGCAGAAAATAAGCTACCATACCTGTTTCAGGGTCTTGTTGTCCCAAGATGTGATTATACAATGCCCTTTCGTAATAATCCGCAATAGATGAATCGCCCGTCCAGCAGAAAAGATGGCGGCTAAGTTTGAGCATATTATAGGTACAACAAGTTTCTCCGGTATAGCCGGTCAGATGTTGGGATAACTTCCTCGGATCAAAGTAGTGTTCTTTGTCACTGCTACATCCCGGAGCAAAAGTATGATGGTCAATCATGGTGTGCCAGAAGAATTCCGATAGTTTCCTGCTTGTCTCGTTGCGGGTTAACTCGTAGTTGCGGGCTTCGGCTATCACTTTCGGGATGAAAGTATTGGTATGCTTCGTTCCCAAGTCATCACGAAGTTCTTTCAATGGGTCGATTACGTCATTGTGGTAGAAATATTCCGCCAGCCAGCGATAACGTTCATCTCCCGTTATTGAGTATAAATTATAGAATGACTCATTGATACCGCCAAATTCATTGCGGATCATAAGTTTACGTGTTTCTTCACTAAGGGGTTTCAATTTATTGTATGCCCAATCACCCATTCGGGTGACGATAGTCAATGCTTTCTTATTATCCGCATACAGATATTGATCTATCAGCCCGGAGAAAAGTTTGTGCAGAGTATACCAGGGAGCCCATACACCTTTTCCCTGAATATTCCGGTTTATCAGTTCTTCGGGCCAGGCACTCAAATACCCGTTTTTCAGTGCATTCTGCACTTCTTCCAATCCGTTAACCAAGCTATCGCCTTTCAGTTTGAATATCTCACTGCCGGTAGCTGCGTACATCAAACCAAGTGCCGAGAGCATGTGTCCGGTAGTATGTCCGCGAAGTTCGCAATCCAAAGATTCCCAACCACCCAGTTTCTTCACTGTCATATATCCGCCCTCACGTCCGGCAAACACACCGGCATTGGTACGGAAGCTATGTAGCAGACGATTCACATCTATTGACGTCATCCAGGCAGAATCCCGAAGCATATTATCACGGAAACGACTTGGCAACAGGCGAACATCTTTCAAATCAAAACTTTCCGCCTGAAGGGGAGCGACTGTTTCCTTTTTCAACTTTCCCTGATGTTGTCCGGGATATACAGATTGAGCTGACACTATACCCGATACTGTCAATGAACCAAACAAGATTACCGTAACTAAAACTTTCTTATTCATATTATTTCTATCTTTTATCTATAAGATACGAACAAGGTGCCTTAAACACTCAAAGCCACAAAATTATTTAATTAAGCTACAATTCTTTAATTTAAAGCCCACTTTCTTATAAAATTCATCTAAAACGTCCTATCTTTATTCCCCAAATTAAAGAAAGGAGCTACATGGATTTACGTACGGCAAATGTTACAAGATATATTCTTCCTCTGCGTGAGGGAGGCTCATTGCCTGCTCTAGCCGAAGCTGACGATGAATTTAAGTATGTAGTCAAATTCAGGGGGGCAGGACACGGAACAAAAGCGCTGATTGCCGAACTGATTGGTGGGGAGATAGCCCGTGCACTGGGTTTCAGAGTCCCCGAAATAGTTTTTCTGAATCTGGACGAGGCCTTCGGACGAACGGAAGCAGACGAAGAGATACAGGATTTACTTCAATGGAGTCGAGGACTGAATATGGGATTGCATTTCCTTTCCGGTTCGTTGACCTTTGATCCGATAGTACATCAAGTAGATGGAAAAACGGCTTCGCAAGTAGTATGGCTGGATGCCTTGCTGACTAACGTAGACCGTACCATTAAAAACACCAATATGTTGATATGGCACAAAGAACTATGGCTGATAGATCATGGGGCGTCCCTTTATTTCCACCATTCCTGGACTAACTGGCAAAAACAGGCACTGGTTCCTTTTGTACAGATAAAAGATCATGTATTATTACCGTTTGCCGATAGACTGGAAGAAGTAGATATCGAATTCAGACAGATATTGACTTCTGATAAAATCCGTGAGATAGTCAATGCTATTCCCGACGACTGGTTGAACTGGACAGAAGGCACAGAAACTCCACAGGATTTGAGAGACATTTATATTCGATTCTTAGAAGAAAGGATGAAACATTCCGAAACATTTGTAAATGAAGCGCAAAATGCAAGAAAGGCACTTATATGAATACGCAGTCATCCGTTTCGTTCCTAAAGTAGAACGGGAGGAGTTTATCAATATGGGGATTGTGTTGTTTTCCAAACAAGCCAAATACCTGAAATCCCTCTATACGATAGATGAGAACAAACTAAAACTGTTTTCTTCCGAACTGGATATGAATTGCCTGAAAGAAGGGTTACAGGTCTTTGACAAGATATGCATGGGAAATAAAGAGGGAGGAGCCATAGCCAATATGGATATTCCTGACAGATTTCGTTGGCTGACTGCAGTAAAAAGTTCCTGCATACAAGTATCTCGCCCACATCCGGGATTTTCTACTGATTTAGATAAGACTTTGGAAAGATTGTTCAAGGAATTAGTACTCTGATTCCTTGGACAATCTCTTTGTCAAACTAACGGGCAGTAATATAAAAGCTCTGTTCTACTGCTTCAGCAGTCTGCACTTTAGGTTCTCCGCTACGCCCATATTGCCAGGCTACCACTGTCACCTTTACCGGAAATTTTGCACGTGGGGGAATTTTAGTCAATACCAGTTTATCTCCCTTTATCTCTGCCGGACCTTCTTTTACATAATAGTAAACCGGAAGGCCGGAGTCAGCAGTTCCATTTAAACTTATTTCTTTCACTGAAGCTTTTACATCGGATAGTTTCGGGAAAATTATACTTTGGGGTATCCCTTCCTTATTCCGGTAAGGAATACGAATCTCTACCTGCTGAACGGCACTCCGGTATTTATGATCCTGTTTTACGGAAGCCATCAGGCAGATGCCTCCTGTACGTTTAGGATTATCCAATCCCATCCGATAGAAACGAACAGTAAAAGTTGTATCATTCACCACTTCCACCGGACCGCAAATTCTCGACATTCGAATGGGATGCGTACTGTGTTCTTTTGAATATTCGTTCCTTAACGTATCTGTGTACACTGCTTTCAGGTGGAAAGTGACTCCGTCCGCTTCGGGTTGAAAAGAAGGAGACATACGTACATGGGATTTCGGATTGAAAGTTATCAGTTTTCCTTTTTGCTCAAAGCCGATATACTGCTCTGTCTTTCCACGCTCATTGGCGTAATATTTTTCTGTGGCATCTGCCATTTCCTTATCAAAATACCAAAACGCATGGTTCTTGTCTCCTTTATACTTATCATAGGAAGCGGCTTCGGCTGTAGGCTTTTCATTCTTTCGCCAACGGTCTGCCAGCCAGCCATTCTTTGCTTCTACCGGAATTAACTGAATCGGAGCATCCAATGACGAATGCTCCGGCAACCGATATTCCACTGTCTTTTTCAGAAAGAGAGAAAGATAATCAATCAATTCATCGGATATGTCGAAATGTCCGTGTCCTGCATCAGCAAGAAATGAAAGGGGAGCATTCGGATATTCACGACGATAATCGAAAGAGGTTATCAACCGGTCTTCCCACCATTCGTCCTCTCCCATTACCATTAATGAGGGGATACCTTCAATCGTACGGGTTCCCCAATCCAAATTCGCACGCCCGTAACCCGTCAAATGAGTTCTGGGAGAATCACCGTGAATAGAGAGTACGGCCAATGTACGTTCAGGATTCCAGGCGGCAAAGTTCCACGGATAAGTAGCCATTGCCGAGTGTCCGATGGGTATAACCGGGGCAAACTCCAGTTCTGTATATCCGCTTATTTCAGACAAGTTCTTCATCATTGTTTCAAAGATTTGTTGGGTACCTTTTGTCACGTCCCAGCGTTGGTCTATTCCGGGAGTGATCCATATCTCTGCAATTCCCAGTTTGCCCATATTCTTCCGAAATTCAGGATGCTCGAAAATTGTTTCTTCGGTCATATTGTGTTGCCCGATGATGACGGCACGGACTTGTTTACAGTTTTCCGGTATCCATAGATAGGCAGAAGGGTGGGCGTTTGTCTCTTCTGAAATCAGCTCTTTTATTTCCACTGACCATTGCCAGGGGGCTGCTGCCACCTTAGCAACCTGCATGAATAATGACAACAATACAACAAGAAAATATTTATTCATAATGCTTCTTTTAATTGATTTAACTTCCTATACTACGAATATGAAGAACAAAATACTCAAAAAACGACTATATAATAGTAGATATTAAATGCAAAGATAGAGTTATCCGTAAAAAAGGTAGCAAAACCCGTAATCTATATAAAAACAGATTACCTTTTACAGACTAACTTTGTATAGAGGAAATAAAGATAATAAAAACATTAGAATACGCTTTTATTTTAATAATATACTCGATTATGGAAAAAGTAAAATTGAACAATGGCATTGAAATGCCTATTTTAGGTTATGGTGTTTATCAGGTTACGCCTGAAGAGTGTGAACGTTGCGTGTCGGATGCAATCAGTGTGGGCTATCGTTCTATTGATACGGCACAAGCCTATCATAACGAAGAAGGTGTTGGAAATGCAATCAGTAAATGCGGCGTACCACGTGGGGAACTGTTCATCACTACAAAAGTATGGATTTCAAATGCCGGTTACGAAAAAGCTAAAGCTTCTATTGATGAATCACTTCACAAATTAAAAAGTGATTATATAGACTTACTGCTCATTCATCAGCCATTCGGTGATTATTATGGAACTTACCGGGCTATGGAGGAAGCATATAAGGCTGGTAAACTCCGTGCAATCGGTGTCAGCAACTTCTATCCTGACCGCTTTATAGACTTGGCAGAATTCTGTGAAATTACTCCTGCCGTCAATCAGGTAGAGACACACGTTTTCAACCAACAGATAAAGTTGCAGGAAGTAATGAAAGAATATGGTACTAAAATTATGTCATGGGGACCGTTTGCTGAAGGACGAAACGACTTCTTTACCAACCCGACTCTCCAGGAAATCGGTAAAGAATATGGCAAATCAGTGGCACAGGTCGCACTGCGTTATCTGATTCAACGTGATATTATTGTGATTCCTAAATCGACTCATAAAGAACGTATGATTGAGAATTTCAATGTTTTCGATTTTTCGTTAACACCGGACGATATGGCGGCTATCGCTGCGCTTGATACAGCTAAAACACTCTTTTTCTCCCACTATGATCCGGAGATGGTGAAGTGGTTGATTAATTATGGTAAATAGTGGTAAGTAGTAAATCCCAATAAAGACTACAAATGGGAATTTAGCGGTTAAATGAGAATTTATCGGTTAGGCTGAAAGCCTTACAATTATATATTTATTGGGGTGCCCTGAAAGGGCTTAATTATATAGCGTAGGGCAACGCCCTACGAAAAAAACACACCAGCCACAAGCCCTGAAAGGGCGGAACCGTATACAATTATGCCCTTTCAGGGCGCAAATTCAGATTGTCGTTTTTACGTAGGGCGTTGCCCTACGCTATATAATTAAGCCCTTTCAGGGCACTCCGCAAAATTATCATTTACTTGTCATTTTCACATACTCAATGACCATCAAAATAATTTGAGTCATTTCTTTAGCGGAGTGAAATGCAATGCGGCTCCGCCACTTGCTTTTAGCTTCAAAACAAGCTTATCTCCGGCTTTTATCTTCTTATGAGTACTGCGTACTTTCGTGCGTGTATTCAGCTTGTCATCATCTTCGTACAGGTGAAGCATGTACTTCTTACCCGGTTCCAGAAAATCCGTAGTCAATGTAATTGTGCGGGCTTCCGTATTCGTCATTGCTCCTACAAACCAGTCATTCCCCGAACGACGTGCCTGAACGATATATTCACCAATCTCTCCATCTAACGCGCGGCTGTCATCCCATACACTCGGAATTGCTTTCCAAAATTCCAGTTCTTCTTCTCCCTGGTAGAATTCCGGTCTGTCATACCAAAACATAAATTGCAAAGGACTGTAATACACAGCTGCCATCGCCAACTGATGTGCTTTCGTATTCTTCACCCGATTATTGAAATAGCAAAGCGTATAGTCTCCTGCACCTGCCAGATAGCGGGTGAAAGGAAGAGTCGTATTGTGTGTGGCATCCGGCATTTCTTCATTTCCACGAATACCTTCCTGCGTCATCAGGTTAGGATAAGTACGGCTGAAACCTGTCGGACGATATTCGTCATGAATATCTACCATCAGATCATATTCTCCACATTTACGAACTGCATCATGCAACCAGGTACTCCAACGCTGATTACCTATCTGTACAAAACCGAACTTGATACCTTTCAATCCCCATTTTTTATACAAAGGCAACAGAATATCCAACTGCTGCACTAATGCGCGCTGATTGACATACACCATAAGTCCGATTCCTTTCGATTCGGCATATTTACACAAAGCAGGTATATCAAGGTCTTTATCAGAAGAAACTGTAGTAGCGTCCGAACTCATTTTCATTTCCGGTCCGTACCAGCCTGCATCCATGTGTACATACTGAATACCGCGTTCTGCCGCAAAATCAATGGCCGCTTTTACTCTATCTTGTTTCAAGTCGCCCGAACGGAATACTTTCCCGGGTTTGATCCAAGAAGTATCAGCCAGTTTGCAAGCCGGATTCAGATTCAAGACAAGATCATTATTATTAATTAAATCGACCGGACGTTCGCCAACCATGATTACACGCCACGGAGTACTGTAAGGAGAAATAATATCGACGCTACTATACAGGCTTGTCTCCAAAGTGGAAGGTTTCTCTGCCGATAAACGGAATTTACCACGAACATAATCCACCATTTCCGCTTCCAACAAGGCTACAGATAATCCATCAGGCAGTTTCAATGTCAAAGGACGCTCACTCTCCTCTTTGCCCCATCCTTCCAACGGACGGAGTTCATAAGGCCCTTGTGCCCAACGTTCATAATACGCCATCGTTCCTTCAGGCATTGTGAAGCTAGTCTGCTCACCGACGATATGCAAGAAAAGCCCGTTTGTCATTTCCGGAAAATGATAGCGGAAAGTAACTCCTTCATTATAGGCGCGGACTATGATATTCATAAAGTAGTTTTTACGTTTGTCGTAACCGCCTTCAGTCATCCCTTGTCCCTCACCTTTACGAAACTTTAAAGTCATTTCATTATAACAGTCCCGAACTTCGGCACGTTCTCCATATACAGGTTTCCATGTTGCATCGTTTTTCCGATGATCAGTATCCGTTAATTTCAGATTCTCGCACCAAAAATGGCAAGTATCGTTCGGTACTCCCAATGCCGATTCAAACAATTGATTCTCTATCTGTACACCAAGTTCACCCTCCTCCACTACCGGACGATTCTTATATGTCAGCGTATAATACATTCGTGCATTATCCTCTCCGAACGAACGCTGGTAAAAGGTGAACCGATACGCTCCGTCTGGGGAAGTCAGTTCCCGGCGGGTTTCTGTCATCACATTCTGTGCCTTTGTCAGTGTCGGTATTACCAACAGTAAAAGCAAGATACTTTTCTTCATTCTATTTAAATTCATGTTTATCCGTTTTTCCAATATATACGAACGAATTAATTATTATACTCAATCTGTCTCCCAAAGAAACACTACTTCTCAATTCTTTTT
>ERZ840371.3311-NODE-3311-length-13282-cov-12.595449_pt1 | contig 13282 bp, 10 predicted proteins | sample MGYA00519937_ERZ840371 | MGnify/ENA primary metagenome ERZ840371 (study PRJEB31850, sample SAMEA3708873) | human gut metagenome | biome: human gut; feature: human-associated habitat; material: faeces | place: China | collected 2014 ... | reverse complement strand
AAATACTGCGAAAAGCAGGGATGGGAGGTTGTGGCAGTCTATCAGGACGATGGCTACACGGGGCTGAACATGGAGCGCCCCGACCTGAAACGGATGCTCAAAGCCATCGAGCGCAGGCAGATAAACCTTGTCATAACGAAAGATTTATCGAGGTTGGGCAGAAATTATTTGCAGACCGGCACACTCATTGAGGACTTCTTTCCCCGCCACGGCGTCCGCTATATCGCCATGAATGACGGTATCGACACCATGCGGGAGAATAACGACATTGCGCCGTTCAAGAACATCCTCAACGAGATGTACAGCAAGGATATTTCCAAGAAGGTACATTCCTCTTACCTTCTGAAAGCCCAGCAAGGCCAGTTTACCGGCTGTATCGCCCCTTTCGGGTATCAGAAAGACCCGGAGGACAAAAACCATCTGCTGGTGGACGAGGAAACCGCCCCCATTGTCCGGCAAATCTTCCGCTGGGCGCTGGAAGGACACGGCCCGAACTTTATCCGGCGCAGGCTGGAAGAACAGAAGGTGCCTTGCCCTACATGGTGGAACCGGGAACGGGGCTTCCGCAATGTCCGCACTAAATGGGAAAAGAAAGACCCGGTAAACGGGCGGTATATGTGGGATTTTTCGGTAATCAAGGACATCCTGATGAATCCCGTCTATACCGGGGCTATCGCTTCCCAGAAGAAGGACTACCGCTTCAAAATCGGCACCATCGGGGAAAAAAAGCCGCAGGACTGGATTGTGGTGGAGGAACGGCATGAGCCGATTGTTGACCGCAAGAGCTTTGACATCGTGCAGGACAAGCTGAAATCCCGGCAGCGTTCCCGCCAGACCGGGGAAATCAGCCTGTTTGCGGGGCTTCTCAAATGTGGCGAGTGTGGGAAATCACTGACTATCCGCTACACCAACGACAAGCACCCGAAGCAGATTTATTCCTGTAAGACCTATAATGCCTATGGGAAACAGCACTGTACCCAGCACCGTGTGGAGTACGAAACCCTTTACCGCCTTGTGCTGAACAAAATCCGGGAATGTGCGAAGGCCGCCCTGATGGACGGGGAAGCTGTTGCCGGACGGCTTACCAACACCTGTGAAGCCGAGCAGAAAGGCCAGCGGGAAGCGTTGGAGCGTTCCCTGACGAAGCACGAGGAACGGATTGAGGTACTGGAAAAAATGGTGCTGCGGCTCTATGAGGACATGGTTGCCGGACGTATCAGCGAAGCAAACTTCAATCTCATGCTGGATAAGACGCAGAAGGAACAGGCTGAACTAAAGGAACGGGTTGAACAGGGGCGCAGGAAGCTGGCTGATGAAATCCGCCTTGCCGTGGACGCCAAGCAATGGGTGGACGCCATTCAGGAATACGCCGACATCACGGAGCTGGACGCTGCCACCCTCAACCGTCTGATTAAAGAAATCGTTGTCCATGAACACATCGACAGCGATAAGACACGACACATTTCTATTGAAATTCATTTTAATCTCAAACCCATCCCGGAGGTGGAACAGGTCACGGCCTGACCTGTTCCCGCCGGGGCGGTTCTAAAAAAATTCCATAAATTTCTTGACACGCCGCCGCCCGCCATCGAGCAGAGTTTTACACCTATTTTGGTATGAAACATATAATCCACGGCGTTTTTATAGTTTTCATCATCCTCCTTGACCTCCATGCCGGAGATCATGTCCACCAGCGTATTCATATTCCGATCCTCGGCAGGCCCCTCAAAAATGATATAGGCAATCAGGGCGCAGTACAGAAGCGTTTCCGCTTTCGTCCAGAACGGATCGCCCTCCTTGCCCTCGCCCTTGGTGTTGGTGATCAGGGCGTTCACGAATTTCAGGATGTCGGCCTCGTTGCGGATATACGACAAAGGGTTATAGTGCATGGACTTGGAAAAGTCGATGCTGTTGAACACCTTGATTTTATAACCCCGGCGCTGGAGAAAGGCTCCGACCTGTCCCAGCACACCGCCCTTGGGGTCTACCACCACATAAGAGGAATGAGCCTGCAAAAGCTGCGGCGTGAGCCAAAAGCGGGTTTTGCCGGAGCCGGACGAGCCGATCCCGCAGAAATTGAGGTTGCGGGCGTTGGCTGGATTTTTGGGGCGGGTATTCATGGTGAGCCGTTCCGTGGCGGTCAGCAGCATATTGTTTTCAAACTTGGGATCGACAAAAGGCTTGATGTCTTTTTCGTTGCCCCAGCGGGCTGTGCCATACTCGGCATCGCGGCGAAATTTCTTTGCTTTTTTCGCCTTGCAGTAGATCAGCAGCCGGAAACCGGCTGCACCCACAATACCGACAAACCAATCCAGCGGGGCAAGGCCGGGGGCGAAGCTGGCAAAGGCCGCGCCGATGGTCTGGCCCAGCCCCAGCAGCTTTTCCCCGAAGCCCGTACCAGCGGCCAGACGGTACGCCGTGCCGATTTTCAGGCAGAACCAGCCGATGAACAGGTACGGGATATTCGGAAGAACATACTTCCTGATTTTATCTGTCGCCATGCACCGCCTCCTTTGTCAGTTCCCGCTGGGGCTGCTTTTTCACCTGTTCCTCTGCCTGCCGGAGCTGCTCCCGGATCGGTGTCTGCCGGGACTTGGCCCGTTTCAGTTCCAAACGGGAATACTCGGCAAAGCAGCCTGTGATGGCGTCGGCCTGCCGCGCCTTGAACAAAAGCAGATATTTTTCATCCCCCACGCGGCGGATGGCGTAGTCCACGCCCCATTTCCGGGCAACCTTGTCAAACAGCTTGGGCGTGTCCACCTCGATGGCGTTGGTGTCCCCGCCGTGGCCCATGAGCTTTCGCACACTCTGCTTGCCGTGGGGCGTCTGCGCCTTGCGGTGCTCCTTGGCGATCTTCCGACCTACGGCGGCTATCACATAGGCCAGCGCACGGGCGGTCAGCTTGGACGCCTTGACGCTGATGGCGATGGTCTGCCGGGACACTTCATCTCCGACGATAGCTTACACCTCCTTTGCCCTCTGGCCACCGTGACCAGAAGCGGCCTATCTTTCCTCGCGGCTGTCGGGGAGCCGCAGCTTTTCCTCGTTCAGCGCCGAACGGTCTATGACCTCCTGATACGCCGCCATCTGCTCCCGGATATTCAGCTTGGGATAGGCGAAGATACGGTGCTCCGGGGGAATATCCTCCATCCCGTGATACCGCTCCACAAAGCTGCCGCCGTTATTGAACACATAGCCGCCGGGGGCAAAATGGCCGCCGTCGTTGATCCGTGCGTCCCGCCCGTAGGCTTCAAAGTCGAAGTAGGGCAGCACATTATCCGGCACATCCAGCATTTCCATTTCCTCGATATAGGCCCGGCCCAGCGCCTCCTCACTGTCGATACCGGGGTAGAAGTCATAGCAACCCAGATTTTGCGCGAGGTTGATCAGGTCATGGACGCTGCCCGTGTATTCGCCGCTGTCAATGACGGCCTCAAACTTTTCAATATCGCTCTGGTCGAGGTCAGACAGCACATGGGCCAGATGGTTCAGCTCGTCAATACTTTCATACTCGCCCAAATGGTCATACAGGCCCAGCACATCACCGTCGAATGAGGTAATGAAGATTTCCTCATACCGTACCCCATCCACGCCGATGCGCTTCAAAAGGGCCTGCACCTCCTCCGTGGTGGCCGGGAATTTCAGCGTTTCGCCCACAAGCCGCCCCTCGTTGTATTTGCCGAGGTTGGTAATGTAGGCTTCAAACAGGGATGATATTTTCAGCACCTCCTTGTCAGAACGTCGTATATGCCGCGCATAATGTACTCGGCGCAGGGCAGCGCGATAGCATTTCCCAGCGCCCGGTAGCGATGGGCGGACAGGATTTCCTCACCGTCCGCGCCGTACCTTGTCCAGCCCTCCGGCAGCCCCATGAGCCGCTCACATTCCGTTTCCGTGGGAAAACGGACACAGCCCCCGGCAGGATCGTCCTCATACCAAAAGGCAAAGGGACTGACCGCGCTGGCTAACAGAGTGGGAAAAGGGTCAGTTGGCAGTCCGAAGCTGTTTCGGAACGCCTCCGTTGTCCGCTCCTTTGCCGATGCCCGCATACGGTAGCATTGAAAGGGTCTGGTGATCGGTACACGCCGCCCTGCTTCAATAAAAGAGCCTCGATCTCCGCAGGCGGCGGACAGCCAGCAATCTCCGCCAGACGCAGAAATTGACTGCACTGCGCGGGGCTTAAAAAGTATTTCGTGGGAACATTGTCCTCCAAAGTCTGCCACAACAAAGACGCGCTGCCGTCGTGCCAATCGGGGGCTTGCCCAATGCTGGGCATCCATGAGCCGCCATGCGAGATCGGGCGTATGCCCTCGCACCATTCCGGCTCCTGCCCATCTTCCAGAAGCAGGTATTGAAATGTCGGCGGCTGTGAACGCTGAGAGCACGGCTCTAAAGTCCATCCGGTCATTTGAAAAAAACGCTCCCATGACGTTCTCCCAAACAGCGATTGCTGGAAATATACCATTTGTCGCCTCCCTCATTTCACGGATTATACGGATCGCATGAAAGAACAGGCTGGATTTTTCCCCGGCAAGACCGGCCCTGTTGCCGATCTGTGAGAGGTTCTGGCACGGTGAGCCAAAGGTGATGATGTGGACGGGCGGGATGTCGCCGCCGTTCAGCTTTGTCACATCCCCTAAATGCGCCATACCGGGAAAATGGCGTTTCGTGATGGAGATAGGCGCTTTTTCTATCTCGCTGGCCCATGCGGGCACGATACCGCAGCGCACCGCCGCCAGCGGGAACACGCCGATCCCATCAAACAGGCTCCCCAGCCGGATCTCGTTCATATCAGCGGCGGCCCTGACGCTTTACGGTCAGGATGCCGTCCAGCGTGGTTGCCGTGATCCCCAGCCGCTGGGCCACGGCCACATCGTTTTTCATGCTTTCCGTGGAGATACTGCCGCACACCACCAGCACATGAGAGCGGCGGAGCAGGTCACGGCCCATGTCGATGCCACTTTTATGCTCCTCGGGAACGGCGTCGTTCAGGAAAAGCGGCTGATAGAGCGTGGGGCAGATGGGCGAAAAGCCCGCCTCATAGACAGCACGGCAATACTTGGCGGCCTGCTCCGTCGCCTCGCAGGGATCGCCGCTCCACGCGGCGGTGATATACGCAAGGGGTCGTTTCATTTTGAAAACCTCCATTTTTATAATGTAGTGGGTCAACCTTTTTCCCCCGCCCTTTTCCAATCTTGGAAAAGGGGGCGGCTCTGGAGGATATACCCCCGCCGCTTGCCGGAGAAAAAGCACAGCCGGGGCAGGCGGTCAAGGGCAAGGCCGCCGCACACGGCGGGGCGAAGCCCCCTTGACAGCCCACTCCCGCCTGTGCTCGATTACGGGCGGCGACGGGGGATTATAACCCAAAGAGCCTGTCCTATCGGGGCAGCAAAAAGCCTCTGGTCATGGTGGCCAGAGGTCGTTACTTTTCCATATCCATTTTCTTGTCGGGCTTGGCAAGCTCGGGCGGCTGCCGCTCTTTCCAGTCCTCCAGCAGCGTCATGATCTGGTCTTTCATCTGCCGGGGCGTGGCCTCCTTACCAAAAAACTTTTCCAGTTCAGCGCCAGTAATAATCACGTCACGATCCTCCTTTTTCTTTTCTTCACACAAAATACCGTCGATCACGTCCGGGGAGAGCTTGTTTTCCTTGTCCAGCTCACGGAGCCGCTTTGCCTGACCCTTGGAGGGCGAAGCCTGCTGGCCTTCAATGGACACGGCGATATACTTCTGGTGCTTGGGCCGCACACGGGAAATTTCCACAGCCGGGGTAAAAGACAGCTTTCCATCATCCATCGTCTGCTTCAGTTCCGGCACAAGATCATTGAGCCAGATATACCGCTGAACGGTTTTCACACTCATGCCGTTGCGCTGACCCACGCTTTCAAGAGAGAGCTTTCCGGCCTCGGCGCTGTCGCCACGCGCCCCCTGATGCTTGATGGCCTCATACTGCATTTTCAGGGACATAGCCTTTTCGCTGGGTAAAATCGTTTCACGCTGACGGAGGTTGTCATCCGTCATAGCGAGAATGGCCTCGTCATCCGTCATATTGCGGACGATACAGGGCATATTGCGATACCCGGCAAGCTGGCTGGCCATCTGGCGGCGGTGGCCCGCGATGATCTCATAACCGCCGCCCTCACGGGGGCGCACCAGCGCGGGCTGGTTGACGCCGCCGTTGCGGACACTCTCCACCAGAGATTTCATTTCCGCATCGTCACGGACACCGAAAGGATGATCCTTGAAAGGGTGCAGGTCGGAAAGGTCAAGATAGACGATTTCCTCTTTTTCGGCGCGGGTAGCGTCGCGGGGTGTAGGCGGCACTTCCGGGGCCGGAGGTGCTGCCTTTTCCTCGGGGGCTGCATGGGTTTTGCCAGCCTTGGGCGGCTTGGTCTGCTCCGGGGCCACTTTTTCCGCCTTGGACGGGCGGCCACGGCGGGGCTTTTCCGCCTGTGCCTCTTTCTTGGCCCCCGGCTCGGTAGGCGCAGCTTTTTCGGATTTTGCGGGGCGGCCCCGTTTGGGCTTGGTTTTCTCCGGCTCCGGCATGGGCTTTTTCCATTCCTGCTTGCTGTACTCGGTGACGGAAACAGGCTGGGCTTCCGGCTCCTTGGGGATGTCCGTCGGAGCATCCTTTTCCGGCGTGGAACGCACAGCGGAAAGGTCGATCACCTTTGCGGACGGAGCGGGGCCGGTGCCCACATCAGGGATCTCGGCCTGCTCCTTTTCCGGGGCTTTTCCCGGCATTTCAGGCGGGGTCTGTTCCTCCGTGGTAGGGGGATGCTTGTTTTCTTCTGCCATGACACGAATAACCTCCTTGACAAGAATTTAGGCCACGCCGCACGGCTGGCCCATATCAGCACACAGAGAAAACGCTGTCTGCATACAAAAACACCGCCTATGTCCTGTTAGGCGGTGCATTGTGTAAGGCTTGGCAGCTCATTTTCAGTTGTTTTTCTCTGTGTGCCCTTGTCAAGCGATGTTTGGGTTACCTCCTAACGCATATGCCGCTATTGCCTATAAGTATATCAGTATTTACGATAAGATTCTATATAAGAGATTGTTTTATAAGAGATTACTTTAGGACTATATTTTCAAATTGCTCCTAAGTGATATCGGTGGTGTCCTCATAGGGAGGAGACCGCCTTCTTGAAAAAAGTTTTAACACTCATCTCACTGCAATACTACGACGACGCGAAAGCAGGTATAGCTACACTATTTATAACTATATGGGCCAAGGATAAAGAAAAATTGGCAAGAAAAAATAGTTAACTGATTGAGATAAAGCTCGTCCATCTTCTTTAATTTCTGTTAATGGACAAATGATCCCTTTTATAAGATTTATCTATCTAATAAGTGTAAGAAAAATGCCTTTGCTAAAATATGAATTATTTGTCCAAAATCAATTTATTTCATCGTATAAATAGGAAAATGAGTAAAGAAGGTGATAACAATGGGCTAATTATTTATTAACGGCCAATACCAATTCACTCTGTCGTATATTTCAATAGATTTGGAGGATAAAATGAGACAGTATAAATGGAAAAAGAGTTTATGCATGTTTTTGGCGTTGTTGATGCTTTTTAGCACTTTTTCAACACCTCAGGCAACCTTTTCTGCCGATAATGTGGATGTAATCGAAAACGCTGTCGAAGAATATGTGAAATCATGGTTTTTTGAAAATTTCTCAGAACATTATATCTTGTCAGATTATTCTTCATCTGTCTCAGAACTCACAATTACTGGGGATGAAATCTTAGCAACAGTGCCTTTGGGGGCTTATACTACCTTAAAATATACAAGTGTTGATTCTTTGCCATACATGTTAGGAATTAAGGAAAAACTAAATATATCTTCTCTTGCTGAGATCGTCCCTGCAGACTTTGCGCAAAAATATGGTAAGGCGGCTGTTGCTGAACTTCGTAAATCTGTTGACTATGGAGTTGAGACAAGCAGTTCGTCTGCAGTAGCAAGCAAACTTTCGATGGACAGCAAAGGAAATAGTGCGCTTACTACAAAGAGAGCAGTCGATACTTTGAAGAATTCGATGCATATTACTTCAGCCCAGGCGGAAGATATCATCTCTTTGGTAGCAAATAATTTCGTTGACGCAGCTGAGTGTATTGGAGTACCGACGTTATTAACACTCGAGATTTCCTTTGCAGCGAAGTACAATAGCGACGGAACATTTAGCAATGTCACAATTGAGCAACGTCATGGGGATTACGCTGTTGAATCAGAGAGTGAAATCAAGCCGCTTTCCTTTGAGGACTTGAAGAAATCTGCGGAGGAAGAAATTGATGTTTGTTTGGCATCTGATTTGAGTTCCTTGCAGGCGGTAGTTCCTCTTGCCGCAGCTGATAATTATAATCGCGTAGCTGCGAGAGATTACGCATGGCAACACACGGCCCCTGGCTATGGCTATCATCAGAACGATCCTGATCTTGGCGGCTATACACCTTCGACAACATGCGGGCATACATTCTATGACAAGAATGGCAACAAAACGTATGTTTATGTGGACCGCAGTTTTTGGAACACCACAGATTATCCGTCGTGTATGGCGCTTGGCCATTGCCATAATGATTGCGCTTGCTTTGTGTCTCAATGCATGGTAGCCGGCGGAATCTTACCTACAAGTGATTGGTATTATGGATCACTCACATGGGTAAGTGCGTCTAGGTTAATCGATTTTATTACGAGTAATGAGGTCGGCGGATATGCTGTGACATATAAGACTTGTAATGCTGGCAATATTGTTTACTGGGAAGGACATATTACGCTCTGCACTTTGAATGATACTGTCTCGCATCGATATACTGGACACACGAATGATCGTAATAACTCAAAATTCAGCTCAGCAGATGCATATTACGCTATTAATTTAGCGTGACGTGAATATCTTGGAGGAGAACTCCGTGAATAGAAAATGCTTTTTTGCTTTGATGTTACTTTGGCTAATTTCAATGGTTAGTGGATGCTTTAATAAGCAAGGAAACGCTGCATTTGAACCTCAAGAGACTGTTTTCACCAATGGTGCATTTTCCCTTGCGTTGCCTTGTGAGCTGTCTAATCAAGTAATCGTTAATCCGTCGGAAAGTTTTTACATCACCGATCAGACTGTTTTTTCAGTATTCCATGCTGATACTTTTGCGGCGGAAAATCTAGGATGGATTTTTTCAATCTGTAGATATACTGAAAGCGAGTACTGCGAGGAATACTTGCAGAGCGAAAGTCGTCAATATGTGTTTGCAAGAGATGAATGGGGATATTACTGCGTCCTATTTCCAAGTGATGTACAGTCTTTAGATCCTACGGTAAATAGCTTTATGGAAAACGTCCGCCAAAATGAACTGGACGGCATCTTGGATGATTTTATTTCCAGAAATGCTCTTGAAGAATACGGTGAGAAATCCTTGGGGGCTTACGAAGAAATCGAATCGAACGAGGAAGAAAAACCAAATACGGCTATGATTCCCAATTTTTCCGTGCTTGTTTGCGACCAACCAACATGGGCTGGTATCTGTGATTGGTTTTATTCCGATTCGATGCATCAAAAGACTATGCTTCTAAGTGATTTTTGTAACCGTGCGCCTCTGGAGGAGTGTATTACATCTCTTTTAACTAATAGTAGTGACGTCATTTTAATTCCCTGCAATGATGAAATCTTGGAAGGGTTTTCACAGTTTCGAGCAATACCGATTCAAAAAGATGCAATCGTATTTGTCCGTAATAATAGCAGTGAGTTGTATAACCTGAATCAGTCGCAGATTGTGGATGCGTATACAACAGATGCACAGATTTATTGGGATAGAACAGGGGGCGAACCCATTATTCCGTCAATGGGATATTTGGACTTGGAAGTTGAACTTTGGCAGGAACTTTCAATGTGCTTTGACCTCGTTGCAACTTCGAAAAACATAGTTTCGGCGGCCGATTCTGATAACCCTGCACAGGCCATTATAGAAAAAAACCTAAATGGAACGGGCGTGTGGCCATACTATTTTAGCTTATTGACCGGAGAAGTTGGTATTAATGGTTCTGTTGTTACAGTTGACGGGGTTTATCCATCTGCACAAACAATTTTGAATGAAGACTATCCATATACACTGAGCTATTATGCCATTTTTTCATCACAGAATCCATACTGCAACCAAATCCTCGATTTTGTTGAGCGGCTCGAATCAGTGCTTTTGTAAAGGAGAAAGATATGAAAAAGAAGATAACCAAAATCATACTCGCAGTATGCCTTGTTGTTGCAGGACTTCCCCTTTTTGCTATTGGAGCGAGGGCTAACGACGATGCGAATACGAACAGCGAGATGATGATCTCGGTTGATAACTATTTTGATTATAGAAATGCTAAGCTAATGACAGCAAGCTTTGGTGCAGGATACACTGCTGATAGTATGGATTATCCTGCGTTAGTGTGTAATGATGTTGAAGCTCCAGCGATGGCCATGGAGGCGAAGACGAACACAGATTTAAGAACAAGCGGCATGATGGATTACTTTGAATCATGCAAGCTTCATTTGCTGAGCTGGGAAGCCTTTACTGGGGAGCCTCAGGACATTACAACAATGGAAAACGGACTTGTGTCTTGCAAAGTATACGAGTGGGTGGAGTATACATGGTATAGTGATGATTTTCCTGATCCGGTTTCGTCTGGATTTGGAACGTGGCATACATTAACACTTGCTCCGAATGCTGGAGATACTAGCTATCAAATTGTCCAAGATATTTATGACGAAAGTGATATTAGTGGCTTTAACAACACCGTTAGTAAAGCGAATGATTTTGACAACGAAATTTTACCACACTATGATACAAGAGGTAATGTATCAACATTCTCTGCGTTAGCATCGTCGTTTTCTCGTTCTGCAGCAGTTAGTTATGCAGACGCCTATGTTGGAAACTACTCGTTTTCATCTGGGGATGTTGCAGATTATACTTACTATAATAAACAATATAAAAACTTTAATGCATCGGGCGGCGACTGTGCGAACTATGTGTCGCAGTGCTTAAAAGCGGCCGGACTTGGCACAACGAGTAACTGGTATTATAACAATAATGGCAGTATTTGCACAGATAGTACCCATGACGCAAGAGTTGGTCATACGTGTACGAATACGCATATTTGCGGAGAGGCGTGGAGAAAATCAACTGAACTAAGAAAAGAACTTTCTTCATATTATGCATCCACTTTTGATACTGATCCAAGCCCAGATTCTTTCTGTGTTGCAGATGTTGGCTTTTTTGGGAGAGGTGCAACACAATCACACTCTGTTATTTGCGTTGCAACTGGTGGCAATTCTTTCCTCATCAATTCTCATAACAACGATAGAAAGAGAGTTGAATATAATGCGAGAACGATTGCTAGTAACAGTTTAAGTAGACTACACATTCATAGCGGCAACTCTTGGACGAAATATAATGCAACTTATCACAGAGGGCTTTGTAATGGCGGCTGTGGTGAGTTTGTTTTGGCACAGCATTATGCTAGAACGCCCGGAAGTAATGCTACTTGTTTGGGGTGCGGCTATGTTGGGAACATTTCTATTGGACTTATGTCTATGGGGGATAAGTTATCCTGATAAGCGGCGATGGGGGAGACAGCCTGTCGCAAGCACACTTTTACAAATGGCAGGCTACTAAGCAATTTTATACAAGGAGGTATATTATGAGGACATCTATTCGAAATATCCTTTCTGCGATTATCATTATGTCAGTCTTGCTCTGCAATGCTATGGCTATCGAAAAAGAGAATATCAAAATAAATTCCGCTGCTGAGGAATTAATTGTAGACTTTCTTGATGCATATTCAACATCTCTTGTAGAGTTAACACCGCTCGACTATTCTGATTTTTTTTGGGATACGGAGAGCACAACTGTTTTTGCCCTACTTACTGACTATCGAATTGAATATGACAGCTTATGGGATAGCAGATATAGTAACATTTCGATTGATCCTGAATTTAGTAATATCAGCGCAGTTGATGACGAAATCGTTGCCGATGTAAAATTGAGTTATGAGGCAAATATTTGGCATGATGGTAAGAGCGAGAAAACACTTGGGGTAATTGATTTTACATTTACGTTAAAAGCAAGCGATGATAATTGGAAAATCTCGGCTATAACTCGCGAAGGCGACGAAGAATGGATTGAAGATGCAAAGACTTCTTCAGCGAAAAAAACTGGAACGACTGTAGTTTCGGAATTGAAGCGCTTATTAAATGAAGAACTTGCGAAAGCAAAAGCATTGCCTCATACTAAAATGCTTTATGGAACGCCTATAGATCCCAAGGAGACGCAGGTACTCAATACATCCGTCGAAGATACTAAAGCAAGTAGCATGCGTAATGCTTTAATTGTGGCATACGATGCAAACAAAGCGGTTAATTATAGCGATTGCTATGCGCTTACAGAAAATTCACTTTTTTATGAAGCCGATAAGGATTGCACAAACTTTGTGTCACAGTGTGTATGGGCCGGATATGGCGGTTGGGTAAATGGTGATGAGACTGCCAATGCACAAAACATTGCAGCTCACTACCGCATGTATCATCACAATAACAGTGATTGGTATACGACCAGTTGGTTTGCACACAAAAACGGTGGTAGCAGCCCGTGGGAAAGTGCAACATCACATGGAAATTTTGCTTTAGGAAATACGGGCAGCGGTTTGGGTCCATTTGGACTTGGAAGTACTACAGCAGTTCTGTATAGTAACTATGATGCGAGTTCGATTCAGAGGGGAGATGTTGTCCAACTAGGTAGATCTGCAAATGACATACGGCATTCTGTGATTGTTCGAACTGCAGGAAGTTCATTCGAAAATATCTTTGTGAATTCGCATAATTCGAAACATTATAACTATCCTCTGAGTAAATATTTTGAGACATATTCCTATATCCGCGTTATTCACTATCGCCCTGCTTTTTTTGCAAATTAAGCTGCTTTTAGCATACGAATACGAAAAAGGGCTTTGTTAGACTAATGTGAGGTAAGCGTCAAACCTCCCCGCGTATAAAAAGGCCGCCATCTCAAGGAGCTTTTGCTCACCGAGATGGCGGTCAATTATTTTTGCGGCACATAACATTCTTTCGGGGCTCTCGCGGGAAGCAGCTTTTCAGCCCATGCTTCATCAGTTTCGCTCAGCTGCGGCGCGTTTCGCAGGATCCAAAGCAGATATTGATACGGATCCAAGCCGTTTTCCTTCGCCGTTTCAATCAAGCTGTAGATCACGGCGCTGGCCTGCGCGCCACCGGGCGTATTGGCAAAGAGCCAG
>ERZ840371.3308-NODE-3308-length-13295-cov-3.502795_pt1 | contig 13295 bp, 13 predicted proteins | sample MGYA00519937_ERZ840371 | MGnify/ENA primary metagenome ERZ840371 (study PRJEB31850, sample SAMEA3708873) | human gut metagenome | biome: human gut; feature: human-associated habitat; material: faeces | place: China | collected 2014 ... | reverse complement strand
TAAGAAATCACACAAAAACTCTGCGTTCTGCGGCAATTATCTTAGTTCGCTGCCGGCAGAACAAGTCAGCTTGTTGGCTGCAAAATATCTCAGTTATTGCTGACATAATAAGTAATATGTGACCTGACAGTAGCTTTGGATGTGCGAAGTTTAAGTAAATAAACATAAAATTTGCAGTTGTAGAAATGAGGATAAATATGAAAAAGAGACAGATTTATACAGGTGTGGTAGAACGTGTTGACTTTCCGAATAAAGCAGTTGTAAAGGCGCAGGTGCCACAGCCTGACGATAGCGTGGCAACCGAATATGCTGTCGTAAAAGGTGCACTTCCCGGACAGACGGTAGAGTTCTCTGTCAAGAAAGCACGCAAAAATAAATGTGAAGGACGATTGCGCACTGTCCTAAAAAAAGGACAGTTAGAAACGCGAGAGGCGAAGTGTCCGAATTTTGGTACATGTGGTGGCTGTAACTATCAGGAAATTCCATATGAACAGCAGCTCGCCCTCAAAAAAGAACAAGTGCTTCGCTTGATCGATGCCGTCTACGAAGGAGATGGTTATCAGTACGATGGAATCTTATCTGTACGAAAAGATGGACAGTACAGAGAGTGGGGATACCGTAACAAAATGGAATTTTCCTTTGGAGATGCCGTTAAAGACGGTCCATTGACGCTCGGTCTGCACAAAAAAGGAGGCTTTCATGATATCGTCGATGCGGAGGGCTGTCAGATCGTACATCCCGATTACTCCGCAGTCCTTGTCTGCGTGCGAGAATACGCCAAAGAAAACAACATTCCGTATTACCATAAACGCGATCATCAGGGCGTACTTCGTCATCTGCTCGTTCGCCGTGCCGAAGTGTCCGGTGATATGCTCGTAGCACTCGTCACCTCCACACAGCAGGAAATCGATTATAGCGAGCTTGTCAGCCGCCTGCTTGCCCTCCCTCTTGAGGGACAGATCACAGGTATTCTGCAGATCTGTAACGACAGTCTGGGCGATGTCGTACAAAGCGACGAGACAAAGATCTTATATGGCAAAGATTGGTTTGAAGAGAAAGTCTTAGGACTCACCTTCAAAATCTCCCCATTCTCCTTTTTCCAGACAAATACAAGCGGGGCAGAAGTGCTCTATCAGCGTGCCCGTGAATATGTGTTAGGCGAGATTAATATTGGAAATGCAGGAGAAACCGGAAACGGAAATATGGCAGAAAATACACTGGGCGAAGAAAATACGCCGGGCGAAGAAAATACACCGGGCAGTGATGCGCTTAACGAAAAAGCATCAGGTGGCAATGCCACAGAAACACATGCGGTAGATTTGCATGATAAAGTCGTATTTGACCTGTATAGCGGAACAGGCACGATCGCACAGCTCATTGCACCTGTTGCCCGCAAAGTCATCGGTGTCGAGATCGTAGAAGAGGCTGTCGAGGCTGCAAAAGAAAACGCAGCCCTCAATGGTCTGGATAACTGCGAATTTATAGCCGGAGATGTCCTCAAAGTCATTGACGATATCGAGGAAAAACCAGACTATATCATCCTCGACCCACCACGTGACGGCATCCATCCAAAGGCATTGCAAAAGATCATTGACTATGGCGTGAAAAACATCGTGTATATTTCCTGTAAGCCAACAAGCTTTGCAAGGGATCTGGCGGTGTTCCAGGAGCACGGGTATGAGTTGAAAAGGGTCAGTAATGTGGATTTGTTTCCTGAGACTGTGCATGTTGAAACAGTGGCTCTGCTGACGAGAAAAGCCCCGTAAATTAAAGGTTTCCGCCGATTTTGGGCAAAAATGGATGTGTGTTTCAGTTTCCGCAGAATGGGTATGAGGGAATTGATTTACCCCAGGGATAAGATTTTCGGAATTATCAGTATACATTTTGGCAAAAGGAATACTTTTTCGCAAAAGAGAAGGAAGATGACAATATGAGAAGAAGAAAAGAAGAGTATAAGCAAAATAATTTCAATGGAAATGTGAATTTTACAGGAAAAACTCAAATTGCAGCAGGAGATATTATCAATAATATCTCGGAAGAGAAGCAAAAGACGGCAAATTATGATCCAGAACCAAAATGGCGTAGTCCATTTACTTTAGCTGTTTTAACATGGATTAGCACTATTATTGCAATTGTAGGAATATTTCCGTTTGCCAAAATAGTAAAAAGTATAGTTTGCTTTTTTAGAGGGATGAATGGAAATACAATAAGTTTAGATATGCAGAAATATTCTATTATTTTTATAATATTTGTATTTTTATTTTCAATCTTTTTTACACTTAGAAGAATTGCTAAAAAGCAAACGAGACATCCTTTGTTTTTCAATTTTGCAATTAGTGGTTATGGGAATAGATTGACCATAGAGAAAATACATATTGAAGGATGCCCTCAATGTGGGGGCAAAATGAAATATTATAATAAACCAGTGGAATGGAGAGAAATTCTTCGTAGTGATGGAAGCACGAAACGTGAAGTGACAAAAAGAATACCTGTGTTAGAATGTAAGCGAAATGCAGAACATTGGTATGCAGTTGATCCTGCCGAGGACAGGGTAAAGTAGTAACATTAAAAGGAATTTTCAAACGGTTAAGGTATTTACCCCACCCTTAAGTTAATAGTGTCACTTTCGCTATGCAGTATAAAATCAAAGTTCAGGGGAATATTGAAACCATTTGTCTGCTTTCAAAGAAACCTTGATTTCCTGCGGTTTGTTGGACATTAAGGAAAGAAAATGGACGTGTGTTTTGTAGTTCTTTGAATGAAACATTTGTATAATGAATCAGTGGGGTGGTGAGAGACTCTGCTGAATAATTGGCTTTTGCTAAAAGGTATCACTTTTGCGAAAATGTATGATACCCTCCGGCAGAAACCTTTTTATATAAAGATAACTTGACTTCTAAATCTTACTGTGGCATCTTACAAGGGAAAAGGCAGCTTCACACAGATAATACCTTAAAAATCGGTTACCAGATGGAATGAGCCTTGTAACTTCAGATTCAAATCCACCGGACTGGTGTTGCTTCCAGGCAAGACCTGCATATTTAGCAAGTGCAGCCTGATTATTAAAACGATTGATATCGCCGATTTCAGCCATAATCCCGGCTGAATACACAGGACCAATACCGGGAATGGATATCAATACATTCGGGAGGAGTTCCATTTGGGCTTTAATAGCTTTATCGAACTCCTTAATCTGAGATTCCAATGCCTTCATGGAGGTTATGGATATAGAAAGTACCTGATTGACGGAGTCATTTATCGTCTTGGGTAAACGATAAGAACTTCTGCCTGCTTTCTGAATGGCTTTGGTTACTGCATCAGGATCGGTAAAACGATTCTTTCCTTTTTTGATGATGAAGTCAGTAAGCTCATGTAAGTCCATATTTGCCAGTGCTTCTGCGGAATCAAATTCATCGTAGACAGCAAGGGCTGTAGCGCTGAAAGTATCGCAGAATACTTTCTCCTGCGTCATAGTAGAATACTTCTTGAACAGCACATTTATAAATCTTTGCTTTTCTTTAGTTAGATTCTGAACAGCATAGAAACGTGCCCTTGTGAGGTTTTGGAGAGCTTTATAGCGGTAGTCTCCCATATATACCTCTTTGTTGATTCTACCAAAGCGCAAGCAGTCAGCAATAACAAAAGAGTCCATATAATCATTCTTTGGCAAGTCATTGTAAGCATCATGAAACTTTTTGACCTGCTTAGGATTGAGGACATGAATCTTTCTGTTAAATGATGCCAAAGTGGCATCTTCCCTTAAGAAATACACAAGGTTGTCACCATAGACATTGGTTGCTTCGAGCCCTATCAGGACATTATCAAGGGAATATGAAGTTAAAGCAGAAAGAATTCTTTTTACCAACTGTGTAGAACCCACATGAAAGTTAGCAACAGAGAAGTTACTGTGCTTGTCACCATTAGGAAGCATTAAGTAAACGACATTGGATTTGCTGCTTACATCAATACCGACGTAAAGTGTGTTCATTGTAATCACCTTCTTTCGTTGTAGATTAAAGTGTTCAATCGGCTTGGTAAAACCCATGATCATGGAGCATCGACACCCTCGCATATAAGAATCCAGCTTAAGATGGACAGATGCGAATACCACACTGCTAGATGGAAGTCCATGTACTTAAGCAAACAGCCAGCCGGTTTGAAGCTAACTTCCATGTCAGGGGAACAGACTTAGTATGAAGCAACCATTACTGGTTCAACAGGAGTGAAAAGAACTATTACCTGATTGACACTGGGACAATTATATCATGGGCTTTATAAAGCCTATTGAACAATATTTAGTAACTTATTAACCGAGATACATATATTTGTGTATCTAGAAAAATATTATACGAGGAGGAAACAGCATGAACGATTCAGCGTGGATTTGGTCGTCTTCAGATATGAATTTTTGGAAGATCATTAACGAGACGGCTTCGGTGACAATTAAGTGGAGCCACAGTTGTTTTGAAGATTATAAGACTTTAGCATATCAGTTCTATGAGTGTGGATATAAGACATTTGAAGAAGTGATTGGTAGTGGACACGATAATGTTAAATCAGATATGTGGTTTTTAACAGGTATATTCTTAGTTCGCCATAGTCTTGAGTTAGGATTGAAGGCTTTATTGTGCAGAGTTTTTGATCGGAAAAGAGATATAGAGGATGCCTTTGAAGAATGTTGTCACGATCTTTCTATGTTATATAAAAAATATACTAATACAAGACATAAGAAGTATTTGACGGATGAAGAGGAAGAATGGTTAACTAAGTATTTGGATTCGCTAGAGGAAGTAGATAGAAACTCTGATGTGTTTAGGTTTCCTTTTGAAGATGAGTTTCTTTCTAAATACAGGGATAAGTTTTTAGATAATGTAGAAGTTGCTAATAATTTGCTTCAAGGCTTTGCATTAGTAAAGAAATGCATTGAGAAAGGAAAATTTCTTAAAGAAGATGAATTTGACAATGAACTAAAACCAGAGTTCTTTGTTTTCGCAACACATGGATTTGGTAATTGTTCTTTATGTCAAAAAATCTCAGACGAGGGTTTTCATGTTAAGATTACTGGGTATTCAGAGGTGATTGATTACATTTATCAGAATCAAAATATTACCAATGAGAATAAGCTTTATCCTCTAATTTTTATGTTTAGAAATACAATTGAATTATGCTTAAAGAGATTGTTCTATAGTAGAGTTGATAATGGTGTGCCGTTAAAAGTATTTAACTCAAAACGAAAAAGTCATTTTATAAAAAAGGATTTGTGGAAAAATGCTAAACCTGTTATTGTTAAATATGCAAATGATTCAGGTGAAGACCTAACGGTTATTGATATTGTTGAAAACTTACTATACGAAATAAACAAATTAGATAAGAATGGTGATAATTTTCGATATCCAACATCTTATAGTTTGGAATATCGTTTTGATGATAAAAAATTAGACATATGTAATGTATATACATACCTTAAAGCAATAATCAAATTTCTTGATGGTTGCGGTTCAATGTTAGGCAAGATTGCAGATTATGAGAATGATGTGTACGCAGAATATGTATCTGAGATGAGAGCGAGTATGAATCGGTATTAAGATGTTCTCAAATTGACATGAAATTATAGCTAGATTATACTAAAACAGTAGTTTTATATGAATCGTGACGATATTTAACAATTGATTTGTAGTGTGAAATGTAACAGAGACTGCAATTGTGTATAAATGAAAGCGCGATGATCGATAAAAGGGAGGCTAAATATATGTCTGATAAAACAAATGCTAATATTGGATTTGAGAAGCAACTATGGGATGCAGCCTGTGTTTTGTGGGGACACATTCCAGCGGCGGAATATCGTAAAGTTATTATAGGATTGATTTTTTTGCGCTATATTTCGGCAGCATTTGATCAACAGTATCAAAAACTTGTTGAAGAAGGTGAAGGTTTTGAGGATGATCGAGATGCCTATGAAATGGATAATGTGTTTTTTGTTCCGGAAGAAGCGAGGTGGAGCAATATTGCATCTAAAGCGCATACTCCAGAGATTGGAACAGTTATTGACAATGCAATGAGAGTTATTGAGTCTGAAAATAAAAAATTAAAAAATGTTTTACCTAAAAATTACGCAAGTCCAGATTTGGATAAGCGTGTCTTGGGCGATGTGGTTGATATTTTTACCAATAATATTGATATGAGTGATACAGAAGCAAGTGAAGATTTGCTGGGACGCACTTATGAATATTGTATTGCACAGTTTGCAGAAAAGGAGGGAGTAGGTGGCGGAGAATTTTATACCCCAGCCAGTGTAGTAAAAACACTTGTATCTATTCTACGACCGTTTGATAATTGCAGAGTGTATGATTGTTGCTGTGGTAGTGGTGGAATGTTTGTGCAGAGTGAAAAATTTATTGAAGCACATGGTTATAAGCGTGGGAACATTTCTGTTTATGGACAGGAAGCAAATCCAGATACATGGAAGATGGCAAAAATGAATATGGCAATTCGTGGTATTGATGCAGATTTGGGACCGTATAATGCAGATACTTTTATGAATGATTTACATCCGACCCTAAAAGCCGATTTCATTCTTGCAAATCCTCCTTTTAACTATCATCCTTGGAATCAGGAGAAGTTATTAGAGGATAAGCGGTGGAAATATGGAACTCCTCCTGCTGGAAATGCAAACTATGCGTGGATTCAGCATATGATTCATCATCTTGCTCCAAATGGAAAAATTGGTTTGGTACTGGCAAATGGTGCGCTTTCCACGCAGAGTAGTGGGGAGGGCAATATTCGAAAGAATATCATCGAGGATGATCTTATTGAGGGAATTATTGCAATGCCAACACAGCTTTTCTATAGTGTTACAATTCCGGTTACTTTATGGTTCATCACAAAGAATAAAAAACAGACCGGAAAGACATTATTTATTGATGCGCGTAAGATGGGACATATGGTTGATCGTAAGCATCGCGATTTTGCTGATGAAGACATCCAGAAATTATCAGATGTTTTTGAAGCGTTTCAAAATGGCACATTGGAGGATGTAGCAGGTTTTTGCAAAGTAGCAACTTTAGAAGACATAGCAAAGCAAGATTATATTCTTACTCCAGGGCGATATGTGGGTATTGAGGAACAGGAGGATGACGGAGAGCCATTTGAGGAAAAGATGACGCGTTTGACATCAGAACTTTCGGATATGTTCAAGAAGTCACATGAACTAGAGGAAGAGATTCGTAAGAAATTGGGGGCGATTGGGTATGAAATATGATGAAAATTTACTTTACAACATAAAATCTAAGTACAATGGAACAAGATATGTTTTATTTGATCTTGCTATTTGGAAGAATGGTCGAGCGTTCAAGAAAAATGATTTTTCGGAAACAGGAAAGCCTATAATAAAGATAGCAGAGTTAAATAATGGGATCAATGTAAATACGGCATATACGCAGGGCGATTATGGGGATGAGGTGTATATTAAGCCAGGAGATCTTTTGTTCTCGTGGTCGGGAAATCCCAAGACTTCTATCGATGTATTTCGATATGGTATGCAGGATGGATGGCTTAACCAACATATATTTAAAATAACAGCGAAGGAAGAAATTGTAATAAAGGATTACCTTTATTATATATTGAAATACCTTAAGCCACGCTTCATGCAAATAGCATCTAATAAGCAAACAACGGGTTTAGGTCATGTTACAGTTGCCGATTTAAAGCGTATAAATCTTGTATTGCCATCCAAAGAATTGCAGGCTCAAATGGTAGCGATATTAAAGGTTTTGGATGAGAAAATTGAAAATAACAACAAGATAAACAATAATTTACTTGAGCAGGCAATTGCTCTGTACGAGCATCTTCTCCAAGAGGCCGAGTGGCCGACAGCTACAATTCTTGATGTAGCAAAGAAGGTAGCGATGGGACCCTTTGGCTCCAATATCAAGGTTTCCACCTTTGTACCAGAGGGTGTGCCTATCATCAGCGGAAATCACCTGCGTGGGTACTTTCTGGAAGAGCCTGAATTCAATTACATAACCGAGGAACACGCAGAACGCTTGAAAAATTCCATTGTATTTTCTCATGATCTTATTTTTACCCATGCAGGAAATATTGGACAAGTAGCCATGATTCCAGATGGATGTAAATATGATCGATATGTTTTATCACAACGTCAGTTTTATCTGCGGTGCGATGAGACAAAAGTTGTCCCGGAATTTCTTCTTTTGTTCTTCCATAGTGCTTCTGGACAGCATGAGTTGCTTTCTTATGCTAATCAAACAGGAGTTCCGTCAATAGCTCAACCAGCCTCAAACCTGAAAAAGATACCGTTCAAGTATCCACCGATGCACGAACAATTGATGTGGCAAAAACAAGTGCATCCGCTATTAAGTCAATATTTGAACAATCGCCTCGAAAATGAAAGATTATCATCGTTACGAGACACTCTTTTGCCAAAACTTATGTCCGGTGAGCTAGATGTCTCCGACATCGAACTTTAAGCCATTGATAGACTCGAAAACTGCTTCGCAGTTTCCTCGTTACCGCCTCTGCCAGACACCTTGCCATCCGTATGCAAGCATCCGTTTGTCAAGATGTCTGTCTACGCTGCTATCGCAGCTATCCGTGCGTTGCACGGATGTTGCTCTAAATTATTGTTTACGGCAGAGCGCAGATTATATATAATATCAATTAAGAAGGAGGGGATTATGGATACGGAAAAGGCTTATTTGAGTAATGATAAAGATATGATTCAATTCCGTTATGGAGATAAGATAATTCGTTTTCGTGGACCATATTCATTAGAGCGATTTATTTCCATAAAGGAATGGGACAATGGGTATATCGTTGTAATGGCAAAGTATCAGCATAATACGGAACTGGAGGAGGAATATATTGATATGATTCCTGTTTTGAGGGATTTATATATTGATGCATCGGTTTTTTTGAAACCCATCAAGGAAGTGAGGTTGGTTTATGGACAAGATTAAACAGATTGCGGATCAAGCGGATATGATTATTAATGGATATGCATTTACGCGCGAAAAAAATCGAATCCGTATCTTGAATTTAAATAATCCAGAGAAAGCTTTGGTGATTTCGGAGGATGGAACGGTATTGGAAACGACAATGGATGATATTGAGATCTGCATTGTTACAGATTACTGGAAAAGTGATCGAGAATTTATGGAGGATGAGGATGCCTAAGTATTATCAGGATAAGATTTGTGGGTATTACCTGTATTTTACTTCGTTTTGCGTGATTGAGTGTATGCATGTACATGCAAGCGATAGAAAACTTACAGAAGAAGGATCTGCTAAGTTTTTTGTAAAGGCTGACGGTGATACTGTGTTACAGAATAGAGGAATGCTTAATGATAGAGATATTCGAAAAATACAGGCATACATTAAACGGCACTATAAAGAGATGTACAAAAAATGGGCTCAATATAGTGAAAATGACTTCTATCATGGGAACTAATTGGCTTGTTATGTAACAAATTCCTACCAACGGCGGGAATAATAAACCGATAGAACTGCCGTTGAGTCGTTCTCTGGTAAAATAACAAAGGAGAATGACATATGAAACAACAGATCATTATTGATGTAATGCAACAGATGCTTCCACACCTCGACAATGCCCAGATGCAGAAACTGCAAAAGGTTTTGGAATATACATTACATGGCTGTGAAATAACAGTGCTTGAGGAGAATGATAATGATAATTCGCAGTTGGTAGAGTCTTTTGTCTCGGCAAAAAGAATTGAGGGATGCTCGGAGAAAACATTGAAATATTATCGCACTACAATAGAAACAATGTTAATTTCCGTTGATAAGAGTATTCGATATATACAAACTGAAGATTTGCGTTCTTATCTGATAAATTATCAGAATGAAAAGCAATCAAGTCGTGTGACGATAGATAACATCCGTAGAATTTTGTCAAGTTTTTTCTCATGGCTGGAGGACGAGGATTATATATTGAAGAGTCCTGTTCGGCGTATTCATAAGGTAAAAACCGCAATTAATATCAAGGAAACCTATACGGATGAAGAATTAGAAACGATGCGTGACAGTTGTACAGAGTTACGGGATTTGGCAATTATTGATATGCTTGCTTCGACAGGAATGCGTGTTGGTGAGATGGTGTTACTAAACCGGAACGATATTGATTTCAATGAGAGAGAATGTATTGTTTTTGGAAAAGGAAGCAAAGAACGAGTAGTTTATTTTGATGCTCGAACAAAAATACATTTACAGAATTATCTGAGAAGCAGAAAGGATGATAATCCTGCGTTATTTGTATCGCTGAAGTCACCATATGAAAGATTGAAAATAGGCGGTGTTGAAGTTCGCTTGCGAGAATTTGGAAAGCAATTAGGTTTGCAAAGGGTTTATCCACATAAGTTTAGACGCACGCTTGCAACGACGGCGATAGATAAAGGAATGCCTATTGAGCAGTTACAACAGCTTCTGGGGCATAGAAAGATAGATACAACCTTGCAATATGCAATGGTTAAACAGAGCAATGTTAAGATTGCTCACCGCAAATATATTGGATAGGAAGGATGAGATTATGGTTGAATGGATTGAGTGTAAAATATCTGATATTGGGACTGTTGTAGGTGGTGCAACACCTTCAACAAAGAAGTTGGAAAATTATGATAATGGGAAAATTGCGTGGATTACACCAAAAGATTTATCTTCATTTTCTGGTCGATATATTGAGCGTGGAGAGAGAAACATTACAGAAGCAGGCTTGAAAAGTTGTTCAACTCAACTCTTACCCAAAAACACTGTACTTTTTTCATCAAGAGCTCCGATAGGGTATGTTGCTATTGCTGCAAATGAAGTATGTACCAATCAAGGATTTAAGAGCATTATTCCTAATGAAAATACGGATTCGTTATTTTTATACTACTTATTGCAATATAACAAGGAAAAGATTGAAGAGATGGGAAGTGGAACAACTTTTAAGGAAGTATCAGGAAATACTATGAAAAATATAATAGTATCAGTGCCAACTGATAAAAAAGTTCAGGAAAGTATTGCATCTGTGCTTGGTTCTATTGATGACAAAATCGAAGAGAATGAGAAGATAAACAATAATTTAGCGGCTTAAATCTTGATGTCGGAGACGTCAAGCTCGCCGGACATAAGTTTTGGCAATAAAGTATCCCTTACTTCAGATAGCTGCTGATTTTCTCGTTGATTGCTAATGATAAGGTCAAATAATGGTTGCGCAGTGCCATTAAAGTCATTTATTGCAACTTGGCTCGGAATAACACAAGGGATGCTCATTATATCAGAGGCACTAATGTTAGGTTGTGCACTTCCTTGACCACGATTTACTACTTCACCATAAACTTCGGGTTGCTTTAATGTGCAGTATATGAAAGGCAATTTTTCTACTGGTTTACTTCCGAGAAAGAATTTACCAACTCGTTGATTTACAAGCAATAATTCCGAAGAGTATGGAACCATAGCAAATTTTCCGATTGTTGCTCCTGTCATTGCGATTAGCAAATCACCTGCATTTACTTTGAAGTCTTTGGCTTTGTCAATTTTATCTGCATCAACATATGAACACTCTAAAAGGTTCAAATTGTCTTGATTTATAGAGCCAATTTTTATGACTTTTACGCCAGCTGTCGTCCACCAAGAGCTTTTGAAAGCAAATCCTGACTTAACGGAGCAGTAATCGCCTATGCAACCATTTCTGTCAAGAGTCGCAAATTGTGTAGCATACATTGTAAGCGCTTGCTCTAATAAATTATTGTTTAATCAGGAAGGAGAGGAGTAGATAATGAAAAAAGGTGAATTAGATGCTAAAAAAATTCTTGAAAATATCGGTATACAATTTGATGAGAATTACCACGACGATAATTCTCAAAATAGTATGCCTGATTTTAGATATAAGAATGGTCGCTACCTTGAGGTGACGCATACAAGACATGATAATGCAATTTTTACTACTGCAAATAAATTTTCGGAGAAACCAATAAAGGAACAGTTGGAGATAGAAATTAAAGCTGCTGATGCAATAGATAGAATGTGTAATCTGGGATATGGGAAAGATAATACGGAAAAAAAACAATACATGGAAGATTTCAAACTATTAAAAAGTCATATTGGCTATGACTCTACTTTGTTTGAAAATAAATTTGACGAATTCAAATGCGATTCACCCATGATTATGTTTTCAGCAGAAAATATAATGAATGAGATTACAAAAGATAAAGGTAAAAAATATCCGAATGGAGATACAGATTTATTTATTTTTGTAGCTTTTGATGAGTACAGATGTTTTTGGGAATTATTGAGACAATATGAATGGAATGGCTGTAGTAGAGTGGCTGTTAATCAAATTTTTGCATCGCCATTTCAAGTTATATATATATGTGCATGGGATATAGAGAGGCAAGAGTACAATATACAGCATCCGAAGATAAAGAAAATTGTAAAAATAAATGATAAACAGCTTAAAATAGTGCCTTTAATATGTTAATATGAGGATATTGTAATGGGTGACCAAAAGAAGGAGTTGATATTATGACTAGCTTTTATACGGAAGCAGATTATGAGAATTCTGTAATTGAGTTGTTTCAAAACATGGGATATCGTTATGTCTATGCACCAGAATTGGAGCGTGATTTTAAAAGTCCTATATATGAAGAAGAGTTGTATGAGGCATTACATCGCCTGAACACTAATATGCCGGAAGGAGCTATTACAGATGCCTTAGATAAGCTAAAGAATTTTGAAAATGCGGAGTTGGTACAGAAAAATGCACTGTTTATGGATTATTTACAGCATGGCGTAGAAGTTCGTTATTTTGTGGAAGGTGAAGAGCGTTCGGGTCTCGTGTATCTTGTGGATTACAATAATTGTGACAACAATTCTTTTGTTGTAGCAAATCAATGGACATTCATTGAAAATAGTAAAAAGCGTCCAGATGTTTTATTATTTCTAAACGGTCTGCCTATCGTGTTAGTAGAACTGAAATCGCCATCGAGAGAGGAGACAGATGCATCTGAGGCATATGTTCAGATTCGGAATTATATGCATGAGATTCCATCTATGTTTATTTATAATTGTATCTGTGTAATGAGTGATCTTATGACTTCGAAAGCAGGAACAATTACATCAGGTGAAGATCGTTTTATGGAGTGGAAAACGAAAGATGGCAAAGATGAAAATACGAAGCATGCTCAATTTGATACATTTTTTGAAGGCATTTTTGAAAAGAAGCGGTTGCTTGACATAATTAAAAATTTTCTTTGCTTTTCTAATGAGGGAACAAAACAGTT
>ERZ840371.3297-NODE-3297-length-13325-cov-3.350565_pt1 | contig 13325 bp, 10 predicted proteins | sample MGYA00519937_ERZ840371 | MGnify/ENA primary metagenome ERZ840371 (study PRJEB31850, sample SAMEA3708873) | human gut metagenome | biome: human gut; feature: human-associated habitat; material: faeces | place: China | collected 2014 ... | reverse complement strand
TGTCCTTTAACTTCTTCTAACTTCCCATAACTTCTTTAACTTCTAAATATATAACTTACTTAACTTCATAATATATAATTACACAAAATGCCCATGCAAAGGACATGATTTATGTTTTTAGAAAATTAAAAGTTTTGCCTTTTCGTGGAAAAAAGCTAACTTTGCATATTGACTTTGCCCGTTTTCAGGGCATGGAAGATACTTAAAAGACACTTGTTTTATATGTCGGCAAAAGATAAAGGACTGACACCGATGATGCAGCAGTTTTTCTCGTTCAAGGCTGAACATCCCGATGCGATACTGCTGTTCCGTTGCGGTGATTTCTATGAAACTTACTGTGAAGATGCCGTGGATGCCAGCCGCATACTCGGCATAACTCTTACGAGACGAAATAATACAGCCGGAAAGAAAACCACGGAGATGGCGGGATTTCCGCATCATGCCCTCGACACCTATCTGCCAAAGCTCGTGAGGGCAGGCAGGAGGGTTGCCGTGTGCGACCAGCTGGAAGACCCGAAGCTTACCAAAAAACTGGTGAAGAGGGGAATAACAGAGCTGGTTACGCCCGGTGTGGCAATAAGCGACAATGTGCTTAACTATAAGGAGAATAACTTTCTTGCGGCAATACATTTCGGCAAGGGTGCATGCGGTGTTGCCTTCCTTGACATATCTACCGGCGAGTTTATCACCGACGAGGGTTCATACGACTATATAGAAAAGCTGCTTACAAACTTTTCGCCCAAGGAAGTGCTTTTCGAGAGAGGCAGGCGCAGCGATTTCTGCCGCTTTTTCGGCACGCGCTTCTTCACTTTTGAAATGGAAGAGTGGGCTTTTACGGAGCAGACGGCACGTCAGAAACTCCTGCGCCATTTCGGTGTGAAGAACCTCAAGGGCTTCGGCGTGGACCATCTTCACAGCGGCATTACGGCTGCCGGGGCGATATTGCAGTATCTCGAACTGACGCTTCACACACAGATAGGACACATCACATCGCTCTCGCGCATAGAGGAGGAACGGTATGTAAGGCTCGACAAGTTTACCATACGTTCGCTCGAACTGCTTTATTCCATGCAGGAGGGCGGCACATCGCTGCTCGATGTAATAGACCGCACGGTGTCGCCGATGGGTGCCAGGCTGCTGAAGCGGTGGATGGTGTTCCCGCTCAAAGACGAGAAGATAATAGACAGCAGGCTCGACGTTGTGGAATATTTCTTCCGCGACATTAATTTCAGGGAGCTTATAGACGGGTATCTCGGAAAGATTGGCGATCTTGAACGTATCGTGTCAAAGGTTGCCGCACACCGCGTGTCGCCGCGTGATGTGGTACAGCTCATGACGTCGCTTCAGGCAATAGAGCCTATAAAGAATGCGTGTATGGCTGCCGGCGACGGCACCCTGCACGGCATGGGCATGAAGATGAGCCTTTGCACAGAGCTTCGCGACCGTATATCACGCGAGATAGAGAGCGACCCGCCGGTGATTGTGAGCAAGGGGCATGTGATAAGAAGCGGCGTGAGCAAGGAGCTTGACGAGCTTCGCGACATAGCCTACAGCGGCAAGGACTATCTTCTGAAGATACAGGAGCGCGAAATACAGGAAACGGGGATATCAAGCCTTAAGATAGGATACAACAACGTTTTCGGCTATTATCTCGAGGTGCGGAACATATATAAGGACAAGGTTCCGGAAGAATGGGTGAGAAAGCAAACGCTTGCCAACGCCGAGCGTTATATCACGCAGGAGCTTAAGGAATATGAAGAGAAGATACTCGGTGCCGAGGACCGCATACTGCAGATAGAGACAAAGCTGTTCAACGACTTTGTTACGGACATGCAGGAGTATCTGCACGACATACAGGAGAATGCCGCCGTGATAGCCCGTCTCGACTGTCTCATGTCTTTTGCCAAGACGGCTGTGGAGCATTCTTATGTACGTCCGGCAATAAGCGGCACGGACACCGCGCTGGACATCAAGGGTGGAAGGCATCCGGTGATAGAGACGCAGCTGCCGGTGGGGGAGGAGTATGTGCCTAACGACATATACCTTGACACTTCGGGACAGCAGATAATGATAATAACGGGTCCCAACATGGCGGGTAAGTCGGCTCTGCTCCGCCAGACGGCACTCATCGTGCTGCTTGCCCAAATAGGCTGTTTTGTGCCTGCCGACAGTGCACACATAGGCATGGTGGACAAGATTTTCACGCGTGTGGGTGCGTCGGACAACATATCCTTAGGAGAATCTACGTTCATGGTGGAGATGACCGAGGCGGCAAACATACTTAACAACGTCACCGGGCGCAGCCTCGTTCTCTTCGACGAGCTTGGCAGGGGAACGTCAACTTACGACGGCATATCCATTGCCTGGGCGATAGTGGAGTATCTGCATGAAAATACGAAGACTCATGCCCGCACGCTCTTTGCCACGCACTATCATGAGCTGAACGAGATGGAGAAAAACTTTGAGCGGATAAAGAACTACAATGTGTCGGTGAAGGAAGTCGGCAACAAGGTGGTCTTTGTGCGCAAGCTGGAGCGCGGCGGCTCTGAACACTCGTTCGGCATACATGTGGCACAGATTGCCGGAATGCCCAAGAGCATTGTTGACCGTGCCAACAGCATATTGAAGCAGCTTGAAAATGAGAACGTGGGCGAGGGCAGGGTGGACCGTCCTGCCATGGACAAGCTCAAGGCTTGTAACGAAGACACTCAGCTCAACTTCTTCCAGCTTGACGATCCCGTGCTGTGTCAGGTGCGCGACGAAATTCTCGGACTTGACATAGACAACCTCACTCCGGTGGAGGCACTGAACAAGTTGAACGAAATCAAGAAAATAGTCAGAAGCTGATTAATAATTTATAATTGATAGTTTATAATTAATAATGTAGTCCTTGAACGCATGCGTCATTATAAATTATGAATTATCAATTATAAATTGATTGAATTTATCCTTATATCCGTTGAACACGTTTATGTCCACATCGCCGTGAATACCTTTCACCCTGCCGTCCGGACTGAGCTGCCAGAATATCAGTTTCACGTCGGGCTTGTATTCGCCGTAGCGTGCAATCCATATCAGGCAGTCGCTCTTTATGTCGGGGGCAAGTGGCAGATATTTGTTTACAAACTGCTGGCTGACGTAAAGTATGGGGCGTTTGCCTGTTGCCTGCCTGACCGTCTTCATCCATGTACGTATCATATTGAACATCACTTCCGTGCCTCCGGCTTTCCTTATCTGGCTTGCCGTAGGCTCCACATCGAGCATGGGAGGAAGGTCGCCGCTGCCGAAACGGGAGTTGCGGAGAAAGTGGCGTGCCTGTTTTACTGCGCTGCTTTTAAGTGAAAGGAAGTGGTATGAGCCGCAGTGTATGCCGTGACGGCGTGCCTGCGTGCGGTCCGGGGCATAATATCTGTTGCGTACAGCTGTGCCTTCGGTCGACTTTATGTATACAAACGATACCGTATAGTCCACCCGTCCGCTTATTTTTTTCTTGCTGAGGCTGCCGAGGTGGGTTATGCGCATGGCACTCCAGTCTATCCGGTATTTCTTTCTGCCCTTTTCATGCTGGTGCCTTGAAATGTCTATACCGTAGATACGTTCCGTGGTGTAGGTAAGCCGTTCGCCCTTGTATGCGTCTTTCGTCCATTCGCCCGCCTTTATCCTGCCCGTCTTGTCCGTGCCTGTGCCGAAACCGTTGCGCATGTCTGCAAGCCAGTTGCCGTTGTAATAGCTGCCGTCAGGACCCTCCATTATGCCGTGACCGCTTGCACGGAGACTGCTGTCAAACTCTCCGGTGTATGTTCCGCAGCTGTCGGTGCGGCTTCCGCTCACCATTTTTCCCCCGTTCCACAGTCCGCTTATTGTCCGTCCGGTACTGTCCGTCACCGTGCCGTACCCGTGTTTTATGCCCTTTTTCCATTCTCCGCTGTATACCGTCCTGCCCTTTATCTCCATTACACCGAAGCCGTGGTATTTTCCGTTCAGCGTGTCGCCGCGGTATATTGTGTCGCCGCTGACAATGGTTGCCGTGTGCCGGTGCTGTCCTGTGCAGCATGCGGCAGTCACCGTGAACACTATTATTATTATGTTGGAAAGTGCTTTCATCGCCTGTTACTGTTGCTTGCGGTTTTCTTTTTCCTTACATCGGTGACGGTACCGTCCTTGCTTATGCCGAGAAAAAAGCCGTATCTGCTGAATACGGGAGCACCGTCGGGCACGAGCAGACGCGGCATGTCGTGCCTGCCGTTGTCCTTGACGCGTCCTCCCGATATCATTGTCACCGCCTTTTCTGGGCTGAAGCCGCGTGTTCCCGTGCCGCATATTCCTGCCGCAAGGACGGTGTCGCCCGCTGCCGCATGCTGTCTTATGCTGCCGTTTATGTATATTGCCGATACTCCGGACGGTGTCTTTTTGTCTTCGGTCTGTATGGTGATAAATCCGTGTGAATATTCTTCCGCGGTTCTGTGGCATGCCGTGCGCAATGTTTTCTTTCCCTTTCTTGAGACGATGAGGTTGTAAGCCGTGTTCCGCCTTATTACCGTATGCCTGGCTTTGAGGGCGTTCTCAAGTATTATGACAAGTCTTTCCGCCTTTTCCTTTTCCGCCCTTATGCGTACGGCATATTCTGCCATGGAGTTGAAACCGTCGTCCTGTACGTTGTGAACGCTTAGATAATAGTCGAGTTCCGCTGCTTTGGCAGCAGCTGTCTTGAGTATCCTGTGCTGCCGTCCGATTTCTTTTTCAATACATTCCCGTATCCTGCTGTTTATGATGAGCACCATACTGTCGGCATGCGGGCTGCAGTCGGGCACGAGTATGCGCCCCCGGCACGACGGCATCAGCGGCATGTCGTTCACCCAGCATCCTTCCGTAAGCACTGTTGTCACCGCTTTTCCGCTGTCGGCGGGTGATATTCCCTGCAGCGAAAGACTGTCTCCTGTCTCACGGAAGTAAGCCACCGGCTTTCCGTCTGCCTCCATGCTGTAGCCGTAAGACTGTTCCACGAGTGCCGCCGTGCCGGCAATTCCATTTCCGGAGAACGGAAGAAGCGTTGCAGCAGATATAAAAAATGCTATCGCCACCGCAGCAAGCGGCAGCGATAGCACTGTCTTACGTATTCTGTTTTTATTCATCAGTCTATTTCCTCGTCGGCTTCATATCCTCCCATTTCGCGTATTGCGTTTTTCAGCATGGTGTATTGCTGGAACAAATCGTTGACCGGACAGTGGCTGTCATCGTGCATGGGGCTCTTCAGGTAGAACGACAGCCATGTCTGTATGCCGCTCTTTCCGGCACGCAGTGCAAGGTCGCCAAACAGCGCGAGGTCGAGCAGCAGCGGCGCGGCAAGTATCGAGTCGCGGCACAGGAAGTCTACTTTTATCTGCATGGGATAGCCCATCCAGCCGAAGATGTCTATGTTGTCCCAGCCTTCCTTGTCGTCGTTGCGCGGCGGATAGTAGTTGATGCGCACCTTATGGAATATGTCGCTGTAGAGGTCGGGATACTCGTCGCCTTTCAGTATGGTGTCTATCACGCCCAGCTTGCTTACCTCCTTTGTCTTGAAGTTTTCCGGAACGTCGAGCACCAGACCGTCGCGGTTGCCGAGGATGTTGGTGGAGAACCAGCCGCTGACGCCCAGCATGCGCGTGCGGAAGGCGGCGGCAAGCACTGTCTTCATCATCGTCTGTCCCGTCTTGAAGTCCTTTCCTGCTATCGGCACGTTCTCTTTTTCGGCAAACTGCCACATTGCCGGTATGTCGATACATGTGTTCGGCGCGCCCATGATGAACGGTGCCCCCTCGGCTATTGCCGCGTATGCGTAGCACATGGAGGGCGATATGTGGCTTCGGTCGTCGGCTTTCATTGCCGTTTCGAATGCCTCAAGGCTGTCGTGCACGTCTTTGTCGCGCGGCACATATATTTCCGTCGATGCCGCCCATACCACTACCACGCGGCTGCAGCTGTTCTCCTGCTTGAACCGGCGTATGTCCTCGCGCACCTGTCCGGCAAGTTCCCAGCGCGTCGCCTTGGTGTCCTTTGTCCATGTGCCGTCGAGAGCCTTTACATAGGCAGGGTCGTACACACCCTTCATTGGCACTATTTTCTCAAGCTCTTCCTTGACAGGATAGATGTCGCGGTCTCTCAGCACTTCTGCCTTCATTGCGCTCTCAAAGGCGTTGTCGGGAAGTATGTCCCATGCTCCGAGCACAACGTCGTCGAGCGAAGGCATCGGAACGATGTCCGATACGCTTTTGTATTCGGCGTCGTCGCCCTTGCCCACACGTATCCTGGCAAGCTGGGTGATGGAGCCTACGGGCTTTCCAAGTCCCTTACGTATCATCAGTACACCGGTGATAAAAGTCGAACTGACAGCTCCCAGTCCGACGCACAATATGCCTAATTTGCCCTCCGCAGGCTTTACTTCTGTCTTTTTCATATCCAATGTTATTTATTTTTCATTTAAAAATATTACCATAAATATGGTTCAAGCTTTATCCGGTTATGTCATATTGTGATGTGACCGGGCATGGCTTATCTTTGCAAAGATACTAATAGATATATTATAAAAGAAAGAAAGGCACTTGTTTTTGCATTATTTTTCAGTAATTTATATACAATGGGATTGTATTTTGTTTTGTAATTTTGCAACGTTGAAAATAAAACAAACATATATGGAGCTTATTAAGGATAAAGAATTTGGAGGTGAGAGACCTTTATACGGCTCGCACGATGTCAGGATGGAGAATGTGACTGTGCATGCAGGCGAGTCGGCATTGAAGGAGTGCAGCAATGTAGAGGCTTACGGATGCCGCTTTGAAGGCAAGTATCCGTTCTGGCATGTCGACGGGTTCAGGATAAGCAACTGCCACTTCACGGAGGGCGCAAGGGCTGCGCTGTGGTACTCGAAGGGTCTCGAAATGGAGAATTGCACGGTGGAGGCGCCAAAGATGTTCCGCGATATGGAGGGGCTCAGGATAACCGGCGTCACGCTTCCCAATGCCGCGGAGACGCTGTGGCACTGCCGTGACATAGAGCTGAAGGACGTCAAGGCATACAATGCCGACTATATAATGATGCACTGCGAGAACATCCGCATAGACAATCTTGTGCTCAACGGCAATTATTCTTTCCAGTATACGAAGAACGTGGAGATACACAATTCGGTGCTGAACACGAAGGACGCGTTCTGGGAGACGGACAACGTGACGGTTTACGACTCGGTGATAAAGGGCGAATATCTGGGCTGGCACTCGCGCAACCTGCGGCTCGTCAACTGCCATATATCGGGAACACAGCCGCTGTGCTATGCCGAAAACCTCGTCATGGAAAACTGTACGATGGGCGACGATGCCGACCTGGCTTTCGAGTACAGCAGCGTTCAAGCCGGGATAAAGGGCAATGTGGTGAGCGTGAAAAATCCGCTTACGGGGCGTATTGCCGCCGCAGGCTATGGTGAGGTTATACTTGATGAGAACCTGAAGTCTCCCGGAGACTGCGAGATAGTGACCGTTCAGGGGTAAAGTTTTATAGAGCCTGTAGATGCTATAGAAGCTATAGATTCTATAGGCATTTGCTGGATAGCTTGACGGCATCTGCTGGCTATAGCTTCTATAGCATCTATAGCTTCTATATTTTCTATCACAATCAACAAAAAGCAATGTCAAACTTTGATGAAATAATAGACCGCCGCGGCACCAACAGCGTGAAATGGGACGAGGCGTCCGGCGGCGATGTGCTGCCGATGTGGGTCGCCGACATGGACTTCCGCACGGCTCCCGCGGTGCGCGAAGCCGTGGAGCGGCGCGCGCGTCACGGCATATTCGGGTATGTGCATGTGCCGGACGCTTATTATGATGCCGTGATAAGTTGGTTCAGCCGCCGTCACGGATGGCGCATGGAGCGCGACTGGATAATATATACGTCGGGCGTTGTGCCGGCGATATCGGCGGTGATAAAGGCTGTGACACGCCCCGGCGACAAGGTGCTGGTGCAGACCCCGGTATACAACTGCTTCTTCTCGTCAATACGCAACAACGGTTGTGTAATGGCGGAAAACAGGCTCGTATATACCCAAAACACTTATGCCATAGACTTTGACGACTTTGAGCGCAAGGCGGCAGACCCTGGCGTGAAGGCTTTCCTGCTGTGCAATCCGCACAATCCTGCCGGACGTGTGTGGACACCCGACGAGCTTAGGCGCATGGGCGAAATATGTATGAGGCACGGGGTGTTCGTAATCTCGGACGAGATACATTGCGAACTGGTGATGCCGGGGCATAGGTATACTCCCTTTGCATCGCTCTCCGACGATTTTCTCATGCACTCGGCAACGTGCACCTCGCCGAGCAAGGCATTCAACATAGCCGGTCTTCAGATTGCCAACATCACCGTTGCCGACACGGAAATGAGGCAGGCTGTGGACCGTGCGATAAACATCAACGAGGTGTGCGACGTAAACCCGTTCGGCGTTGAGGCTCTCATTGCCGCCTACAGCACGGAGGGCGAGGCGTGGCTGAAGGAGCTTATATCATACCTGCACGGCAACTATGCTTTTCTTAAAGAATATATTTCCGTAAAAATGCCGCGTCTTAAGGTTGTGACGCTTGAGGGCACATATCTCGTGTGGGTCGACTGCTCGGCAACAGGAATGTCGTCGGAAAAGATTACGGGTGAGCTTCTTCAAAAGCAGAAGCTGTGGCTTAACGGCGGTGAGATGTATGGTGAGACAGAGCGCCCGTTTGTAAGAATAAACATTGCATGCCCGAGAACAAGGCTTGAGGAGGGGCTTATGCGAATGACAAATTTTGTGGAAATGAAAATGAAAAATAATAAATGAAGAATGAGGTATTTGCTGTCGGGAGTGTCTTATTGGCCCTATAGGTCTTATAAGCTTTATAAGTCTAATAAGACCAATTAGTCTAATAAGCCCAATAAGACACTCCCGGCAGCAAATACCTCATTCTTTATTGGCTTAACGCCGAACGTTGTTCCATCATTAAAAATTCCAAATTCGTCATTCCAAACTCCAAATTCAATTTTCCGGTGCCTGCTCAATCAGCTCCATAAACTGGTCGAGCTTGGGGGTGATGATAATCTGCGTGCGGCGGTTGCGCTGCTTGCCCACTTCGGTGTTGTTGTTTGTAATCGGGTTGTACTCGCCGCGTCCGCCAGCCGTAAGACGCTTCGGGTCTACGCCGTAGTGGTTCTGCAGATACTGCACGACGCTCGATGCACGGAGGCAGGAGAGGTCCCAGTTGTTGCGGATGTTCTCGCGCGAGATGGGCACGTTGTCCGTGTTGCCCTCTACGAGCACGTCGTAGTCCTTGTAGTCCATTATTATCTTCGCAATCTTGCTCAGCGTCTCAGCCGCACGGTCGTTTATCTCATAGCTTCCGCTGCGGTACAGCATGTTGTCCGCAAGCGATATGTAGACAACGCCCTTGAGCACCTGTACGTCCACTTCCTTCATCTCTTCCTTGCTCAGCGAGCGCGTGAGGTTGTTTGTCAGCACCATGTTCAGCGAGTCGCTTTTGGTCTTTACCTCCACGAGGTGGCGTATATACTGGTTCGACTCGTTTATCTGGTCCACCAGCTTGGAGATGTTGAGGTTGTTTGCGCTTGTGTTCGAGAGGCTCTTGTCGAGCGAGCTTTGCAGCGCGGCGTATGCCCTCTTCGACTCTGACAGCTGCTCCTCGAGGCTTGACACGCGTGCATTGCTTGCCGCGAGCTGTGCGTTGCTCTCGGCAAGACGGTCTTTCGTGTCCTGATATTTACCGGTCAGCTCCCTGTTTTCTGTCTGACAGTTTACAAGGTCTTTCTTGCTTGCACAGCTGCTTATGAGCATGCATCCGGCAGCCAGCATCACAATTAAAACGTTCTTTTTCATCTTTTTATCATTGTTTTTGTTAATATTCCGCGTCTGATGCGTATATTCCTTTGACGTTCAAAGGGTTGAAATGTAAATCTGTTTTAAGACATTTTAACCTGCGGACGATAAACTTATCGTTCGTTAACGGGGTAGACATGTAATGACGTGATATTATGTCCTGCGTCAGAACTGGTATATTATTTCGTGCCGTGTAATGGTGGTCGAAATTTTTATTTTCCATGAACCGTATATCTGCCTTACGTTGTGCGGCAGAAGGTTGGTGTCGCGCAGCTTTGTCAGAATTTTCCTCAGCGGTCTTCCCGGGTTGGCAATTTCGTCGCCTAAGATGCCTGCCCGCTCCAGTTCGCGGTTTGCTTCAATCTCGTCTATTTCTTCCTTGCCTTGGTCAATCATATACTTATCAAGGCAAAGAACTGCTGTTTTCATCTTTTCAGTGTCTGTCATAATAAATAATGAGTTAGTGATAATATATTACAAATATACCTTTAATTATAACACATTGATAATAAAACGTTTGATATTTATTATTGTTTAACACTAAAAAGTGTACGCAAAACATCTATTTAAAGCGGTTGCACATTTTCCGTATTGAATGTTACGATGTGTGAAAGGTGCCCTTTCAGAGCCTGAAAGGCGGTCTTTTAGAAGCCGAAAGGTGCCCTTTCGGAGTGTAAAAGGGCACCTTTCGGAAATGGGTTCTTATTCTGAGAAAAGTATTTGTACAACTGTCTGACCCACAGCCTTGAGCACGTCACGGTCTATGTGGTCCATGTTGTCGCTGACGGTGTGCCACGTAGGACCGAAGTTGCTGCGCTCGCAGTCGGGATAATAGGCTATGATGTCTATCGTGGGTATTCCCGTGTTGCGGTTTATGGGCAGGTGGTCGTCGGTCACCATTCCGCCCTCCGTCTCCGGGAACATGCTGCCGTAGCCGGCTGTCTTGGCTGCCGCCCACACCTTCTTTACTATTTCCGGCGCGAAATGCTTTGACACCCCTTCCTGATAGAAGCGTGCCCCCTCGCCGCCCACCATGTCGAGCAGTATGCCGAAGCGTGCCTCATAGCCCTGCCTGTGGGGGTTCTTAGCCCAGTATTGTGCGCCCAATGCCCATGTGTCCTCGCTGTCGCCGCTGTCTTCCCACTGCGGTGTGCCCATGTCCTCGGCATCGAAGCATACAAAGTCTACGCCGATGTTCAGAGCCGTGTCGGCTTGTTGTATCAGCCGTGCCGTCTCCAGCATCACGGCTATGCCGCTTGCCCCGTCGTTTGCCCCGAGAACCGGTTTGCGGTGGTTTGCCTCGTCGGGGTCGTTGTCAGCCCAGGGTCGTGTGTCCCAGTGGGCGCAGAGCAGTATGCGCGTTGTCAGTTCCGGCTTGTAGCTTGCAATGATGTTGGTGCATTTGAGCGGTGTGCCGTCGTATGCCTTGAGCGTCATCTCCTGTGCCGTCACGTCCATGCCGTACTGTCTGAACTTTTCCGCAATCCATTCGCCGCACCTGTCGTGTGCCCCGCTGTTCATCGTGCGCGGTCCGAAGGCACACTGTGCCTCGCAGAACGCGTATGCGCTGTCGGCATTGAAGCTCACCGCAACGGGCTGAGCTGCCTGCACCGCGTCTGCCGCCGCCCCTTTCTTGCTGTTGCAGGAGACGAGCAGCAACAGGGTGGAGAATATTGTTATGATGTTTATTTTTTTCATTTTTATTGTTTGTTTTTTATTTGCTTGCATGATGTCTTGTAAAAGTCAGCGTGCTTTTAAAGAATGTCCGTTCGCTTTAGTTTTGCCGGTGCGTCAGCCGAACAGCTTTGTTTCAATCTCGTTTTTCTTGGATGCACTTTCATACCAGTCGGTTATTTCATCATAATTAATGAACTTGAACCTGTCTTTTTGTGACGAGTATACATCCAGTTCGATTGTATGCTCATATTTGTTTCGGTGCTTTTCTGGTGCAACGATTATAAAGTCTGTCATGAAGTTTTTCAGTTGCAGGCTTCGGTTGAATGCCCCGTTAAGCGTGCCGATGCTGTCGACAACCTCAAAAACGAGCTTTGGAAAGCGGTATCCTTTTTTGTTAAACCATATTACATCAATGTTTCTTGCCTCGTGTATAATCTCTTTGTACGAGAAAGAAGGAATGTCTGGCATTGTCGCCACATCGCTTAATCTGAGGTTGTCGCGGTAGTTTGCAGAAGGGTCTGCCGTGTATGTAAGATAGTTGTTGAAGTTTCCGAGCTCTATGCAGATGCCCTCTATGTAGGAGTGCATCCTTATCTTTTCGCTTTGTTTTGGCTTTGTTTCTTCCTTATAATCGGAAATGGCATATATGCTTAGTCCTATCTTCTTAAATCTGCGGTTGTTTTTTATTTCCCTGTACAGTACGCCGCGTATTCCGGCTTCCCACTCTTTTGATGCTTTGGCATCAGGATAATACTTGCATATATTCCTGTATATAATGTCAAGACTTGCTGTTCCGCCGTTGTCTTTCATAACTTTCTCAATAGCCTCGACCTTTGTCATGATTTCAATATGTGTTTTTAGTATATGTCAGATTTCTTTTTATGCGTTTTTGATATATGCCTTTCTTTTGGCATAATATCATGATGAAGTTTACTTGTTGCCGCTTTCGTACTGCACCTCGTTCATCACGCGCATCCAGTTTCCGCCCCATATTTTTTCTATGTCGTCGTGGCTGTATCGGCGGCGGAGCAGCTGTATGGTCAGGTTTATAAGTTCGGAAGCGTCGGCAAGCCCGCAGATGCCGCCGTCACCGTCAAAGTCGGTGCCTAATCCCACATGGTCTATGCCCATTATGTCTATGGCATGTTCGAGATGTGCCAGGGCATCGAGGATGTTTGCCTCGCCGTCGTCGTTGCGCAGGAAGCCGTGGTATAGCGTTATGTGCATCACTCCGCCCTTGATGGCGAGGGCACGCATCTGGTCGTCGGTGAGGTTACGCGGCACGTCGCACAGCGCACGGCAGTTGCTGTGGCTGCACACTATCGGCATGCTGCTGATGTCGAGGGCATCGTAGAAACTCTTTTCTCCGGCATGGCTCATGTCGACCATCATGCCGCATCGGTTCATCTCGCGTATCACGCCGGCACCGAAGCTGCTCACCCCTTTGTGTGTCGCCGCACTGCGCCGTGCGCTGTCGCAGATGTCGTTGTCGCCGTTGTGGCAGAGCGTCATGTAGGTGACGCCGCGCCGTGCGAATAGTTCCACGTTGGCAATGTCGTGCTCGAGGGCTATTCCGTTCTCTATTCCCAAAAGCACATAAGCCGCCTCACCATCTTCCATAATGGCGGCCGATTTCAGAAGATCACGATATTTCTGTACCGGCTTCGATTCGGATGCGTTATTATCTTTATTATATTTTCTATCTTTTGTATTTTTATTATCTTTAGTATCTTTCTCATTCAAAAGTATCGCTATCTCAGTG
>ERZ840371.3292-NODE-3292-length-13349-cov-3.212351_pt1 | contig 13349 bp, 9 predicted proteins | sample MGYA00519937_ERZ840371 | MGnify/ENA primary metagenome ERZ840371 (study PRJEB31850, sample SAMEA3708873) | human gut metagenome | biome: human gut; feature: human-associated habitat; material: faeces | place: China | collected 2014 ... | reverse complement strand
GGCAGAAACCGTCATTGAAAATGAAATGCTTCTCCGGGAGCTGCTCCGCTACATAACGGCCCAGATTTTCATCCGGAATAAAATAAATATTTTTTTCTTTGAGATTACGCACCACCTTAATGGCATTGGAAGATGTCACGCAGACATCCGAATGTGCTTTCAGCTCAGAGGTGGAATTCACATAGCAGACAACGGCAATGTCATCCCACTCTTTACGCACTTCCTCAATCTTTGCCACCTCTGCCATATGTGCCATCGGGCAGTCTGCAAATTCATCCGCCATCACGACCTTCTTGCCGGGATTAAGCACCTTGGCACTCTCTCCCATAAAGGATACACCACAGAATATAATTGTCTGCTCCTTCAATTCTATGGCAAGCTTGCTCAGGAAATAAGAATCACCTACATAATCCGCAATCGCCTGTACCTCACCATCTACATAATAATGCGCAAGAATAACTGCATCCTGCTTTTCCTTTAACTCCAGTATCTCCTTTTTTAACTGTTCTATATTTGTCTCCTGCATTTTTCTCCTCTTTTCTGACGAAATCCGTATCCGTTGCATCCTTATATTGCGTGAAGATTTTTCAGTGAAATATCCATGATCGGAGCAGAGTGTGTCAATGCACCACTGGACACATAATCTACACCCACGTCGATCATATTCTGAATGTTCTCTCTTGTAACATTACCGGAGCACTCTGTCAAAGCCCGGCCGTCAATGAGCTTTACAGCTTCTTTCATTTTGTCCGGTGTCATATTATCCAGCATGATGATATCCGCACCAGCTTCTACAGCCTCTTTTACCTGTTCCAGTGTCTCTACCTCGATCTCGATCTTACGGACAAATGGTGCATATGCTTTTGCCATCTGTACCGCTTTGGTAACACTCCCTGCTGCACCAATGTGGTTATCTTTCAGTAAAACTCCATCTGAAAGATTATATCTGTGATTATATCCTCCACCGACACGAACCGCATATTTTTCAAAAATACGCATATTCGGCGTTGTCTTTCTGGTGTCCAGAAGCTTCGTCTTCGTTCCTTCCAGAAGCATTGCAACCGAATGTGTATAAGTCGCAATTCCACTCATTCTCTGCAGATAATTCAGTGCCACCCGTTCCCCTGAGAGCAGCGCACGGATATCGCCTGTAATAATCCCCATCAATTCTCCTTTTTTCACTTCGTCACCGTCTTTACAATAGAAATCTGTCTTCACATTTTCATCCAGAATTTCAAATACTCTGTGAAATACATCCAGCCCGGCAACTACTCCATCCTGTTTGCAGATCAGCTGCACCTCTCCGGTCACCGCTTCTTTCATCACCGCATTGGTGGTCACGTCCTCACTGGAAATGTCCTCCTGCAGTGCTTCTTTTATCAGATGGTCTACATTCAATGTCATCGTAATCTTATTCATTTCTTTTTTCCTCATTCTAAACAGATTTTTTTCTTTTATATTACCTCTTTACAGAACAGCACAGGATTTACTGCATTTTCCACTCCGGAAATCTTATGTGCCGCACGTTTTGCAAACACCAGGCTCTCAAGCAGAGAATTACTTGCCAGACGGTTCGCCCCATGGACGCCATTGCAGCTGGTCTCTCCAACCGCATACAGATGCTCCATCGAAGTTCTGCTGTCGCTGTCTACCCAGATGCCTCCCATGAAATAGTGTTGTGCAGGAACAACCGGGATCCACTCTTTTGTCACGTCATAGCCTTCTTCCCGGCACCGCTCACAGATATTTGGGAAATGCTCCAGGATCGTATTCTTATCAATATTTTCCATGGAAAGCCATACATGATCCGTTCCGTCTTTTTCCATTTGTTCCCGGATTGCTTTTGTCACCACATCTCTCGGAAGAAGCTCATTTACAAAACGTTCTCCGTCTTTATTATAAAGAACTGCGCCTTCTCCACGGACAGATTCTGAAATCAGAAATCTTCGCCCTGGTTTTGAAGAATACAAAGTTGTCGGGTGGATCTGGACATAATCCAGATGCTCCAGACGGATTCCATGCTTCCTGGAAATATCAAGTGCATCTCCTGTCAGATGTGGAAAGTTTGTAGAATGCTGGTATCTTCCTCCGATTCCACCGCTTGCAAAAATCGTATCCTGTGCATAGATCTTCATCTCTTCACCGTCTGCCGTCTTCGCTAAAATACCTGCACATTTTCCATTTTTAACAATTATGTCTGTCATAGTTGTATATTCGTGTATTTGTACATTTTTTCGTTTCTTTACATGCATGAGCAGTTTACTCGTAATCTCTTTCCCTGTAATATCTTCATGGAAAAGAATCCTTGGTCTGGAATGCGCACCTTCTCTTGTAAATGCAAGATTTCCGTCTTTTTTAGCGAAATCCACACCATATTCAATCAGATCATGAATAATTTCCTGCGAGCTACGAATCATGATATCCACTGATTCTTTCCTGTTCTCGTAATGACCTGCACGCATTGTATCTTCAAAATACCCCTCATAATCCTCATCATCCCGAAGTACACAGATTCCACCCTGTGCCAGAAATGAATCACTGCTTTCCAGATCTGACTTGGTAATCATAACGATCTGTTTATCCTCCGGAAGATTCAGTGCTGAAAACGCTCCACCAACTCCCGTTCCAACGATCACTACATCTGTCTTAATCTCCAACTTTATCCCTCCAATTCCGGTTCTCTTAGCCGGTCACCTATTGTTTCTTATTTTTGATTTTCCGGTTCTTTTATTTTGCAGCAAGCTCAAGCATTTTCTCTAACGGTTTTTTGGAATTTTCCCGAAGTTTTGCATCTACGTGAACCTCATTTTCACCAGTCTGCAAAACATGCAATACCTTCTCCAGCGTATTCTTTTTCATATTCGGACATACCGGTAGCTTGTCCGGATAATAGAATGTCTTCTCCGGGTTCTGTTCCTTAAGCTTGTAACCCACACCCTCTTCTGTACAGACAATAAATTCCTGACAATCACTTGCCGTTACATACTGGATGATTCCTGATGTGCTTCCCACGTAATCTGCCATCGCAAGAAGTTCTGCACGGCATTCTCCGTGTGCGACGATCTGTGCCCCCGGATGTCTCCTTTTCACTTCGGTTACATCCTCCGGTTCCATCCGTTCATGAGTCGGACAGAATCCATTGTTGTAAACAAAATTTTTTTCCGGTACATGATCGGCTACAAAATGTGCCAGATTCCGATCCGGAATAAAGAAAATATTCTTGTTCGGAAGTTCTTTTACGATCTTCACTGCATTTGCAGATGTCACACAGACATCCGAGTATTCTTTCAGTGCTGCCGTTGAATTGATATAGCAGACAACAGCAAGATCATCATACTCTTTCCGCATCTTCCGGATCGTCTCCACATCTGCCATATGTGCCATCGGACAGTCTGCTGTCATATCCGGCATCAGAACCGTTTTCTCCGGATTCAGGATCTTCGCACTCTCCCCCATAAAAGAAACGCCACAAAATACGATTGTCTTTTCTTGGAGCTTCGTTGCTACCTTGCTCAGGTAAAAAGAATCCCCTATATAATCTGCTATTTCCTGCACCTTCGGCCGCACATAATAATGTGCCAGAATGACAGCATTCTTCTCTTTTTTAAGCTTCTGTATCTCTTCCACCGTTGTCATAACGTGATCCTCCCTTACTGACTCTTTTCTCATCTCTGATCTTTTTTCAGCATAGTGCACATTATAGCACCACACTTTACATATGACAAGACACTTGTTTTATTTCTGTAAAGTTTCGTTTGAGATACATATTTCCGGAATCAAAATCATATACATAGAAACAACATCATTTCTTCTGGAGTTTTATGTTTCATTTAATTCTTAAACACCGGAAAAAAATTTTTCTGATCCTTCCCTGTTGTCTGCTGGTCATTCTGATTTCTTTTCTGTCTGGCAATGCATTTTGGAGCTCCCTGCATGCAGAATCCTCCGACCGGCAATTCCGTACTTTCACACGTAGTCTCTTCCAGACAGAAGTATCCGCAAATACCATCAGCCTTCACTATACCTTGCGTTCTCCTTCTGACTATGGCATCGCGGACATCCCGGCTACATACGGCAATCTTTCTTCTGATCCCATTGCTGCAAAGGCTTCTGTCAGAAATGTTCTCTCTTCTCTGCAGGAATTTGATCCCGGCACTCTTTCTTCGGAAAATGCACTAACCTTTAAAATCCTGGATACCTATCTTAAAAATGCATCCACAGGGACAGATTATCTGCTTTATCAGGAGCCTCTGGGCCCCGTATCCGGTATCCATACGCAGCTGCCTGTTCTGCTCTCGGAATACAGCTTTTACGACACACAGGATGTAGAAACCTATCTGGCTCTCTTAAAAGAAACACCTTCCTATTTTGATTCTGTCATCCGGTTTGAGCAGAAAAAAGCTGCTTCCGGTCTTTTTATGCCGGATTACCAGGCTGATTCTGTTCTGGACACCTGCCAGTCTTTTATCGATATGGGTAAAGAGAATTATCTAGTCAGTACATTTAACGAGCGGATCGCGTCACTGGATCTTTTACCTGAAAACAAAAAAGATTCTTTTCAGAAAGAAAATATGAAACTTGTAACAGAAGAGATTTATCCAGCTTATCAAAATCTGATCACCGCTATCAAATCGCTGAAAGGAAAAGGAATGAATGAACAGGGACTGAGCCATTTCCCTTATGGAAAAAAATACTATGAATATCTGGTGCGTCAGACTACCGGCTGCAATGAGTCCATTTCCCGTCTGCGACTGATGACCAGGGCACAGATACTGGAAGATCTAAGTGCCATGCAGAAGATTCTCTTCCCTGCTGACGCAGCACTTACCCAGGCATCTGTTTTGGAGCAGACATCTCCTGATTCCATGCTGGACGATCTCAGGTCCAAAATCACAGATACATTCCCGGAAATTCCTGATGTTGATTTCCAGGTCAAATATGTTCCGGAATCCATGCAGGATTATCTAAGTCCCGCTTTTTATATGATCCCTGCCATTGACAATCTAACGGAAAATGTCATCTACATTAACAACGGGCAGACCGCCTCAGGGCTGAATCTCTACACAACCCTTGCTCACGAAGGCTATCCCGGACATCTGTACCAGACCGTCTATTTTTCTGCTTCTGAGCCGGATCCTATTCGGAGCATTCTTGATTTTGGCGGATACGTTGAGGGCTGGGCCACCTATGCGGAAATGATGTCCTACTACCTTGCACCTCTCCCTAAGACTGAAGCATCCCTTCTCCAGAAAAACAGTTCTGTCATTCTTGGACTTTATGCGCTTGCAGACATGGGAATTCATTATGACGGCTGGTCTGTAACTGATACAGTCCGCTTTTTCAGCGATTACGGGATCAATGATCCAAATGCAGTACAGAGTGTCTACAAACTGATCATTGGAAGTCCTGCCAATTATCTGAAATACTATATTGGATACCTGAAATTTTATGAATTGAAAAAGGAGATGGCAGATGCCCTGGGAAATCAATTCTCCCAGAAAGAATTTCACAGGGCGGTACTGGATGTGGGACCGGCGCCATTTGAGATCGTATATGATGAGGTGGAAAAAAATTTATTAGATTGATCCTATTTCACACAAAATAAAACTATCCTGTGAGAATCCGAAACATTCCCACAGGATAGCCCATCAAACACATTTTATATAATTTACACTTGAATCTACAGATCCAGTTTCAGATCATTTTCCTTGATCCAGCCACATTTTCTCATCGGAATCGCAATCGCCCAGGAAAGCACTGCCGGAAGAATAAAACAGATCAGCACCAGACCTGCCCAGTCCATTCCGGTGATCGCAGCTTTAGTTCCTTCTGCAATATCATTTACCCAGCCAGTGTACACACCAATCTGTCCGACCAGTCCGCAGGTTCCCATTCCGGATGCCACTGCCGCACCGTTCATCTTCAAATGAAAGATACAGGTTGCGACCGGACCGGTAATTGCGGATGCCAGTGTCGGCGGAAGCCAGATTCTCGGGTTTCTCACAATGTTTCCCATCTGGAGCATCGAGGTTCCTATTCCCTGTGCAAAAAGACCACCCCATTTATTTTCCTTAAAACTCATAACCGCAAAACCAACCATCTGTGCACAGCAGCCGGCTACAGCAGCACCTCCTGCAAGCCCGGTAAGTGAAAGTGCCGCACAGATCGCTGCACTGCTGATTGGAAGTGTCAGCGCAATACCAACAATCACAGATACGATAATTCCCATGAAAAATGGCTGTAATTCAGTCGCCCACATGATCGCAGTTCCTACGGTACTTGCCGCTGCTCCGATCGCCGGTGCACATCCCAGTGAAAGCAGAACCCCCACACAGATCGTCACAAATGGTGTCACAATAATATCTATTTTTGTTTCTTTTGAAACCAGTTTTCCAAATTCTGCTGCAAAAATCGTAACGGCCAAAACCGCAAGAGGTCCTCCGGCACCCCCAAGTTCATTTGCTGCCATTCCGACTGCCGCCAGTGAAAACAATACAAGTGGCGGACATTGAAGTGCTACTCCGATCGAGATTGCCATCGCAGCTCCGGTTGCTCCTTTCGCATAACCGCCTACTGTTACAAGGATTCCTATACCAAGCTGTTCTCCGAGTGTGCTGATGATCGTACCGATCAGAAGCGATGCAAACAGTCCCTGCGCCATTGCACCAAGCGCATCGATTCCGTATCGCTTCGCTGAAAAGATAATATTTTTCTTTCTTAGAAACTCTTTCATAACTTTCTCCTGCTCCTGTCATTCTTTTAGTGTATAATCTACTGTCTTGTCACATGTGATTACTGTGCAATATTATCCACTGTTTTGCAGAATCCGTCAAGAAGATTTTATTTAAATCTCTTATCTTCGCAAAAGTATGATATAACTGATATGACAAAAAAGTAGGAGTGTACATTTTTTAACTGCACACTCCTGCTTTTTATTTCTTATTTTTACTCTTTATGAAAATATACATGATAAGCTTCCATATCTACTTTTGGAAGAGGGATCATCTTCATTCCATTCGCTTCAAACTGTAATTTTCCATCAACCATATGAATTTCTTCTACTGCCGGTGCTGTAATGAATTCTTTTTCCTCTGAAAGTGCCGCAAGAATATATGGTCCATATGCAAGATTGACAAATGCCGCATCAGACTTGTTATCCAACACACGGAATTCCATCGGAAGTTCCAGTCGGATCACATCTCCGGCTTTCGAATCTGCATCAATTACCATATAACCATCATGAAGTGCTGTATCTGCAAGAACTTTTCCATTTACAGACACGTTAAAATCCTTCTGTCCCCACGCCGGAATATGGATTTTAAGAACTTTTTTCTGATCCTTTTGGCAACGTATTTCCATTACACCTTCTTCATCCACACTCTGAAGTTCGATCATCGCTTTTCCATTTTCGTCCGTCAGCACGGAATCTACAAGAAGGTTAATGTAAAGCGCATCTTCATCCTGCGCATAAATATTTTCCATATAGCGGAATCTGCTCTCCATACCGGTTCCATGACAGCAGGAATTCTCTGAAAGGAAGAATTCTTTTCTGCCACCCGGACCAAGTGGAAGAAAATAAGTCGTTCCACCATCACATTTATGACTACTTGATGTCAGGATATGATTTCTCAGCGTATTATCATAATAATCCATCAGATTGCCGCTTCGCGTATATTCAAATAACTGACTGGTCAGGCGCAGCATATTATAACTTGCACAGCTTTCAGCAGCCTTATCCGTAAGATAAGAACACGTTGTATTTGCACGATGGAACATCTCAGTCTCACCAACCCCACCGATACAATATGTATGTCCGCCAGTCACGATATTCCAGAAATTCTTTCCGATTTCCCAATAAATCTCATCACCAGTTGCCCGATACAGATCCATTGCACCGATAATCTGCGGAATATGCTGGTTTGCATGCATATCCTCCAATGTATCGCATTCTTCTTCCATCGGATAGAATAACTTTTCATTTTCAAAAAGTTTTGCAGCCTTCAGATGATTTTCTTTTCCGGTCAGTTCATAGACTTTTACCATTGTTCCAAGCATACCACCAAACTCACCTGCAATATACATTGCCCACATTTTATCCAGTGTTTCTTTTGGCAGACGGGAAAGTCTGTCATATACCCAGTCTCCCATCAAGTCCAAAATCTCTTTTGCCGTCTCATTTCCGGCAAGTACATGACAATCATATAATCCAGACATAATCTTATCCAAAGTATAATACGGAGCCCAGATTTCCGGATACTTGGTATATACTTCCAGAAGATCGAACTGTTCCTCTGAGTATGCACTTAAAAATCCTCTGTGATATTTGCCGGTTGCCGCAAATGCATCCTGGCACTTTTTCAGCTCTGCTACCATGTAATTGACTTTATCTAAAAATTTTGGATTGCCGGTTGCTGCAAATGCAAGTGCAATACCTGACAGATAATGTCCTGTCGTGTGCCCTTTCAGTTTACAGCTTTCCTCATCCCAACCGGTCATCGGAGGTGCCCCTTTTGTATCCAGTCCGGTTGCTTTGCGGAAATTATAAAGCATCTGGTCATCGTCAATTCCAAGAAGATATTCTTCCATCAGCTTCTGGTATTTATAATAAAGAGTTCCTTCTTTCAACCGAACCTGTCCAAGTGGAAAATAACCCACTTTTTTCTCCGGTCCCTTTACTGGTACTATTTCCTTTTTATAATGGATCTCTGCAGATGCTTCCTTTTCTGTTCCATCGATCACACCTGCAACTGCAACCACTGTCTCTTCTTTTGCCGGCTCATATGTATTCCATTTCACCGGCATTGTCATGCGGCGTCCATCTTCTGTATATACGATCACAACAGACGGAAGATGTGCTTCTTCACCGACCAGTGCATTAAGAACGACTTTACGTACTTCTTTTACGATATTTTCTTTTGCTTCCTGCAATACGGTCGCCACATATTCTCTTGACTCACTACGTCCTTCATATGTTGCGGTAACCGTCAGTGTAACTTTACGGTTTCCCATGCCATGCAGCGGACGATGTACCTTTCCTGTATTGTCAATAAATCTTTCTTCCCCTGTCTCCCAGGTAAATTGAGCACCGTATTTTCCATTCTCCGGGAGTGTAAGATTGTCATCTACTGTGCTCAGATTCCCAATATAAATTGCATCCAAATCTTTTTTAATAATTTCTGCTGCGTTCATGTTTTGCTCCTTTTCGTATAAAAATTAGATTCGAACCATCTATAGACTATATTCTATGTTTCTATCCATTCTTTGTCAAGATTTTGCACATTTTTTGTTAATTGTAGTCATTTTTATTGTGCGATATATACATTTTTCAAAAAAATCTGAATACAACATTCGATAATTTTTATATACAACTTTTATTTATACAAGTGCTGCCAGCCACACACTCGCTGCAAGCCCTGCAAATGTTGCAATAAGTGCTCCGGCAAGAGTATACCTGGTTTTTTTCACCTTTGCTGACATAAAATACACAGACATCGTATAGAAAATCGTTTCCGTACACGCCATCGAAATTGAAGCGATCATTCCGTTTCTCGAATCCGTTCCAAATTCCTTATAGATATCAAGCAATAATCCCGTTGCGGCAGAGGACGAAAACATTTTCACAATCGTAAGCGGAACCAATGCCCCCGGAAATCCAATCTGCTCCGTCACATTTCCAATTATTTCCGATATAAATTCCAGGAAACCCGATGCACGCAAAATCCCCACTGCCGCCATCAATCCGATCAACGTCGGCATCAGCCGCACGACCGTCCAAAATCCACGCTTTGCTCCCTGAATAAAAGTATCATATACATTCACTCCTGCAAAAATTCCATATATAAGAATGGACAAAATCATAAAAGGAACTATAAAGTCAGATATGTATAAAAAAAGGCGCATAAAAACAGCTCCTGGCGAACCACTTTACTAAAAAGTATATTCGCCGGAGCTGTTATTCATTCCGTTTGCTTTATAAAGAAAACTTTTCTATTCCTCATCCGCATACTTCGCAAACCGCTTCTCATTCTGATGGATCACATAATAATACATCACGATCAGCAACGCACTTGCCAGGATCCATGCCGCCGGACTTGCCATGCATACTCCAAAGTAACTCTTCTGCCCTGCCGCGATCATGGCAACAACACCCCTGCCAACCAACTCAGCCACACCAGCCATCATCGGGAGCAGTCCATATCCCATTCCCTGGATTCCATTCCGGTAAACATTTACAACGGTAAGCGGAATAAAGAAAGTACCGACGCATTTCAGGTAAATATCCACGGAATGCATAATTTCTGTCAGATCCCCAGACAGGAACAGATACGTCATATATTTTCCAACTGTCATAATGATCGCCGCAACTACAACTGAATAGATACTTCCCATGATCGTAATTGACTTAAATCCCTGACGGATCCTTTTGATCTTACCTGCTCCAATATTCTGTGCGCAATAGGTTGCCATCGTGGTTCCCATCGCAACATATGCCTGCGTCACGATCTGCTCGATCTTATTCGCTGCGGTAAATGCTGCTACCTGTGTGGAGCCAAGCAGATTCAGGGCAGTCTGTACCATCATGGTTCCGATCGCTGTGATCGAATATTGAAGAGCCATCGGGATTCCGACTGCAAGCTGGATCTTCAGCAGATGTCCGCTCGGACGCCAGTCCTCCTTATGTAAATGCAGGATTGGAACCGCCTTCACAATATATACCAGACACAGGATTCCCGAAATCCCCTGTGAAATCACGGTCGCCCATGCCGCACCGGCTGCGCCCATGTGAAATGCAATGATAAATACCATATCCAGCACAATGTTGAGCAACGCCGCAAGAATCAGGAAATATAGCGGAACCTTGCTGTTACCAAGTGCCCGCAAGACACTGGATAAAAAGTTATATAGCATCTGCGCCGCAATTCCACCACAGATTACCATAATATACGCATAGGCATCCTTGAAAATATCATCCGGTGTCTTCATAATCCCAAGAAGCGGTTTCATTGCCATCATTCCGAGCACAGTCATAATAAGAGACATAATAATCGCCAGAATCGCGGCATTTCCTACAGTCTTGCGCATTGCTTTCATATCACCCGCGCCAAATTTCTGTGCCGTAAGTACGGTAAATCCTGCCGTCATTCCCAGAATAAATCCATTGATCAGAAACATGATCGTTCCCGTACTTCCAACAGCTGCAAGTGCTTTGGTTCCCACGAACTTTCCTACGATAATCGTATCTGCCATACTGTAGAACTGCTGAAATACATTTCCAATGAAGATCGGCAGTGTGAAATTAAAAATAATTTTTCCCGGATTCCCGGTCGTCAAATCTTTCTGTAATGTTTTCATATATTCCCTCTGTTTATCTTATTAACATTTTACCTCTCGTCATTATAGAAAAATGTATCTTAAATTGCAATTGTCGTTTTCACGAAATTCCCCCTGTTTCACAAAGTATTTCCCGTTTATTTGACGGAATCTTTGACACCCCAGATTCTATCCTCTATAATAGTTTATATAGAAAAAAATTATCATTTTCAGGAGGCATTGATATGAAACCACTGCCCTTTATCATGCAATATGTCAGGCGATACAAATATCGCTATATTGCCGGAATCCTTACTCTTTTTGCTGTAGATGCGGCAAGTGTATTTATTCCAAAACTTACCGGTATCATTACCGATGGTCTTACCGCGCGCAGCATTACCTGGAGTTCCATTCGTACCTGTCTTCTTGGGATCTTTCTGATTGGTCTTCTGCTTGCAGTCGGCCGTTTTTTGTGGCGTTATTTTCTTTTTGGAACCGCACGCATTATCGAGCGTGAACTGCGTAATGAAATGTTTTCCCATCTGGAAACTATGGATGTGGAATACTACAACAGCCACAAAACAGGTGATCTGATGACCCGGTTTACCAGTGACTTAAATGCGGTCCGCATGGCACTTGGTCCTGCTGTCATCTGCATCTTTGATTCCGTAGTCATGACGCTCCTGGTCGTCTGCCAGATGATGTATTATGTCAATATAAAGCTGACCCTTCTGGCATTGATCCCGATGGTCATCATCTGCCTCGGCTATATGCATTACGGAAAGGTACTGGATGACCTCTACACCAAACGTCAGGACAGTGTTTCCAATCTTGCCGACTTTGTACAGGAAAGCTTCTCCGGGATCCGTGTAATCAAGGCCTTTGTTCGCAAGCAGGCAGAAATCCTTTCTTTTTCCAAAAAGAACCAGGATACCATGGATAAAAGTATGCGCATCGCAAAGCTGGAAGCCATCCTGATCCCGCTTCTGGATGTGATCATCGGATTTTCCAGTCTTGCCTCACTCCTTTATGGGGGATACCTCGCCCTGATCGGACAGATTACACTCGGACGCTTCGTAGCTTTCAATCAGTATGTCAATATGCTGGTATGGCCGATGCTCGCCTGTTCCGAAGCTGCTGTCATGTTTTCCCAGGGAACTGCATCCATCCGCCGTGTACAGGAAATCCTGGAAGCACAGACAAATGTAAAAGATACTGCTTCTGTCACAACTTTAGATACCCTGCACGGGGATATCCGTTTTGATCACCTGACCTTTACGCACCTTGGAAATACTTCTCCGGTACTGCATGATATCAATCTGGACATCCCATTCGGGACAACCCTTGCCATCATCGGGCGCACCGGCAACGGAAAGTCCACTCTGGTCAATCTCCTGCTCCGGCTTTACAACACCGAGCCAGGCATGATTTATCTGGATGACCATGATATCAACACAATTCCGCTGAAAACTCTGCGTGAGAATATTGCTTATGTACCACAGGATAATTTTCTTTTTTCCGATACTCTGAAAGCAAATATTGCATTCGGTACAAAATCACAGGATATGAGCCGTATTATCGCCGCAGCAAAATCAGCCTGCATTCACGATAATATTGCAAATTTTCCGGACAACTATGATACGATCGTCGGCGAACGTGGCGTTACGCTTTCCGGCGGTCAGAAACAGCGCAGCTCCATCGCCCGCGCCCTGATAAAAAATGCACCGATCCTGATCCTTGATGACTCCCTTTCCGCTGTCGACACCGATACAGAAGAACATATCCTACATAATCTCAGGGACGATCGTAAAGGAAAAACAACAATCCTGATTGCACACCGAATTTCCACGGTACAGCATGCCGATCTGATCATGGTACTTGAAAACGGGGAAATGAAAGAGCTTGGAACACACACCGAACTGATTCAGAAAAATGGTATTTATAAAGATATGTTTGAAAAGCAACAGTTGGAAGCTTCCATTGGAGAACAGGAGGTCATTAACAGTTAAAGATAAATTATAAAATCATATAAGTAGATA
>ERZ840371.3290-NODE-3290-length-13357-cov-11.450910_pt1 | contig 13357 bp, 12 predicted proteins | sample MGYA00519937_ERZ840371 | MGnify/ENA primary metagenome ERZ840371 (study PRJEB31850, sample SAMEA3708873) | human gut metagenome | biome: human gut; feature: human-associated habitat; material: faeces | place: China | collected 2014 ... | reverse complement strand
TACTGACAAAGTGCTGATTGTTACCGGAGCCAAGGTTGATTTCCTGCTTTTGGTAATTCTTGAATTATTTCTTGCAAGCAAAATACCTGCCATATTCGGTATGTATCCCGATCTTTCAAGCTCTTGCTGAACACGTTTTATTGTTTCATCAGAAATTTTTTCTGTTTTACCATGAATTACTTTTGAAACAGTCGCTGTGCTAAGACCTAACGCATCTGCAACATCCACAATTCGAACCCTATCCTGTTCCATGCTAATTCCCTCTTTTCCTAATCTTGTAATTACATGGTACAACAGAAATATTATTTTTTCAAAGGTTAAACGCGTAACCCGTAACAAAATCTACAGCTATTTTTTGTGATATTTTACTGCAGTTGACATGTCATGTTATGAAAGCACTTTATTGCAATGGTTTCGTTGTTTGCATAAATCCAGACATCATGCAGCCTCCTGCTGCTCCCGCCTCGATCACAAGCGGCAGGCGTTCCATATTGATGCCTCCGATCGCATATACCGGAACCGGACAGGCATGGCAGATCTCCCGGACAAATGCAAGACCTCTGCCCTTTAAGCCCTTTTTACACTCCGTCTCAAAGATCGTTCCCAGGATGATCTGTGTCGCCCCATACTTCACAGCGATCTCCATGTCTTCCATACTGTGACAGGACACGCTGATCTCCTGAAAATATGCTCTGAGATTCCCGCGCACTGACGGTTCCATAGCTGCGAGCGCCGGGATGGAGAGATGGATCTTCCTGCAGTCTAAGTGCCGTGCGACAGACACCCTCGAATGCAGAAAACAGCTCACGCCTTCTCTCTGGCACAATTCCAGAAGTCTTTTTGCCAGTTTCTCATAGGCTTCGTCCGTCAGATCCTTTTCTCTTAAGATCACTGCATGCGGGTGCAGAGAGATGACCCGCTCCATCTGTTCGAAAAAATCTCCCTGCACCAGCCCACGGTTCGTGATCACAATCGTATGTTCATAGTCCCTATACATAGATATAATCATTCAGGACCGGCTGAAGACCGCCCTGCTCCATATCGTCATACATCGTCTTGAAGGAACGGGAATCATTGATCTCAAACTGTTCATCTCCGACATCTTCCTCCTGCTTCCCTTCATATTTCTCCTCGTGATCTCCGATGCCAGTAGAAACTCCTGCGGAGACCTTCGTCGCACAGATTTTTGTGATTCCATTTCGGAAATCCGCACTCTCGCGGCTGGATACCGTAATCCCCGCAAATGGAAGGAAGATGCGGTACGCGCAAAGCACCTGGCAGAGTTCCTTCTCTCCAACGTCACGCGGATTGATCTTATCATTGTTCACGATCGGGCGAAGGCGCGGACAGCTTAAGGACAACTCTGCATGCGGATATTTCCGGTTGATATAATAGACATGCAGCGCTGTTGCGAGTGCATCCTTTCTGAAGTCATCCAGTCCGAGAAGCGCAGAAAATCCTGCTCCTCTCATACCTCCCATCAGAGCGCGCTCCTGGGAATCGAAACGGTACGGCCAGACACGCTTGTGTCCCATCAGATGAAGCGTCTCGTACTTATCCGTGTTGTAGGTCTCCTGGAAGACTGTCACATAGTCCACACCACACTCGTGCAGATACCGGTACTCATCGACATTGACCGGATAGATCTCAATGCCGATATTTTTAAAATATTTCCGCGCGATCTTCACTGCTTCTCCGATATACGTCACATCTGAATAGGTCCTGCTCTCACCTGTCAGGATCAGGATCTCCTCCATACCGGTTTTGGCGATCACCTGCATCTCATGCTCGATCTCCTCCATCGTCAGCTCACCGCTGTAACGGAGGGAGAGCAGGTTTTGACCTTGCACATCCAGTTCCGCAATGGCCTTCCGCAGATTTTCAAGCCGGAGGTTCCTGAGCGCCGCATCCTCCACGGGACGCTTGACGCAATCCGAACCGGACGGCACCGTTTCAAACTCACTTTTACTCAGGTGCCTTGCGTCCTGTTTGTCCTGCGCCTGCTGCCGTTTCCGATCCTGCTCAAGGAAGTCTGCGACCTCCTTTGGCACCGATACTTGCTCACCATTGTAGACGATAACGACGTTGTCGTTCATTTGTGTCCTTTCCGCTTTCGACGGAAGGGTACACACCAGCGCTGCCGGTACAGCGCCAAAAACTGTCGACCTTCATGGAACTTCCTGCGTACAGGGTGGTCATAATGCCCTACGGGGTCCATGAACGCCTGAGGTCACACCGGGGTGTGGACCTCACCGGAAAGCCGCGAGATTTGGCTTTCGCCTATCATCACTATAGGACAAATTGGAAGGGGTGTCAAGGTGCCATGAGCCCATGCGGGCGCAGTGTGACAATCACCTTGGAATTAGTACAGGCAAAAGGACTGGCAGCAGCAGAAAAGACTTGAACCACCGCCCCACCAGAGTTAACATCACCGCCAACAGGTTCTCGGAGGGAGGTGCCTGCGGTTGGTGGCAGCCTTACAATATGTTTGCTGAAAACATTTGAAGGAGGCTGATTTTGATGGAATATGGTTATGCGAGAGTTTCCACGAAAGAACAGAACGAACAACGGCAGATCATTGCGCTGGAAGAGTTTGGACTGAATTTGAGGCAAATTTTCATAGACAAGCAGTCAGGCAAGGATTTTGAGCGTGCGAATTACCAACGGTTAACTCGCAGGTTGAAAGAGGGTGATACCCTTGTGGTCAAGAGCATTGACCGCCTGGGCCGAAATTACAATGAGATTCTGGAGCAATGGCGGATCATCACCAAGGAGAAGCGCGCAGCCATCGTGGTGCTGGATATGCCCCTGCTGGATACCCGGAAGAACCGGGATCTCACCGGGACGCTGATCGCCGACATCGTTTTGCAATTGCTCAGTTATGTGGCTCAGACGGAGCGGGAGTTCATCCGGCAGCGACAGGCGGAGGGCATCGCCGTGGCGAAAGCGCAGGGCGTGCGTTTTGGGCGTCCGCCGCTGGCGCAGCCGAAGGAGTTCCCTGCCGTGCATCAGGCGTGGCTGAAAAAGGAAATCTCCGCACGGGAGGCCGCACGGAGATTAAGCGTTACCCACAAAACATTTCTCAGATGGGCGCATGAACTGTAAAAAATGGTGAGGGAAGTACAGGTTTGTCACCACCGTCAAAAGTCGCAGTTTACTGCGGCTTTTATTATATCACAGGGCGATTCTACCCGCAACAGCTATGTGGGCACAACCTGTACTATAGACCCCAGCGCTTGTCCTGCCCTGTCTGGCTCGACCCTAAAACAGCTGTCGCCCTGTGGCGAAAAGAAACCTGCTCTCCGATAAAAGCTCAGCGGCTCTGTGTTCGGAACCGCTTTTATATAATCATTTTAGAGGAGGAATCTTATGAAACGAAGGATTTTGTCATCTCTGATGGCACTTGTGCTGGTATTTGGGCTTCTGCCCGTCAGCGCGATAGCGGCAAGTTCGACCGATCTTGATGCAGATGTTCCTGAATTAGCTCGACTCGGGGATACCTATATTCAAAGACGTACGCCGCAGCAAAATGAACAAGGCGGAGTGAAGAATTCAACTATTAGTGTTCCTGTACAGAACTACTCTCTGGTAACCAATGAACCGGGAACTTATCAAAGACTCCCTATGGCGGGGAATAATTATGCAATTTATACACCGACAAACTATGCGGTTCCGGCAACGGCGAATGTTACCGTGAGTGAGGAAGGAATTATCGGAAATTGCTCCTTCACTTTGGGGAAAAAACTGTATAATGGCCGTTATTATCCTTGCCTGCAATTCGACTATAAAGCGTTGCAAGAGGGTACGGTTACGGTAACGCTACACTATTACTATAACTATGCGTTGCCAAAAACTGTAAATGGCACAGTCTGGTGGAAAGAGGATGCTACCTTTACTGTTACTGTCGGAGAACAGGTGAAACCCACCGGAAAACCTGTTGTCTCAAATTTCACAGACGAAATCTCGCTTAAGTGCATTGACAGTTCGGCTCATGATGCATCGGCTGATTTTGATGACAGTTCTGTGACAGAAGGATACTCTTTCGGTGATATTATCGATAATGATGGGGCAAACGACCTGTTCCCGGTTGATGAATTTCCCTGGATGTGCGTAATGACCTTTAATACGCGGGCGTATCTTGACGCCTATAATTCTGTATTGTCCAGCAGATATGGTACACATTATCTGGCTGAGAATCAGGACGCAGAGAAAACGTTTACTTTCTACAGCAGAGGAAACAAAAAGTGGTCGTATGACTCCGAGGCTCTCCCTGTTGTCATCGATATTACCCATACTGCGCCTACCCCCAAACCCGACGTGCCCAATACACCCAATGGCGATCAGATCATTACGGATCTCGGCAATGCCGTTAAAGATGCTGTAAAGGTAGAGTGCGCCAACGAAACCGGCGCGCATCCCACAAGAACGTATGATCTGACGGCAGGCGACATTGGCAGTATCACCGCGCCCGCCAAAAATTCTGACGGCAAGTACACTGTTAACGTGACCATCAAGGCCGATGAATACGTCAAGCAGTATAGCACTGATACCGGGGTTTCCCATAATTTGAAGACTGGCGCGGCATCCAGCCAGACCATCGCCCTCACCTACAACGCCGCTGGTGGTAAGTGGAAAGCCACCGGCCCCGCTCCCTATGTCACTTTCAAGGTGGAGCATGAGGGAATCCCTGCAAAGCCTGACGTAGATACGATCTATAAGGATGAATATTTAGATCCTGATGGTAACCCCTATGTAGGCGAGGGCGGCTCTAAAGAGTTTGCAGTCATTCTGAAATGCAATAAGGTTACCAAGCACATCTATGGCTTCAACAGTCTGGGCCTTGTGGACGGTGGCTACACACTGGGCGATGTTGTAGACAATGAGGACGAAAATACCAAGACTGCCTATCCGTACACCTGCACCATGACGGTGTACTACACCAAGTATATGGAGCAGGCCAATAAGGACATTCAGGAGAAGCATCCGGCAGATGGCGAACATGAGATTGTTGCCGGTACGGAGATGACCCGGGAAATCGTGTGGTATTATAACCACACCAGCAAGTGGAGCGTACTGGCTGAGAACGATCGGGCTCCTATTGTGATTCCTGTTACCTGCGAAAAGGCTCCCGATGCGGACATGCTGGAAACTGCCGTTGAAAACGCTGAACTGTATGTGGATTGCGAAACCGTGGACAGCCATAACCGGCAGGCGATTGCCCTCAACGGCTACGACAAGGCCACCGTTACGACGAGACCCTATACGGTTGTGCGCACGGACAAAACCGCAACCGTGACCATCACGAATCAGCAGGCTTATGCGGATCAGTACAAGCCCGATGGAGCGGCCCATACCTATGACAGCGGGAACCGGAGCAACCGCGATACGTTCACCATGGAGTGGAAGAAGGGCGAGGGCGGCTGGAACTGGTACTTGAAGGGTGAGCCTGCCCTGATTATGACCAAGTGCACGCCGGTGCCTACTGAGGACGATGTGAAGAAGGCGCTGGACGGACTTGAAAAGGGCGTTCGGGTTACCTGCGTGACGGAGAAGAACAACCACGGTTCTGAAACGTATGCCGTCAAGCTGGGCCTGCCGGAGAACTGGAAACTGGGTGGAAAAGTTGACTGGGGCCATATCGGCTATGAGGTGGAGGCGCCCACCAGCAGCTTTGTGAACCTGTTCAGCAGCGAACATGGTAAGCACACCGTGAAGGACGGTATGCCCGAGACGCTGCGCTGGGTCATTTACTGGGACGGCAGCAGCTGGAAAGCCGCCGCAAATAACAACCCCGCAGAAATCGAAGTGGAGCATGTGAACGCGCCCGACACCTATCAGGTGACGGTTAAGAACAGCACCGCCACGAATTCCGGCGCGGGTTTCTATGAAGCGGACAAAACCGTGACGATTCATGCCGGCAGCCGCAGCAACTACACCTTCATCGGCTGGACGACCAGCTCTGGCGTGACATTTGCCAACGCCGCGAAGGCGGACACCACCTTTAAGATGCCTGCCAAGGCGGTGGAAGTGACCGCAAACTGGAAGTACACCGGCAGCGATTCCGATAACGACAAGGACGACGATTACACCCTGAAATATGTCACCAACGGCGGCAAGGTCATTTCCTCCGAGACCAAGTCCCGCAGCTGGGTCAAGGACTACGAGGATCTGCCTACCCCCACCCGCAGCGGCTACCGTTTCGAGGGCTGGTATTACGATACCCGTCTCACCGACAAGGTGACCGATGATGTGAAGGTCAACAAAACTGTGGTGACCCTGTACGCCCGTTGGTCTTCCTCCGAAACTCCCGGCATGCTGAACGATGAGGATCACTTTGCCTACGTTCAGGGCTACAGCGACGGCAATGTCCACCCCTACGGCCTGATTTCCCGTGCGGAGACCACCACCATCTTCTTCCGCCTGCTGACGGACGAGGTTCGGGACGACAATTTGTTGACCAGCAACACCTACACGGACGTGACCAATGACTACTGGGCCAACACGGCGATTTCCACCATGACGGGTCTGGGCATTGTACAGGGCCGCAGCGCCACCACCTTTGATCCCAAGGCGCCTATCACCCGCGCCCAGTTTGCCGCCATCTGCGCCCGGTTCGATACCGGCGTCAGCAGCGGTCGCCGGACGTTCTCCGACATCAGCGGCCACTGGGCGGAGAAGTATATTGAGCGTGCCGCGGAGCTGGGCTGGATTCAGGGCTTTGCGGACGGCACCTTCCGCCCTGATACCTATATCACCCGGGCACAGGCCATGACCATGATCAACCGTGTTTTGAACCGGACGCCGGAAGATGAAGAGGATCTGCTGGAGGGCATGAAGGTGTGGCCCGACTGCAACCCCGGTGACTGGTTCTATCTGGCGGTGCAGGAAGCCACCAACTCCCATGACTACAAGGATCGGGGCGGCGAAGTCTGGACGAAGCTGACCCGGGATCCCGACTGGACGCGCTACGAGCGCTGATATTTGACATAATTTTCAGAAATACACATATCGGTTGCTTCTTCTAAATAAAAGCACAAGCGGCGCACCAAATCTGGTGCGTCGCTTGCGCTTTTGCCTTGCTCTAAACAACTCTTTTAAATGTTGCCCTTATGCGTGGGTAGCGAAAGCTATGACTTTTTGTCTATGAAGAGATGGGGCGGGCCTGCTCTTTAGTTACAGCGGTGCGTTTTTTGAACGCTAAGAATGGGGTGAATTATAAATTCTCGCTTCATTTTCTGCCAGGCTTGTGGTATACTTGCTTACGGAATAAGTGCCATGCAATTTCAACCATTTGCTTGCAATTACGAGAATCGGTGGGTTGCCGTTACCGAAGGTGTGTCCTTTGCTCATATCTTGAAGAAGCTCTGACCCACACCGTGACCCACACAACGAACTGTGCGGAAAGAGCCAAAGAGCACCGGAGAGGAAACCGTTTCCTTTCCGGTGCTCTGCTTGCCTGTGGGTCTTATCGAATCTGCGCCATGAAGCTGCCCATTTTCTCCGCGGCCTTTTGCTGCATCTGCCGTGTGGCGTGGGTATAGGTGCGGAGGGTGAAGCCCGCATCATAGTGGCCGAGCATACTGCTGACGGTTTTGACGTCCACGCCATTTTGCAGTGCCAGCGTTGCGAAGGTATGTCGGAGATCATGAAAGCGGATATGCTCCAGTCCCGCGTCCTTGAGGATTTTCTTATGAAGGTTTACCACCGAGTCTGGGTGGTACATTTCTCCTGTTCTGCTGGACGGGAACATCCACGGATTGTTCGGGTGCTTGGCGTGCTCCTGCTTCAATAGCTCCACGGCATCCTGCGGAATGGACACCTCTCGGATGGAATTCCCGGTTTTAGGTTGGCTCAGAATGAGGTTTCCCTCTGTGTCCCAGCTGGCCTGCTTACTGACGGAGATGGTGCAGTTGGCTTCGTCGAGGTCGCTCCATTGGAGCGCGACCAGCTCGCCCTTTCTCAGTCCGCTGACCAGTTCCAGATAGAACATCGGCAGGGCATTACGCCGCTCGGCTGCATTTAGATACGCGCTGATGTGGTCTGGGTGAAGGATTTTCATCTCTTGTTTTTCAATTTTGGGGATGATGCAATTCTCCGTGGGATTGCTGAGAATGAGTTTTTCTTTCACCGCCCGGTCAAGGGCATTGTGCAGCATCATATGGATGCCGCGCACAGTGGAATTGCTCAGTCCGGGTTTTTCCTTTTTCTGTACTTTTCTCAGCCGCCCATTGCTTTGCAGATCGTTGTAGAGCTTTTGCAGGTCACGGGTGGTGAGCTTATTCAGCGGGATATCCCCGATAGCAGGGATGATATGCTGTTCGATGTTTCGGTGGTAGTAGTTCATGGTAGACGGACGGATGTGTAGCTTGGAATAGAGCTCGAACCATGTTCTCAGCCAAGCGGCAACCGTGTATTCATCGGCGCGGCCGACGTCCAATGCATGGCTCTCCTCAATGGCTTTCTTTAGCTTTGCCTTGCATTCCGCCTGTGTCTTACCCAGCACGTTTTTGATGATGCGCTTTCCGGTTTCGGGGTGGTAGCCCGCTGTGTAGCGACCCTCCCAGCGACCGTCTGCGCGCTTGCGAATGTTGCCCTCGCCGTTGGCGCGCTTTTTAGCCATTCGTGATCATCTCCTTTGCTTTTTCTTCCTCGTCGGCGTCGAAGGAGTAGGGCGTTCCCAGCTCTCCAGCGATACCGGCCGCCAACTTGAAGCCTGCTGTGAAGCTCATCAGCTTGGATTCAGCCAGCAATGTGTTCTGCGCGTCCAACAGCCGAAGCAGTTTCCTGCGGCTTTCGGCATCTATGCCATCGCGCAGGCCCTCACGGGCGGCTTGGACGGCGGAGACGAGCTGCTCCGGCTGCTTTTCGTCGAATCGTTCCTGCAAAGCTTTCATGTAGTCGTACATGGTGACCCCTCCTTAGGTAGCCAACATACATACCACAATTCTGGCAGGAAAGCTATTACTTTTTCGAGAATCATCTTTATTTACAGCGGTGCGTTTTTGAAAATGTTTTATTGACTTCAGCAGCACAAAATATGCGCGCTTTGTGCTTTAGTGAATTAATGGAACTGCATCGTATATCCCTGCTGTTCCAACTCATGGTCATCCGGCTTGTGGCCGAGGGCGACGCGCTTTTGCCGCAGCTGCGCCAGCCGCTTGCGGTCGATTTGGACGCCGGTGGCAGCGGGAGCCGGGGCGTTGTCCCGAAAAATATTGCCCATGTGATAGAGCAGCCGGGTGGCCGACAGCAGGACGGAGGGTGGCGTCTGTTCGTCGTGCTCCATGCGTTCCATGAAAAATTCCGCATAGCCGTGGCCGTTATCTCTTGCCGCCGCAAACCATTCGTAGGCGGCATCCGTGTCCTTCAGAACGCCCTCGCCCATGAGGTATAACTTTCCCAAGAGGTACTGTGCGTAGGCGTTTCCATCGTTCGCGGCTTGCCACAGGTATCCCACTGCGGCCGCAGCGTCCTTTGACACATTTTTGCCGCTAAGATACTCCTTTCCCAACCGGTAGGCGGCGTAATCGTTCCCATTGTCAGCAGAGCGTTTCAGCCAATAGATGCCCTTGGCAGGATCGTGAACGTCAGCATCGTCGGAGAGATACAGCTTGCCCAGCGCGTATTGCGCCGCGTCCAAGTCCTGCTCGGCAGCACGCTCTAATAGCTTTTGTGCTTTGACCGTGTCGGGGATCAGCAGCCCGCCGTCGCGGTACGCCGTGCCGATGATGTACTGCGCGTAGGCGTCGCCTGCATCCGCCAACCGCTCCAGTTGCTCTGCCGCTTCATCCCGTTCCACCAAGGGAAAGCTCTCATCGTTGGCCACGCTTTGCAGATCCTGACACGCATAGCTCATGGCGTAGGCACTGATTTGCTCGCCGTCATCCTGCATTTCCGCATCTTCAAAGGAAATTTTGTTCATACGGATATGCTCCGCCTCACGGATGACCGCGTTCTTGATCTGGCGGAACTCCTTTTGCTGAGACAGCGGTGGGTGCAGACGTTTCTTCCCCTCGGAATAGTAATCCTCCACCTGACATTGCAACTCCCACCATGTCTGGTAACACGCATCCACGGTGGGCAGCCGCGCCATTTGGTCGACGATCTCATCCACCAGCTTTTTCAAGGGCTTCGGCAGATAGCCGTAGGTTTTCCTGCCACCGACTTGACCGAGCTGTCGCGACAGATTCCAGATCATCTGCTCCGCCTCCGGGTGGATGCAGGTCATCTCCCGCATGGCCTTCGCCAATTCCAGCATGGCTTTTCGTGCTTCTGACACCAATTCGTCTCGCGATTTGCTTTTCTGCTCGTAGACGTGCAGCAGCTCCTGACGGAAGATCTGGTTGGTGAGCGTGGACTTGATCTGCCGTATCCCATCTTTGGACAGGTATGCCTGATTTGGCTTTGCCGACCATGCCATCATGTGGACGTGGGGATGATTTCCCTCGTCATGGAAGGCGGCGTACCAGTGGAAATCCTCCGGCGGTATTTTCATCGCCGCGGCAATGTCGTTGATTTGCCGCCTTTGGCAGCAGCGTGAAAGGGGGCCATTCTTGGCGGAAGAATGGCCCCCTTTCGATCCCCCAAGACCGCAAGGGCTGCGCCCTTGACCTGCCATTGCCCATTCGTGCACGGCTGATGCTGCACGCGCTGTGCAAAGGAGTGCCTGCCAATTTTTGCTGCGGCTTTCGACTTGGCCTGCGTCTATGTCCGCTTGGCTGCTGCCCTTGTATGGTTTCGAGGCTTTTTGCAGCGGCTCTCGTACCAGTATTGCAGCAGCGACTGAGCGGAAAGAGAAGCACGTCAAATCGTTCAGAAGAAAAACTCTGACATACGGCCGCTGAAAAATGACTTGACATTGGCTGTTCGGGGTCAAGGGGCGTCAGCCCCTTGCGCTCTCTTGGGGTTCCAAAGGGGTGGTTCTCTGCGTCAGAGAATCACCCCTTTGATAGAAGCCGCACTTGATGTACGGACTTTTGACGATCAGCCTTGCCATGCTTCACTCTCCAACTCACGGAGCTTTTGCTCTAACCGCAGCTGACCGTTGGTGCGCTTGACGGCGGCGATGCTTTTGGCCCGTTCCTGCCGCAGCACTTCCTCGCTCACATTGACGCTTTGCAGCAGGATGGACATTGCCATGTCCATCTCCACCGCCTGCTTGTAGAGCAGCGACGCGATGCGATTCTCGAAGAGTTTCAGCCGACTGTCGATAGCAGACTGCACCGCACGGGGCAGCGCGGTGCTTTCGCCTGCGGCGAGCATATCCGCGTAGCAGTTCACCGCTTTTTCGATGAACTCATTCTTGCTGCGGCAGTTATCTTTCTGATACCAACGCTCTATTTTTGCGGCTGTTTCATCCGTCATACGGAAATTCAGGCTGTTTTCATTTTTGCTCATCATTCCCTCCAATCTGCCGTAAGGCACGCTTGTTTTCGTTGAAGCACCTGCGCTTGCGGGAACAAAGACGCCAGTCGCTCCAAAAGTTTGCTCAAAAGGCGCCACAACCGCCTGCGTTGAAAGCCCCCGTCAACTGCCCGCACTGCGGGCAGAAGTGACCGGGCGGAGCGTCGGTTCCGACGCCAGCCCTTTATCCTGCTTTTCGTCACTGCAAGCTCCATATCGCTCATTTCCGCCGAAAAGGGCGAAAACTCACTCATTCCGCTGCGTCTCCTCTTCCCACCGAACCCGCTTCGCTGGGCTTCGGCGGGAGCCCTGATTTCCTCCGATAACCGCCTGATCTGTCCGAAATACGCTGAAGGTGCGCCCCATACGGCAAGGGGAAAGCCCTTTCCAGCGCGGTTCCAAATCATACTCGCACAAACGCCGCAACGTTCGTTTCAATGGGCTGCGGCGGGTACACACGCCACCCCAGCCCCTAAACGCGCACACAGCGGCACACAGGGCGAACGGTGCGGGGAAACGAGGAGCCGCCCTGCGCGGCACATTTGAAAGCACAAAAATCTGCGCAAAACGCTTTCAAATTCGGGACGGAGAAAAACCGCGGGTGCAGAATAACAGCCGCCAAACTGCGGCTGCCCGCCAAGGGCGGGTTGACGCAGTTCATCGGCGTCGCGGCCCCGCGGGGCTGCGTGATCCCGTTGCTGTTCCTCTCACCGCATTGATTGGCTTCACAATTTTGCTCAGCCGCATCGTTGCGCACAGAAAATTGAGCGCCTGTTCTTTAGTTACAGCGGTGTGGTTTTTGAACCGCTGTTCGCGTCGATCCATGCGAGAAACTTATCCTTCGGAACAACGATCCGGCTGCCGATTTTGAGCGCGGGGAATCCTTTGCCATGCACCAGCTCATAAGCACCGGCACGGGAGATCCCGAGCACCGCAGCGACCTCCGCGACGGAGAGCATCAGCGGCAGCTCGTCATAGCTTGTGTAGGTGGAATGTTTCATCATTCGCTTCCTTTCCTCATGCGCCGGGCAGCATATCCATTGCGGACAGCTTGCACTGAACTCGCTGCCGTTCTGCTGCGCGCTCGACTGCTGCCATCTGACGATTATGGAAAAGCTCCACGGCTTCACGAATTGGTCTGAGAGTATAGCGCAGATTGCCGTTCTTCTTGATGCCTGATCTCGTCAGAACGGAGGTCGGCTCGGTAGAGATGAGACCTTTCTCCGCGAGCGCATCGACGTACCGCATGACCGTGTTCTTTGCGCGGCCAACAGCATTGCCAATCGTGGTATAGCTCGGCCAGCATTGATAGGTGCTGCGGCTTTCAAGACATCGGAGATAGGCATACACCGCGATCTCACTTGCGTCCAGCCCGAGCGAGAAGATCTCGTTCGGCATAGTGAAATAGTTTTTGTTACTGAAATGGTTCATGGGGTATCCTCCTGTTCGTCGGGATGGAAGAATTGAATGAACTCCTTTGCGGAATGGACGATGCCCAATTCCTTGAGCTGCTGGTAGCGGATCAGGTCACAGACGGTGCGCAGACTGATCTCCGCGTATTCCAGCAGCTTATCGGTTGCCAGCATCTGTTGGTAGGCGTCCAATTTGGTCGGTTCGTCCGGCGATTGGAAGAAGGCGAACAGTTCTTCTTCCGTTGGAACGCTGCCCGGCGCGCCGTGCTGCATCTCCTGGCGGATGTAGTCAATGACCTCTCGCTCGACTTGGGATGTCAGGAAATGTAGCAGATGTTCATTTTGTTCGAATGGATTCATGGTCATACACGCTCCTTGTGATCAGGTGAGACGATTGTGACTGCGGCCAACCCAGTCGGAAAATTTGTCTCTCACCTATAAGGACACTCAGAGCGTGTTTGTAAACCAGAGAACAGAAAAAATTTTCAAAAAAGCTGGGAAGCCCTGTCATGAGACAGAGCTTCCCAGCTTTTCGTGCAGCT